>Ga0272448_1003849_pt1 | contig 17512 bp, 16 predicted proteins | sample YNPCB0191_FD_202220 | JGI IMG/M metagenome (GOLD analysis project Ga0272448, IMG submission 202220) | Hot spring sediment microbial communities from Yellowstone National Park, WY, United States - YNP-CB-019-1 | ecosystem: Environmental > Aquatic > Thermal springs > Hot (42-90C) > Sediment... | reverse complement strand
GCCTTCGGCGTCGTAGGGGTTCCAGTATTCCACCTCGCCGAAGACTTCTCTCAGCTCGGACAGGAGCATGGACAGAAGCCTGGCCTTTTCCGCTTTCATTTCGAACTGGTCGATGGTCCAGAGGATAAGGAGGCGAGAACGAATCGCCTTGAGCCCCCTGTTTCTGATCTGCAGACGTATGTACGATTCCAACGTCTTGATGTAACCGGAGAGGGACCTCATCGCACCAGCGGCGAAATGAAGCAGGGGGTCGCCCTGAGGAAGGGCTTCCATGAGGAGCTGGATCTCGAACAGCCCCTTGGAGAGGTCCTCGACGAACAGAGGCTTCTCTGGCTTGATCGCCACCACCACATCCCTGCAGATGGACGCCTGCACGGCCTTGTCCAAGTATTCCCTCAAAGCGGCTTGCACGTAAAGCAGCTCGGCCGAATCCACATCCACCATGGCCGTGGGGAGGCCGAGGGCGGAGCAGAGCTTCCTCTGTGGCGCCTTGCCCAGAAGGCCGCTGACTGACCCGATTCCGCTGGAAAGGGACGGGGCGTAGATGTAAGTGAACTCGTCACCGGCCTTCAGGCCGCTCTGCTCCTCGAGGATCCCAACGGTGCTCTTGTTACCCTGTATGGAAAGTGGAACGATGTTGACGAGCGTGCTTCCCTTGCTGAGGCTCTGACCCACTTCTTTGAGCCTCATCAGGTGTTCGGCCCGGCCTTCGGCTCCGGATGACTTGAGCCTAGGAGCGAATACCACCACAGACGACCTGTAGATGCATTCGGAGAGCGGTACGATGGGGCTCAGGGTGTCCTCGCCAAAAAGGGAGGCGATGTTATAATGCCCAGCGCTGGGTAGGGCGACAGCCGTCTTGAGGCTTTCGTCGGCGACGGTCACGGCGTACCCCGCCGCTGCCAGCTTCCTACCGAGAAAGAAGCCGGAGTCGCTTACGCCGTAGATGGTCGCTTGGTCCAAGGCGCGCCTTCAGCCACCACGAAATCGCTTCACTGGTTACACGATGTGCGAATTTAACACTTTGCAAAAGGATATTGAAGCGCACTGAAAATGGAACCAAGACGAATGAAAAACGCTTTAAGCCGGGTCGAGCAGATGCAGCTTGACCACGAGGGAACGAGGAGTGAAAGTGTGGATCGATGCGTTGACGCCCAAGCAGCTCATCTTCTTCGATGCGGTCAGCAGGAGGCTTGCCCAGTCGGGCCACGAAGTGATCGCCACGACCAGGGACTACCACGATGCGACCTATGTTGTGAGGAGGCTGAGGCTGGAGGCCAACGTCGTGGGAAAGCACGGAGGCGCCACGCTCAGAGGTAAGCTCGACGCGAGCTTGGAGAGGGCCAGAGAGCTGGTCAAATTCGTGACGGCCTCGAAGTTCGACCTCGCCCTATCATTTAGCTCACCGGAGGCAGCCCGGGTGGCGTTCGGCCTTGGCATCCCTCACTTGGCCGTCAACGACTCGCCTCACGCGGTCGCAGTGGCGAAGCTGACCCTTCCGCTCTCTAGGCTGCTCTTTGCGCCTTACGTGATACCATTCTCAGCTTGGAGGGGTTTCGGCATCTCTAAGGAGGACATCAGGATGTACAAGGCCATCGACCCGGCCGCCTGGCTAAAACATCCAGAGAGGTGGCCTGAGCCCAATGAGGTGGAACGCCAAGCCACTGGAGCAATTGTGGTGAGGTTGGAGGAGTCACAGGCCAGCTACCTGCTGAAGCAGAGGACGGACGCGGTCAAGACCATCGAGAGCTTGTCCGATGCGTTCCCCCACATGAAGCTCCTGCTCCTGGCGAGGTACGGCGAGCAGGAGAAGCGGTATTCGCAGTTGACCAGGGCTAACGTACATGTGTGCGCTTCGCCGTTCTTCGGAGCCAACATGGTCAGACGCGCGGCATTATTCGTGGGACGAGGAGGGACCATGAACGCAGAAGCGGCCCTGCTTGGCGTGCCCACGATATCCAACTACCCCGGAGAGAAGACTTTCGTCGACTCGTTCCTCCTCAAAAGCGGGCTGATGGCTTACGCAGATTCGGACCGTGCCTTGGTACGAGTTGCCATGAAGCTTCTGGACGACAAAAGTAGAACGAAGGAATTGAAGAAGAGGACGAAGAGGCTCCTGCAAGAGATGGAGGACCCTTCGGACGTCATAGCGCAAGTCATCGACGAGCTGAACGACTGATTCCACCGTTCGAAAGGTGCCGACAAATGAACCCCTGCAGACAGCAGGATGCTAGAATGCCAGAGAAGGAGGCACTGCGTCCGGACCCCGCCAAGGGGGGTCAAAGGAATAGAGGGCTTCTATATGCCCATCAGGGCAACGGGCGCGGATGGATATTCTGAAGCAAGTGTATTTGGCCTGTGCAGATCTTCGGGCAGGGGAAGGAAAAGGATCCAATGGATTTGGAGCCAGCTCTCCTTCGTCGTCGAAAGAGGTTGTCGCCGACGTTCACGATGTGGAAGGAAGACACACGCTTCGACTTGGCTTAATCCTCCCAGAGCTTGAGCCTTTCGAGCTTCATCTTGCTACGTGCCTTCTGAAGCATGTTGTAAACCGAGCGGTGTTCGCTCCCGGAAGCGAGAGCTCTCACAGCCTCCGCAGCCAGCTTTGCCTGCTCGATGTCCCCTATGAGGGCCACGTAGTGGCCGTACACGCTGATGCTGGCGCCGGTCAGCTCTTCAATGACCCTCCTAGCTTTGCCCTTCTCCCCTATGATTCGACCCTTGATTCTGTCCATCGAGCTCCTAGACTTCCCCGTCTCCTCCCGCAGGTCGATCACCGTGAAAGTCTGCTCCTCCTTGAGCAGCCTGCGCGCCCTGTCAGGCGAGAAGCCCTTGCCTATGGCGTCCACCACTTCGATCGCCTTGAAGGGGTCCACCTTCTCCATGTCCACCGATTCAGCCTTCAGCGTAACGTCGCCCGTTTCGCTGTCGATGATGAGCTGGACCTTGAGCTGTTCCTCCAGCTTCTTCTTCTGTTCCCCGTTTCTGCCTATCAGCACACCCACGCGTTCACGCGGGACTCTGACTATTTGCTCGAAGCTCACTCTACACCCACTCTCTTCAAAATCATGCCTTCGGGCGTGACCTCGATTCCCCTCTTTGTAAAGAACCTGTTGATATTGTTAACGTCGCGCCTGAAGAAAGCGCCGGAGAGGGGATGGCCAAGGTCAACGGCCGAACCGAAGTCGAAGAGGTACACCTTCCCTCGAAACTTGAAGACGTTGAATTCCGACAGGTCGGCGTGCACCAGCCTCGCCTTCTGGTACAGGAGCCTGACGTTCTTCATGACTGAAGAGTAGTCCCGCCTAGTCACTCTCGTCTCAGCCAGCGTCGGCGCCGGCGTGCCTTGCTCACCGATGAACTGCATTACGATGACGTTCTTGCTCAGCGCAAAGGGCTCGGGCACGTTCACCCCCGCTTCGAACGCCTGCTTGAGGTTAGCGAACTCCTTCTTCGCCCACTCTAGGATCAGGCCCCTGCCATACTTCCTGACGTGCCGGAACCGAGGGTCGCCCGCCATGTAGGGCATCCTCCTCTTAAAGTTAGAAGTGACCGTATAGAAGATCTTGACGGCTACGTCTTCCTTCCCCCTGATCCCCCAGTAGACGCGCCCCTCCTTTCCCGCCTTGACTACACCATTAAGGTAGCTGAATTGGCCCCTGTTCATCATGTCGTACAGCGTGAAAAGGGTGCTTCTGTCGAAGACTGCCTCTAGAGTCTTGTACTCCTCAGACCGCCTCCTCAGGTAGTGACCTTGCTTGTCCGACTCGAAAAGCTCTCTGCGTATCTTCTCTTCTAGCTCGGGCTCTTCACTCAAGCTTACAGCTCCTTCGGAATGGAGCCGTTCTCTCTGAGCTCGTCCACTTGAGCGACCGTGTACCTCCACAGGATGTCGCATCTTTCGCTGCTCTTGAAGTCCCACGGAGCAACCAAGACCACGTCGCCCTCCCTGATCCAGATCTTCCTCTTCAGCTTCCCCCTTATCCTGCCCACCCTGGTCAGGCCGTCAGCGCACCTGACCATGATGTGGTCGCTGCCAAGGAGCTTGACCACCCTCCCAAACATCTCTCCCTGAGACGGCGACATGAACTCCTTGAGCGCCTTTTCGCTCAGAACCTTTCTCTTACCCAAAGCTATCTTTCTGAATCCGATCTCTGGCATAATAAACCTGTCGGAACTCAGACGTTGAACTTGTAAATCATCAGGAACGGGACGCCGCCTATCTTCCTCACCGCCCTTGGGTGAGCCAGCTTCTCCCTGATCACCTTATTCACTATCCTGTCGCCCACGAGGTTGATTACGTCGGTCTCTCTGACCAGCCTTAGGGCTTCCCGGGCGTCCACCCTTTCGCCGGAGAAGTAGTCACCATCGATCGCCACCTTCAGGTTGCCATCCACCAAGGTCCTCCCGACGAGCTCTTCGTCACAGATGTTCACCATGCTGGTCGACTGATAGCGGTACTGACGGCTGATGAAGCCCTTGCGGGAGGAAGCCATGATTTCATCCCCTTGTAGGGGACTTTGCGCCGCAGGCCTCGCAGACCAAGATGGATATCTTCTTCTGCTTCTCTATGTGAGTGTCTGGGCTGCCGCAGACCGGGCATATGACGAATTCGTTGACATACCGCTCAAGAAGGACGGCAAAGGAATCGACGGCCCTGCGCCCTATGAAGATCGCCCTCCCCTCGGCGTCCAAAGAAGCCGCGGTGGCCAGCTCCTTGGCGAGGTACATCAGTATCCTTGACGGCTCCCTCCTGATGACCGTCGCCACTTCCTTGAAGTTTCGAAATATCGTCCTGTTGCCCACGAACACTACCGCTGGTTGCGGGAGAACAAGCCTGCTCTGCTTCTTGACCCCCTCTTTGGAGAGCTGGTCCTTTATCCTGTCCAGCAGCTCCTTGTAATTGCGCTGTGACAATTGGTTCGACACCAGATTGAACAGCCCATGTCCCGCTTCCTGCATCATTAAAGCTTTCCGAGGGCTCGCCCGACTCCAGCTACGTTTAAATCGCCCCTGGGTGGAGCGCACTGCGTAAAGTGAAGAAGCCGTGACTCCCGACAAGGTGAGCTATGCCGATTTCTCCAAGCTGGACATTCGTGTAGGCAAGATCGTGGAGGCCAGGAAGGTGGAAGGTTCCAAAAAGCTGTTGGAGTTGAAGATAGACATTGGAGGGACGGTGAAGCGCGCCGTGGCGGGCATCGCTTCTTATTACGACGTCGACAAGCTGCCAGGTGCCCAAGTTGCTGTTGTGACCAACTTGCAGCCTCGCACTATCTTCGGCCTTGAGAGCGAAGTCATGATTTTAGCCGCGTTCGCTAACGAGAAGCTGGCCATCCTCAGGCCTGATGCCGAGGTCGAGACGGGAGCCAAAGTCTCCTAGTCCAATCTGGCTCAGTCTAGCTTAGTCTATGGCGCCGATCCCCAGGTCTATGCTGAGTCCCAGTTCGGGCTCTTCGTCCAAGGTCCTCGCACCAAGTATTTCATTCAGCGGATCGTATATCCTCATCTTGGCCCCTCCCTTGATGGACGCGATCATGGCTATGACCGAACCCGTCTTCTCTGAAATCCTGCTGCTGTAGTGTAGCCTCATTTCGTCCCCTAGAAGGTTCTTCAACCCTTCAGAGGAGAATTGCGCCTGCTCGAAGGTTATGGGCCTGTTCCCGTTGGAGAATATCATCAGCTCGTCAACGCTGGTCGGGTCTAAGGAATAGGCCCTCCTTACGAGGGCCGCCAAGCCGTCGTCGAAGCCCTGTGACAGGTCCCTCACTTCAAGCGTGGCCTGCCCAGTCTCCATCATCTTCAACAGCTTCCTCAGCTCCACGGCGGGCTGGTCGCCGTCCTGCCTCCGGAAGAGTGCCTCGAGCGCGTCCGCCACTTTGCCGTCTATCATTTCGTACAACCTGTTCAGTGGCAACTCCTCAAAGGAGTCCTCCACGAACTGCTCCCTGTCCACCACCAGAACGCCGTCACTGTACTTCTTCAGCTTGGCCAGGGCCACTCCGGCCCTGTATTCCATCCATTTCTGGTACTTGAACGGAAGGAGGGACACGGCGAACGCCTTTATGGCATAGCGGGAGGCGGCCCGCGAAACTCTGGGCGCCAAGTTGCTCCCCGAAGTCCCGCCCAACCCGGCTACTACGAAGACGACGGACCTGCCGACCAACTGTCCGTCCAGCTTTCTGGCGATCTCCTGGTCGTCCCACCCGTTCATGTCTATGCTCCCCTCTCTGCCTGTCAAGTCCTCTTCGTCAAGGCTGGCGTAAAGGTAACCCGCTTCCACACCTTGGCTCTGTAGAAGGCTTACAATTCGACAGCCCGAAGTACCTACGCCCACAAAAAGGACACGCCCCCCGCTAGCCTTCAAGCTATTCACTCGCAGAACCTACCTCAGGTCGCCTCCTGATTTAACAGGTGGACATCATCAACCATTTACTCTAGATTAACTTCTGTTGACCAAATCAAGCCCATTCGGGTCAACTAAGCTTCCATTATCTACATCGTGCGTTCACTATTCTTAAATCACACGGGCTTCACAATGTCAACGAACGAAGGTGTCCTATGTGCACAAGAGCGCCAGGAAGCTTCATCTGAGCGAGTTCTTCGAAGGAGTCGCCGTCCAATACGAGGGTCAGTCCATCTTCCGGCTAAGCATCGGAGGCGAATGGCGTAGCAGCGGCGACGGCAAGCTCTTCCCACTTGTGACGCCCATAGACGGGGGCGTATTCGCCAGCGCCGCGGCTGCCACGAAAGAAGACGTCTCCGACGCCGTGGAATCCGCAGCAGCGAAGCAGCATCTCATTCGCGACTTGGCGGGCATAGAGAGGGCCTCCATAATCCAAGAGGCGCGTCACATACTGCTCGACTATGAGAAGGACTTTGTGGGTGCCCTGATGCTCGAAGGGGGAAAGACCGAAGCCGACGCTTTGGGCGAGTACAGGGGCATCGCCAACCGAATGGAGCTGGCCTTGGACGAAGCGCGTCGCATCTATGGCGAATACATCCCCGGGGATTGGTCCAAGGACACGATGGCCAAGATAGCCCTTGTGATAAGGGAGCCTGTGGGCGTCGTGGCCGCCATTTCGCCCTTCAACTACCCGCTGTTCATCCCGGCCTCCAAGGTCATCCCCGCGCTTCTCGCGGGCAACTCCGTAGTGGTGAAGCCTGCTAGCGCCACTCCCATATCCTGCCTCCTCTTCGCTCGCGTTCTGGAAGCGGCGGGCCTGCCCAAAGGCGTGCTCAACGTGGTCATGGGCAGCGGCGCAGTGGTGGGCGACTCCCTGATCAGCGATCCTCGCGTAGCCATGGTGAGCCTTACGGGCAGCACTGAAGCCGGGAGGAAGGTGGTCGAGAAGGCGGGCCTCAAGAAGCTGCACCTGGAGCTCGGCGGAAAGGCCTATGCCTTGGTCCTGTCCGACGCCGACATAGACATGGCAGCCTCGAAGACTGTGGAGGGGAGCCTGAAGAACGCCGGCCAGAGGTGCGATGCCATCAGCGCCGTTCTTGTGGAGGAGTCGATAGCTGACGCCTATGTGGAGTTGGCCCTTCGAGCGTTTGATAGGCTAAAGTTCGGCAACCCCTTCGACGAGGGGGTGAACGTCGGGCCCTTAATCTCAAAGGAGGCCTCGGTCAGGGTCAACTTGTTAGTATCCGAGGCCATACACAAGGGCGCCAAGCTGCTACGGGGAGGGGACTTCAAGGACGCCTATCACCAGCCCACCTTCTTGGACTTCGTCCCCCTAGAGGCACGAATCGCATGGGAGGAGACTTTCGGCCCCGTAGTCACCGTAATCAGGGTGAAGGACGAAGAAGAGGCCCTGAACATAGCGTCGAAGAGCAGGTACGGCTTGGACGCGTGCATCTTCACGAAGGATTTCTACAGGATGTGGCGTGCAGCAAAGAGAATACAGGCGGGAGAGATAGTGATCAACGACCTTCCTCGTCACGGTACGGGCTTCTTTCCGTTCGGAGGCGCCAAGGACTCGGGGACGGGGAGGGAGGGCATCGGCTACAGCATAGACGAGATGACCAACCTCAAGACCGTCGTATTCAACCTGGAGCCTGGCAAGATGGGTAAAAGGGCCCTGGCATGAAGCAGGAAGGGCGAAGCGTGATCCCCCTGGCGACCGGACGATCCTGGAAGGAAAGGGCAAAGGGCCTCAGGCAAGACGTTTACGCGCTGTACTTGGCCTACCAAGACCCCAGAGTCCCTAGGAAGGCCAAGGTCCTCATGGCCGCAGCCGTGGCATACTTCGCCAGTCCCATAGACCTTATCCCCGATTTCATACCGGTTCTGGGCTATCTTGACGATGCCGTCATAGTGCCCTTCATCGTGGCCGCGGCGATCAAACTCGTGCCCAAGGAAGTGATGGACGAATGCAGAGAGAGAGCCAAGACGGAGCTGAAAGTTGGGCGGGCGAAGTGGGTGGCCGCGGGGCTTGTGGTCCTCGTTTGGGCGTTCGTCCTTCTCTTGGTCCTTCGGCTCATCTGGCCTGGTTTATTCGTCTTCTCGATATCCTCACACGGCTGAAGCCTGTGGGAATCGCCATCGTGTCTGGGAACTCCGGTTTCCGCTTCCGCTATTATCATCTGATCTTAATCTATATGGCGCTAACAGGATTCTTCCTTCGCACGCACCAATTTCGGATTGGAGCCTTGTTCGCGCTCTTGACCTCCAATCCACTCCATGTTCAGGCCCGACTGGCCTCTTGGCCTGTTTGTCTGTCCGATTCGGCTCGACGCAACTATCCTATCAGCTCCGCCCATCCAAGCACCTCGCTAGCTGACTCACCCGTGAAGGGTTTGAGTGAGTTTGCTCACGTTCGGCATTTGGCCGGTCCTCCCCTCCAAAGCGGGCCCAAGGTTCGAGCGCCTTCTTCAGAAGCTCCGATACTGCCCTTGCTCACAGCCTGCCGGAGAAGCTGAAGGGGTTATCCTCCAGCCACGGGTGGCATGATGACAATTTCGTCACCGTCGGCGACTTTCTTCGCGGCCAGCTTTTCACGTGGGCAGAGGGCACCGTTGAGGAGAACGCGGTACTCCTCCCTCAATCTTCCTGCCGAGTCGAAGACCTGAGGTGTCAGCTGAGGGCCGTAGGTCTTGGCCAGCCATTCCAGCACGCCCTGGACCGTTTTGGCCTTCACTTCGACCTTCTCCTCCCTGCGGCCGAGTGCCTCCCTTACGGACGCAAAGTACCTCAGCGTGACGTCCGTCATGCCTTGGCGTCCCTCCCACCCTTCCCGTCCCAGCGTAGCTTCAGCGTGAGAGGATGAGACGCCCTGAAGTCGTCGAGCTGGCCGATGGCCGTGTTCTTTGGCTTGGACAGTATCTCCTGCGGGTCTTTCGCCGACGTTTCTCCGATTTCATTTAGCGTCTGGGCGTAGCTGTCGATTTCTTCCAACGTCTCCGTTTCGGTCGGCTCCACCATCAGCGCTTCTTCGACTATCAGCGGGAAGTAGATCGTGGGCGCGTGCTGGCCCCTGTCGATCAGTGCTTTGGCGACGTTCAGCGCCTTCACGCCTGACTTGGCCAGGGGCTTCGTGGAGACGACGAATTCGTGCTTCCTGGGCACTCCTTCGGCGTAGGGTAGGCCGTAGTACTTTCGGTCGAGTCTGCTCATCAGATAGTTCGATGCTAGGACGGCCAATGCTGAAACGTCCTTCAGCCCTTCCGGGCCCAGCGTCAGGAGGTACACGTAGGCCCTCACCAGCACCCCCACGTTCCCCCAAAAGCTCTTCATCCTCCCTATGGAGTTGGGCAGTTTGTGCTTCCAGCTGTAAAGGGCACCGTCGTACTCCAGGACAGGAGTCGGCAGGTAGTCGTGGAGGAAGGCCTTCACGCAGACCGGCCCCGCTCCGGGGCCGCCGCCCCCGTGAGGCGTCGAGAAGGTCTTGTGGATGTTAAGGTGGACGATGTCGAAGCCCAAGTCTCCTGGCCTTACCCTGCCCAGCATGGCGTTCAAGTTGGCGCCATCATAGTACATCAGCCCTCCGGCGTCGTGCACCATCTTCGAAATCTCTAGGACGTCCTTCTCAAAGAGGCCCAGAGTATTGGGGACCGTCATCATCATCCCCGCCGTCTTCCCGCTCACGATCTTCTTCAATTCGCCCATGTCCACGAGCCCGCGGGAATCGGTGGTGACTTTCACCACCTTGAACCCCGCCATCTGGGCGCTGGCCGGGTTGGTGCCGTGGGCCGAATCGGGGACGATCATTTCGTTTCTGCCAAGTTCGCCTCTGCTTGTGTGATACTTCCTGATCATTAACGCGCCGGTGAGCTCGCCGTGGGCTCCAGCCGCAGGAAGGGTTGTGACATAGTCCGTGCCGGTGATGTTGGCAAGCATGGTGGACAGGTCGTAGATGATGCCGAGCAGGCCCTGCACGCTCTCGTAGGGCTGGTACGGATGGGCGAACGCTATCTTTGGGTGGGAGGCCACCCTGTCATTCAACTTGGGGTTGTATTTCATCGTGCAGCTGCCCAAAGGGTAGAAGCCCGTGTCCACGGAGAAGTTCATCTGTGATAGCCTCACAAAGTGACGCACCACCTGGAGCTCGCTGAGTGAGGGAAGGTCGAGATCCTCTCTCAGAAGCCTAGACGGCACATCAACCTCCGCACCTTCGTCCAATGGTGGAGGCGGCACGTAGCCCACTCGCCCCCTTCTGCCGATTTCGTTGAGGAGCCTTTCGTTCCACCGTGCCTGAGCGTAAGACATCATCACTTCACCTTCGAGAGGGCCTCCACAAGGCGATTCACGTCCCTCTTCAAGTGAACCTCCGTCACCGAAATAAGGGCTGGCCTGACCATCTCCTCGTAGAACCATTTCAGAGGAAGGCCCGCCAGAACGCCGAAGGAATTCAGCCAGCGATACAGCTCATCGCCCGATACGACCGGCGACGTGTGCATTACGGCGAAGTCGCTGTAGAACTTCGAGTCGAACAAGGGCGAGGTATACTTTCCGAGTTCGCCTATCCTCCTGGCGGCATAATGGGCGTTCGAATAGATCGTCCTGCTGAGCGCCTTGAGGCCCTCCCCTCCCAGCAGAGACAGGTATGCCGAAGCGATCACCGCCATCAACGCCTGGTTTGTGCAGATGTTGGATGTGGCCTTCTCTCTCCTGATGTGCTGTTCCCTAGATTGGAGGACCATGGTGTAGCCTCTCCTGCCGCCCTCCTTCTCCACGGTTTCGCCTATTATTCTGCCGGGCATTTGCCTGAGGAAGGCCAAGTCGCCTCTGGCGGCGAAGATTCCGAGGAGTGGCCCGCCGTAGCTCATGGGGATCCCGAGGGGCTGCCCCTCCCCCACGGTAAGGTCCGCCCCATAATCACCAGGCGCCTTGAGGAGCCCCAGGCTCGTCGGTTCCACCCCCACGATGAACAGACCCTTCTTCCTGTGCACGGCTTCGGCCATCTCGTAAACTAGTTCCTCGATGGCACCCAAGAAGTTGGGCTGTTCCACGTACAGGGCGGCGGTTTCGTCAGTTATCATCTCCTCCAAAACTTCAAATTGGGTGAGGCCTGACTTGGGGTCGAAGTCCACTTCCGCAAGCTGGCCGCCAGCGGCCTCTACGTAGGTCCTGATGACGTTCCTCCTGTCGTGGCCCGCCGCCCTGCTCGCTACGATCCTTCTCCTCCCCGTCACTCTCATGGCCATCAAGGCCGCTTCGGCTGACGCCGTAGCCCAGTCGTACATGGATGCGTTGGCGGCATCCATCTTCGTGAGGTCGCATATCAAGCTCTGGTATTCGAAGAGGGCCTGCAACATCCCTTGGCTGGTCTCAGGTTGATAGGGGGTGTAAGAAGTATAGAACTCGGACCGCGAAGCGACGTGCTGCACCGCCGCCGGGATGTAGTGAGGCCAGACGCCACCGCCCAGAAAGCAGGGGGTAGAGCCATGAGCCTTGTCGCCGGCCAGCTTTTCGTCTACAATCCTTTCTATCTCCATCTGCGTGTAGGGACCAGGTATGCTGATCGGTTTCTTTACGAACGCGGCAGGCGGGATATCGGAGAAGACTTCGTCGACGTTCGTCAGCCCCAGTGCCTTCAGCATGGCCGACACGTCTTGGTCATTAAGGTTAGGCAGGAGATGAGAATACGGTTTCATTCGAGTGGTAGCTGTCTGCTGGCTTTTTTTAAACTTAGCTGGTCGCTAACAGGGCGGCTCGAAACGTGCGACATCTCCGATGTCCTTAGGGTCTACCGGCGTACCGGTCCTTGCTTCACTTATGGAATTGTGAAGTCGAGTCCTCAGCGTGTAAGGAATGTCTCGACGTCATGGTCACGATTTGCGGGCTCGGTGGGAAGCCTGTGGCTATGAGCGCAGGCGCGCCGTAGCGTTTCCATGTGAAAAACATAAATAACGTCCAGAGTTGACGATGGACGAGTAGTGCTGTTGAATCTCAGGCTAGCGGCCCCATGGACCGTCCTCCTTCTCCTTCTCCTTCTCCCTGTCCCCCTTGCCAACTTGCCGGCGAAGGCCGATAGCTCCGTGCCGCTGTACTACACTGTGAACAACGCGGTCACCGTAGACGGCGCTGGTTGGGCCTACGTCGACACAAATGTAACTATCACCAACAACTCAACCGTAGACTCGGGCGCCTTCGTCCTTAACATGACCTACTTTGGCCAGTACCCGCCGTACACGTACGACTTTCGGACCGACGGGAACTTGGCCTCCGTCACCGTGGGGGACAACGCTACGACGTACTTCTTCAACGTGGCCAACGTGCCTGCTTCATCGAATTTGACCATCAACCTCCACGCAAGGCTCTGGGGGGTCATCGATGAGCCGAGCCCGAGCTCCTATACATATAACTTCACGACATTCCCTATCACTCTCTTTCCGAACGGGTTCATCACGAACGCAACGGCCGCCCTCTCGTTCGTTCAAGACGTGAGCGTGACCTCTGACCTTCCAGGGCTGGGGTTCACCAGGCTCGCCGCTACGGGCCCGTCTTATGTCAAGTACTACTTCAACGAAACTCAACTTCAGGCCGAGGTGGTCAGAGTGAACTTCACCGCCAGCTCGACCTCCACCTTCGCCCTTTACCGGATCAAGAGCGTGGACAGGACCCTGAGCCTGACCGGCGACGGTGCAGTGCAAGTGACCGACCGCATCGTCATTTGGAACCAGGATACGGCGGACATCACGGTCCTCAACCTGACCTCTCAGCCGGGCGGTAGCTACCACCTGAAGGAGGGCATCCTGGATGGAGGCGTTGTCAGCCTGGACTTCGGCCTCCTGAACCTGCCCTTCCCCATCTCCGCCCGCAGTTATGGCGACATCGTCCTCACATACGTTCTGGACAGCTCTGCCGTTTCGAGCTCAGACAGCTCCTTGATCGTGACGGTCGGCTCCAAGGCGCTGACGTTTATCAACATGGTGGACCACTATTCTTTGCGATTCAACTTCCCCCAGGGGTCCGCCGCTCAGGCCTCGGGCGCACTTGATTACTACAACGTGACGACGATGCCCGCGGTCGTCGTAACGGCCAACGTGCCCTTCGCTTGGGGCCTGGCAGGAGCCGCGCCAGCTGCCGTCGGCGTGCTGGCGGCTCTTGTCTTCCTCTTCTTCCTTTTCAGGAGACAACCTCTACAGCCCTACGAGGAGGAGGGGCTCTCGATCATCAGGTCGAAGGCCCAAGTGATCACGGGACTTATCGAGCAATACCGACTGCGAGGAGAGGGGTATTCGCCCTTCGATTCGTACTCGGCCGAAAGGAAGGCCTTGGAAGAAGAGAAGAGCAGGATCGCCATGAAGCTAGCAGACTACAAGGCCAGGCCGTCCAAGGAGAAGGCGCAGAAGACGTTCGTCGATAAGATCGTGGCCGACGACGCCAAGCTCGAACAGCTGTACAGGGAGGCCAAACAGATGCTTGAAGAGCGTATGGCCAGCCGCCTTTCTGAAAAGGACTTCTCTTCGAAGATGCAGAACTTGGAGCGGTCGGCCCAGTCCTTCCTGACGACAAAGAAACCCTCGAAGAAGCAGGAGCAGGCCAAGCCCGCTAAGCCGTGAGCTGGCCGCGGGTGCTGGTCGGAGCGTAGCACTTTCCGTCTGTTGCCATCCCCGATCTCATTTCGACAGTTCGCCCTGAACAGGCGTAGGTCGCCTCGGGTTCAGACCACGGAGTCCCTCAGAGCATCGGCGCACGAGCATCCGCGTTCGGTCGGCAGAGCGGGGATGAGCTCCCTCAACAGCTTCTGCACCTTCTCGGCGTTGAGCGTCAGCGTGCTCACAACCTCCTGCGCCGAGACTGGCTTCTCAGCCCAGACATCGTAGTCCGTCACCATGGCGACCGTCAAGTAGCAGATGCCCTGCTCGCGGGCCAAATTGACCTCGGGCACCAAAGTCATGCCTATGATGTGTGCACCCCAACTTCTGTAGAGCGCCGACTCCGCCCTCGTGCTGAATCGGGGGCCTTCGATGCAGAGGTAGGTTCCCTTCTCGTGGAACTTCAGGCCCATTGCCCCAGCCCGCCCTATGGCGGCGCCCCTCATTTCTTGGCAGAAGGGATCGGCCAGAGACACGTGAGCCACTTGGCCGCCGTCGTAAAAGGTGTACTCCCTTTTCTTTGTCAGGTCGATGAACTGGTCGGGGAACACCAAGTGGCCAGGCTGCACGTCCTGTTGGAGGCTGCCCACGGCCGAAGGTGCAATTATCCTTGTAACGCCAAGTTGTTTCATCGCCCAAATGTTGGCCCTGAAGTTGATCCTGTGGGGAGGGATCCTGTGGCCCTTCCCGTGGCGAGGCAGGAAAGCCACCCTCCTCCCCTTGAATGTCCCCAGCGTTATGCGGTCGGAGGTGTCCCCGTAAGGGGTGTAAACCTTGACCTCCCTTGGTCCTTCAAGCAGCGAAATGTCGTAGACGCCCGAACCGCCGATGACCCCGATCTCCGCCTCCGCTGTCATACAGACCAGCAGGGCCTACTGTCTACTTGCCGAATATATAGGCGTACGTAACGAGACCTCACGCTAACCTTTTTACCCAACCGGTGGTACATGGCGTTCGTGGCCCCCATTCGGTACACTTCCCGCTACCTCCTCGTTTCGCCTCAATCCCCTCTGCTGGAGGACGCCTGTGTCGTCGTGGAAGGGAGGTCCATCTCATACGCTGGCCCTCGGGCCGGGTCCGATGGATGCGGGCCGTTCGAAGAAACCGTTGACCTCGGCCGGAGCATCGTGATACCCGGTTTCGTCAACACCCATGCCCATTCCGCCATGAGCCTGCTGAGAGGAGTGGGGAATGGGCTGTCGCTGGATTCGTGGCTAAAGGAGAAAGTTTGGCCCCTCGAGGCACGCCTCTCCGAGAAGGACATGGTGCAGGGTAACCTGCTTTCGCTGGCGGAATACCTTAGGACCGGCATAACCACCTTTATCGATTTTTACAACGTCAGGCCCATGCTCAGTGCCCTTGAACGGCTTCCCCTACGGGCTACTCTTTCGCTGGCCTTCCTCGACCTTGTTCCGGGCATGGAGGAAGAGAGCTGGCGCAGGTTGAAGGAAGTCAAGGATTACCGACGTCTTGTTGAGGACGGTTCTGGGCTTCGTCACCTTGCTTTGGCCGTCCACTCGGCATACGCCTGCTCGGAGGAGATGATAAGAGGTGTGGCGAGGGCGGCGGAAGAGTGGCGGCTTCTGATCACGTCACACGTCCAAGAGAGCAGAGCCGAAATGCGATCGATGAAAAAGAAGCACGGGTCCTCCACGACGGAGTACTTTCGCAGAATGGGCCTCCTGAAGCGTGGCATTCTAGCGGCCCACGGCGTTCATCTCTCTGATGATGACATCTCCGTTCTGGCGCGCTGTCGCTCCACGGTCGCCCACTGCCCACGGTCGAACTCCAGGCTTGGTGTAGGCATAGCTCCCATTCCGTCCATGCTTCAAGCTGGACTGAACGTCTCAATCGGCACGGATGGCGCCGGCAGCTGCGATAGCGTCGACTTCTTCGAAGAAATGAGAGTGGCTGCGTATCTTCAGAGGGCCAGGACCGAAGACGCTGCCGCCTTGGACGGAAGGACCCTGCTCCGCATGGCCATGACGAACGGAAGCTCGGCCCTAGGGCTTCCGACGTCGATGGGGCTCAAGAAGGGCTCACCGGCAGATTTCACTGCCGTGTCCCTGAAGGGCCCTCACGTTAATCCATCTTACGACCTCTTGAGCAATGTCGTGTTCGCGGCTAGGCCAGATGACGTACGCCTCACAGCCGTAGACGGCAAGGTGTTGTATGATGATGGGGAAGTGGTCGGGTTGGACCTCGCGTCATTGACTGATGAGGTGAACGAAATAGCCGGTTCCTTGGGCCGCTTATTCTCGCCAGCTCTCTAGGTATTCCTTCTGTGCCTTTGAAAGCCTGTCGACTTCCACCCCCTCGTTCCTCAGCTTCATCTGCACTACCTCTCTGTCCACGTCTGCCGGCACGGGAAGGACTCTGTTGGGAAGCCTGCCCTTGTTGTTCACCAAGTAGAGCACGGAGAGCAGCTGGATGGAGAAGCTCAGGTCCATTATCTCAATAGGGTGGCCATCGGCGGCAGCTATGTTGACTAGGCGCCCTTCTGCCAAGAGAAGCAGGTTCCTTCCGTCCTTTAGTGTGAACTGAATGACGTTCGGCCGGACCTCCTCCTGCTTAACAGCCAACTCCCTGAGCGCCTTGACGTTCACCTCGACGTCGAAGTGGCCGGCGTTGGCTAGGACCGCGCCGTCCTTCATCATCTCGAAGTGCCTTCCGCCTACAACATCGTATCCGCCCGTACACGTCACGAAGACATCCCCTATCTTGGCCGCCTTATCCATCGGCATGACTTCAAAGCCCTCAAAGTGAGCCTCCAGCGCCTTGAAAGGATCGACCTCGGTTACGATGACCCTTGCGCCCAGACCTCTGAGCCTCTCCGCAACGCCTCTCCCCACCCAGCCATACCCTAGGACCACGCACCTCTTCCCGCCCAGCATCATGTTGGTGGCCCTCATCAGGCCGTCCGCCACGCTCTGGCCGCTCCCAAAGCGGTTGTCGAAGAAGCGCTTGCTATAGGCATCGTTTACGGCTATCACCGGGAACGCTAAGGCCTTGTCGTGCTCCATGTTCCTGAACCTCCTGACGCCCGTGGTTGTCTCTTCGGTGACTCCCACGATCTTCTTCGCCAGACCCCTTTCGATGGCCATCACTGAGAGGTCGGCCCCGTCGTCAACTATGAGGTCGGGCTCGGCGTCCAGGACTCGACCCAAGTTCCGAGAGTACTCGTCAGGGGTCTCCCCCCTCCAGGCGTAGACGTGGCTCACTTTGTTGGAGAGGGCCGCAGCTACGTCATCCTGAGTGGTTAGAGGGTTGGAGCCTGTAACCGAAAGATGGGCGCCCAGCTCCTGCATGAGCTCACACAGGACGGCCGTCTTGGCCTCCAGGTGCAGGCAGATGCCTATCTTGAGGCCATCGAGTGGCTTCTTGTCCATATATCTGGCAGCCAGCTCCCTGAGCACGGGCATCCGTGTCCGTGCCCACTTCATCTTCCTCTCTCCAGCTGGTGCAAGGC
>Ga0272448_1003846_pt1 | contig 17525 bp, 11 predicted proteins | sample YNPCB0191_FD_202220 | JGI IMG/M metagenome (GOLD analysis project Ga0272448, IMG submission 202220) | Hot spring sediment microbial communities from Yellowstone National Park, WY, United States - YNP-CB-019-1 | ecosystem: Environmental > Aquatic > Thermal springs > Hot (42-90C) > Sediment... | reverse complement strand
CGAATTTGCTTCTTTTATGCAGCAACTGATGAACAGAGGATACCGTCATATTGTTTTTCTCATGGGTGGGGCTTATGGAGTTGGTGAAAAAATCAAACAACAGGCCCATGAAAAATTATCCTTATCACGTTTTACTTTTCCTCATGAACTGGCACGACTCATCTTTGCCGAACAACTTTACCGGGCTTTCACTCTTTTAAAAGGAGAACCTTATCATCACGAATAAAAAAGCCGGAAGAAAAATGCTTCCGGCTTTTACTGTTAAATGATCTGATATTTTCCCGCAGGGTTATTTTTTTACATAAACCCACGCATTTTCCGTGACAGAATTACGGATGGTATTCATTGTATTAATGGCTTCGTTCAGATTATTCGATCCCCCCACAGACACCATCCTGTAGCCAAAGGGACCGTCAATAATCTCAGCCGTATATCCCATGGCATCCATTTTGGCTTTATACCGGTCTGCATTGGCAGGTTCCATGAAGGCTCCTGTAATCACATAATAAGCATAATTCCCGCTTTTCTGAGATTTTCCGCAATTGGACTGCAAGGAATCAATGATGGACTGCGATTCTTCCTTTACGCGCTGCAATTCTTCGGCAAAAATAGCGGAATCAGAACGAATCTTATTTTCCAGCTGTTTGATGTAAGCCTCCTGTTGTTTGCTTTTGTTAAACCATTTTTTACAGCCTGTTGAAAAAACAACAGGAAGTATCAGTACAACAAGTAAAATGTATTTTTTCATATCAACGACTTTTAGGGTTATCAAAAATTTATTTTCAGATAGCTAAATTACTATTAATATTCAATATTAACAAATTTTTCTGCCTTAAACCATCCTCTACCATACAGTTTTATTAACAAAAAGGAAGAAAAACCATCAAAAAACCTTATAAAAACAATCATTTAAAGATTGTTGATAAAATCACCGAAAGGCATTTCCCGGTTGTCCGATTTGCTCTATTCCCTGTAAAATTTGTTTCCCGGCAAAGTGTCAATGTCCGGATGTTTCATAAACCACACTTCCTCCGGCATGTGCCCTGGACTGGAAACCAAATGAACCAAACAAGACGCTTTTCGTCATCTTTTCGTAATATTGCAAACCCCTTTACGTTATTAAAGGGATGTTATGATACATTGTGATTGTGCATTCGCGATATGCTGTCATAGGGCTTATTCTGGTTGTGTTTCAGGCCTGTTCTACCAAAAAGAACACGCCCATTACAAGGGCATACCATAATCTTACGTCGCATTACAATATTTTTTTCAACGGCCTTGAAAGTCAGAAAAAGGGTGAAAAGAAATTTGAGAAAGAGGTAAAGGACGACTATAGCAAGTTGCTGCCGGTATTTCCTTTTTCCGACGAAGCTGCCTCTTCAGCAGCAGGCGACATGGACCGTACCATAAAAAAATCGACCAAAGTGATTGCGCTGCATTCCATTACCGTCAAACCGGAACTTAAACACGGTGTCATCCGCGAAAAAGACAAAAAATTCTACAACAAAAAAGAATACAATAAATGGATTGACGACTGTTATTTGCTTATCGGGAAATCACATTTTCTGAAAGGCGATTTTGTCCTTGCCCTGCAAACATTCCGCTTTATGCTGAATGAATATCCTGATGAGTCGGCCATCACTGAAGCCACCCTGTGGCTGGCCCGTACACTTGTGCAAACCGGCGATATTAAAGAGGCCATGGAAATCCTGCAGAAAACTGAAACAAAAAAACTCTCACGCAAACAACAGGCTTATTATTATGCCATCTACGCCGATGCCCTGATATCCCAGAAAAAATACAAAGAAGCCATCCCAAAACTCCAGATGGCCATGCAGGCGACCTGGCAGAAAAAAAAGAAAATCCGCTATTCATTTATTATCGCCCAGTTGTATGAACTGATGGGAGAAAGCAGGGCTGCATATGAATGGTACAGCCGTGTTATCAGAAAAAATCCTCCTTACGAAATTGCTTTCAATGCGCTGATTAACAGGGCAGCAGTATTTGAACAGGGACAGGACGACAAAGAAATTCGTGAACAACTGAACAAAATGCTGGCCGATATAAAGAATAAAGAATACCGGGATCAGATTTATTATGCGCTCGGTAACCTGGACATGAAACAAAACAAAAAAGAAGAAGCCATCAGAAATTACAAAATGTCGGCGTGGACAAGTGTTAACAATACCCGGCAAAAAGCCCGTTCATATCTAACGCTGGCAAACCTGTATTATACAGACCGTAATTACCTTGAAGCATCCAGGTACTTCGACTCCACCGTTGCCCTGATAGACAAAAACGAGCCTGATTTCCGTAAGATTCAAACCAAAGCCAAGGTGCTAGGCCGTCTGGCCCGCAGCATCAATACGGTGCAGTTCGAAGACAGCGTACAACGGATTGCCCGAATGCCCGAAGCCGAACGGAACAAATTCATTGACCAGCTGATTGAGAAAGTAAAGAAAGAGGAAGAAGAGCAGAAAAGAAAGGAAATGGAAGAAATGCTTAATCAGCAAAACAATGTCATGCTGGCACAAAACATGAACATGGGAGGTTTTGGCTCTGCCGATGGAGGCAGTTCCAAATGGTACTTTTACAATCCCACCACCCGTGCCGCCGGCGAAGCAGAATTTAAACTCCGGTGGGGCGACCGCAAACTGGAAGATAACTGGAGGAGGAGCAATAAACGCACCCAGGGCGAACTGACCACAGAACAAGGGGAAGAAGAAAATGCTGAAGAAAAGGGGAAAGAAGAAAAAAAGAAAAAACTGAGCAATAAATCGAGGGAATACTACCTGATCAATCTTCCTCTTACCGACTCCATGATGAAAGCTTCGCATGAAAAAATAAAAAATGCCCTGTACACGGCAGGAGGGATATATAAGGACGACCTGAACGAACCCTCGCTGGCTGCCAGCCAGTACGAAGAACTGATACGCCGTTACCCCGACGATCCGATGGCTGCCGAAGCCTGTTATGCCCTTTATTCAATGTACCGAAAACAGAACAATGCCGTCATGACCGAACGCTACCGCCAGATGATTCTTTCAAAATATCCGCAAAGCGTATATGCCAAAGTTATCACCAACCCCGACTATCTTAAAGAACTTGAACGCCTTGAAAAAGCTCCTGCAGCATATTACGAAAACCTGTACCAGCAATACAGGGATGGGAATTACCGTGAGGTCATTGCCCGCTGCGATACTGCTTTAACAAAATGGGAACAACATCCCCTTTCTTCCAAATTCATGCTCCTCAAAGCCATGTGCATAGCTAACATGAACGACAAAGTCCGCTTACGTATTATCCTTGAAAACATCGTAAAAAAATATCCTAAAACTGAAGATGCCACCATGGCCACCGCCATCCTTGAACAACTGGACAAACAACATCCCGAACTGGAACAACAGGTGATGCAAACAACCGCAGTGGAAGAACAGTCACCGGAAGAAGAAATCTATGCTGTGCCCGGCGAAGACACTCCCCATCTGGCAGGCATCTTTATCCCGAAAGAAGCCAACCCGAACCAACTGGTGTTTAATGTGATTAATTTTAACCTCGACAACTACAGCTCTTCTTCTTTTGAAGTGAAAAATGAAGAAATAAATAAAAAATACACTGCCGTGCTGATAAAATCCTTCCGTAACCGGAATGAAGCCGCCAACTATCTATATTCTCTTGCAGCCCGGGAAAAAGAGATTCTGAAGGATGTGAAAGCTTCCTCCCACTATTTCTTTATTATTTCAGAACCCAACCTGCAGATTCTTTTAAAAGACGGTTCGGAAAGCCGGTATATGCGGTTTTACTATAAACAATACAAGCCATGAAACAAATCACTGTATTGTGGATTGACGACGAAATTGATTTACTCAAACCTCATCTTCTTTTTCTGGAAGGGAAAGGATACCGTGTGATTACGGCTGCCAACGGCAACGATGCGCTGAAATACGTGTCGGCCAGGGAAAATATTGACATCATTTTCCTTGACGAACAGATGCCGGGGAAAAGCGGGCTGGAGGTGCTGAATGAACTGAAACGGCTTGTTCCTGCCATTCCGGTGGTAATGATCACCAAAAGCGAAGAAGAAAATATTATGAACCAGGCCATCGGAGCCAAGATAGCCGACTACCTGATTAAGCCTGTCAACCCCAACCAGATTTTGCTCACCATCAAAAAAAACCTTGAACACAGGCAATTGATTTCGGAAAAAGTAACTGCCGACTACCGTACCGAATTCAACCGCCTCGGAACGGCCATACGCAATGCCTCCCACTGGCGTGAATGGGCAGACATTTACCGCCGGATTGTGTACTGGGAGATGCAGATAGACAGTGACGGCGAAGAAATGAAGGAAATCCTTTCTTTCCAGAAAGCCGAAGCCAACAAGGAATTTGCACGGTACATCAAATCGGTTTATCTCTCATGGTTCAGTCAAAACAACGACAAGCCGGTGCTTTCCCCCTCACTCATGAGGCAATACCTGTTCCCCCTCATGGAAAAGAATCCTCAACGGCAGCATGTATTTCTTCTGATAGACAACCTGCGTTACGACCACTGGTGTGTGTTATCGGAAATCCTCAGTGGTTTTTGCCGCATTGAACAGAACGATCTTTATTTCAGTATTCTGCCCACCACCACCCAGTATGCCCGCAACGCCCTGTTTGCAGGACTGATGCCGCTGGAAATAGATAAACTGATCCCCAACCTGTGGACAGATGAAGACGACAGCGAGGAAGAATCAAAAAACACCCATGAAGAGGAATTGCTTCAAATGCAGATGACCCGGCTGGGAATCAAAGTGCCTCTGCACTACGAAAAAATTCTCAACGAAAAAAGTGCAAAAAAACTGGTGGATTCATTCTCCAATTACAGCAACATTCCCCTGCTTGTGGTGGTGTACAACTTTATGGATGCCCTTTCCCATGCACGCACCACCGTAGGCATGTTGCGTGAGCTGGCCGGCGATGAAGCTGCCTACCGATCGCTCATCCAGTCGTGGTTCAGGCATTCACAACTGCTGGAACTGATTAAAACCTGCCTGCATCATGAACGAACCGTAATGATAACCACCGATCATGGCTCCGTGAGGGTACTTAACCCTGTGAAGGTAATTGGCGACAGGGAAACCTCGGCCAACCTCCGCTATAAAACAGGACGGAATCTTAATTACAATCCCCGCGAAGTATTTGCCATCCGCAAACCCGCCGACGCCCATCTCCCCTCCCTCAGCCTTACTTCCTCGTATATATTTGCCACCTGTGCCGATTTTCTTGTGTATCCCAACAATTACAACCATTATGCTTCTTTTTACCGCAACACCTTCCAGCATGGAGGCATTTCACTTGAAGAGATGATCGTGCCCGTGGCCCTTTTGTTGCCCAAATAACTCACTACCGGTAAAAAAGAATACAAGCTCATTTCATTGTAAAAGAAGATTTTTATCTGATAAAAAAAGGCATGAAGAAAATCATTGAAATTCCTTCGCTCCGGCATCTGGATGAGGCTGCGGCCAGCTTTCTGCGGCTTTCCTCCAATCACCGGGTCATTGCTTTTTACGGTTCCATGGGAGCAGGAAAAACAACTTTTATCAAGGCTTTATGCAAGCAGCTGGGGGTACAAGAAAATACCAACAGCCCTTCCTTTGCCATCATCTATGAATATCACACTATGCACGGCGAACCGGTGTATCATTTTGACTTTTACCGTCTCAACAAGCCCGACGAAGCTTATGACCTTGGTTATGAAGAATATTTTTACAGCGGCCATTATTGTCTGATTGAATGGCCCGAAAAGATAGAAGTACTCCTTCCTCCCGGCACCCTCAAAGTGACCATCTCCGTGGAAGAAGAAAAAAGAATGTTATGTCTTGAATTCCCCTCCTGACAAAAAAAAAGAAGCCGGCTTTATGACCGGCTTCTCTTCCATATCATTTTTCTTTATTTCTTCACTACCTTACGTACCACTACCTCGCTGCCTTTCGCAATTTTTACCAGATACATTCCGGCTGCTGCATTGGACAGGTCAACCTTGGCCGTGGAAGCAGCCACCAGCTTCTGCGATGCCACCACATTGCCCACTACATCCACCACACTCACTTCGCCTGTTACTGCTTCGGCAAGTTCAATATTCACCACATCCGATACTTCGGTGGGGTACACTTTCACATTATCATCTGCATCGCTTAAAGCACCCCCTTGTGCTTTTAAGAGAGTAACTTTAAACCCTGTACGTACCATCTTCCCGCGGATCGTATCACGCAGGGTGATGATGATGGAATCGCTCAGTCCATTCATCCCGTTCACCGGCGTAAACGACAGGGTAGCCGTTCCTTTCTTTGTCCCTTCGTCATAGTCTATCTTCCCATTGCCAAGATCAAGAATGGTCACATCAGTAATGATCCCTTCCGTTTTAGCCTCGGCTGTAATGTCCAGTCCATCAATGAAATCACGGCCAGGCAACGAAATCCCGGTGAGGGTTACCATTTGAGGTCCCGCATTTTCCAGCACATTCTTATCCTTCACCACATCAATGGTTGGTGTGGGAGGAATGGCAGCATTCCCCAGTTTAATGTAATCAAACTGATACGTGCCGTTGGGAAGTTCAAAGGCGAACCACCAGGTGAGCGTGTCAATCACATTCTGGCTGCCACCGGTAGATTGAGGAATGGTTAAAAATACAATCTTCCATTCATCAGCCACAGGAATGGTAAAGCTCATGCTGGGATAAGTTTTATTCTCGGCAGGACAACCATCATTACCCCCCCATCTCGGGTCTACGTTTATCGGAGTCGTCACTGCTGCCCCCACTGATTTCACCCTGAACTCAACATAACGATTGGTTTGATCAAGCACAAGGGAGTTGGCCCAGCAGTTGGCCATATACTTGGCAAACACCGACCATGAATTTACCTTATTCACCACCACATCCAGAATACCATCTGCCGAGTTCAGCGTAATGGTAAAATCAGTATTCATAATGCCACCCCAGTCTCCATCATCAGAAGAAAAAGTAGCATCAAAAGTTTTCAAATATTGCTTTTGCGAAAAAGCAACCAGGGGCAATGCCATCAGCATTACCACCATCATTTTTTTGTAAAGTTTTTTCATAGCTGATAGATTTTAATTAAACAATAAATTGTAACTGTTTTTAGGTTTATTTAAAGGTAAAAATAGAAAAAAGATGCCAGCCAAACAAATTTTTTTTACAAAAATAAAATTAATTGGCTTTTTTAACAAATCAATTGCCTGATATTCAGGCTATTTTTTATCCTGATCTTCGGGGTTGACGGGGTCCATGTCGGCATAATCCCTGTTTTCTTCCCCAGATATTGCACATGAGGAGGCATGGTATTCCACACACTTCCCGGCTGGAGGGTGGTAAGTACCATCTGCAACCGGCAGGTAGCCACACGGGGGTGAATAATCATTTTATAAATTGTCCGGAGATTGGCCATGCCGGAATTTCCTGCAGTTTGTCCATCAGCTTCGCCGGGAGTTATTTTACAATCAGGATGACTCTGATGGGCCGGGGCTGAAAATAAAAACGTGCGGGGTTAGTGATGATAATCGGAAAGGTCAGGGAAGAATATGTTGCCGCAACCAGACGGTGAGAGCAACAAAATCCTGAGGGGAAAGTTGTTCGGCTCTCAGCGAAAGGAAAGGATGCCGGAGTTCTTTTGTACCGGCAAGGGGTTTAAGGGCATTCCGCAAAGTTTTCCGCCGCTGGTTGAATGCTGTTTTGACCACCGTAAAGAAAAACGGCACCTCGCAGGGAAGGGGTTCTTCGTCTTTGCGTAAAAGACGGATAACTGCCGACTTCACCTTTGGAGGTGGGACAAAAACATGTTCGCTCACCGTAAAAAGGTATTCAATGTGGTAAAAGGTTTGCAACAGCACACTGAGGATGCCATAGGTTTTGTTGCCATGACGGCTGGTAATGCGTTCAGCCACCTCTTTCTGAATCATACACACCACCTGGGGTATCCGTTCGCGATATTCAAGGATACGAAAAAAAACAGGAGCGGAAATATAATAAGGGAGATTGCCAATAAGCGAAAAGGTGCCAAAGGCATCAAGGGGAGTCTGCAGGAAATCGGCATGAACCACACTGAGCCCGGGAAAACGTTCTTTCAGATAGGCCACTGCCTCGCCATCAATTTCAATCACCGTTGTATGAAAGGAACGATTGTCAAGCAGATAACGGGTTAAAACCCCCGTTCCGGGGCCTACTTCCACCACCTCACCGGTCACAGGCAGCAACGACGAAACAATTTTTGCGGCAATGTTCTCATCCTTCAGGAAATGTTGCCCCAGTGATTTTTTGGCTCGTACCTTCATGGTCAACGGACAAAATGAGGCATATCAGAAGGAATAAAAGTGACGATTTCCACAATCCCCATGTGCCGGCCATTTTCAAACCACGGCAGCTGAGCCACGTATTTTTTTACCCCGTTTTTTTCGGTGGTATAGTGATTTTCAACAGGAGTTTGCAGCATGTGCCTGATCCGCTCACGGGTTTTTTCCGAATGACATTCAAGTAAATTTTTCCCCATCAATTCCATGCCGCCGAAAGAAGCATATAACTCAGCCGCCTTGCGGTTCATGTAAATAATCACTCCCTCCTTATCACATACCGTAACCGAGGCATTAAACTCATGCGAAAACCTGTTTATCATTATTCTTATTTTTTATTTCAAAGATATTGCTTTTTTGGCTCCCGTCATTCTTTATTTTTTAAAAGATAAAATTTTTTGTACTTTGGAATTTCTTTTTACAGATAAAAATTTTTCCTATGCGCAGGTTTTATTTGTTGTTTCTCTTCTGTTCTTTTCTCCAAACGAAGGGACAATCTTATCCCCTCACCGGAGCACAGGTGTGGCTTGAACCAGGCCAAACACCCCGGCAAATTGACAGCTGGTTCCGCACGCTTGCCACGATGGAAATGCCTGTGGCAAGAATTTTTTTGCAATGGAACTTTATCCAAACATCACCGGAACAGTGGGATTTTTCTTTGTTTGACGAAGCATTTCGCGCTGCCAGCCGTTATCACATAAAAATTGTGGCCACCCTGTGTCCTAACCAGCCCCCTTATTTTTACGGAAAATCTTATTATTTCAAAAATCAGGGGGATAAAATTCTTTCCTCGCGGACAGAACTGGAAAGGGCTACACGCTACATCGACACGGTAGTAAACCATTACAAGAACAACCCTGCCCTCGACTGCTGGATGCTGATGAACGAACCGGGCCAGGAACCCTCGCCCGATTCGCTGGCCATCGAGCGCTTCAGAAACTGGCTGAAAGAAAAATACGGGACCATTGATGCCCTCAACCGCAGCTGGCTCTCAGCCTATTCTTCTTTTGACAGCATTGAATACCATAAAGCCTGGCAGGAAGGCGGCTGGACATGGCCCTCGGCCACCATCGACTGGTATACCTTCTGGCGGAGCCATCTGACATGGTTTCTTTCATGGACGGCCGGCGAAATCAAACGCCACGACCCAACCCATCCGCTGCACGCGAATCCTCATGCCCTGTTTGCTTACCTTCCGTGGTACGACCTGCCTTCGTGGGCAAATCTTCTGGATGTCCTCGGGGCTTCGGTTCATCCTTCGTGGCATTTTTACCTTTACCCACGCGAACGTTACAACGAAGCCATTTGTTTTCTTAACGATCTCCTCAGGGGGGCTGCCGGAAATAAACCTTACTGGATTACCGAACTTCAGGGAGGCAATAACCTGTACAGCGGCGTTTTCCCTTTATGTCCTTCGCCGGAAGACATCACCGGCTGGCTCTGGTTATCGGCATCCTCGGGTGCCGGGCGTGTCATCTTCTGGTGCCTCAATCCCAAAACCCGGGGAACAGAAGCTGCCGAATGGGCCATGCTCAACCTTTCGGGGCAGCCCGGCGAACGTTTACTGGCTGCCTCCCGGGTTGCAAAAACCTTTCAAGCCAGCGAAGATTTTTTTAAAGAAGCCCGCCCTGTAACAGCAAACATCACCCTGCTGGTGAGTCCGCAAACCATGATCCTTGAACAGCGTATCAAAGCCCCCAACACCAAACCGGGAACAAACAAAGACGCCCATCTGAAAGCCCTGCTGGCCTGTTACCGCATCTTTCACCAGCTGGGCGTGCCGGTAAACATTTCCGGCCTTGACAACTATTCCTTTTCTCCCTCTCCGGTTCCACAAATGATTATGCTGCCTCATGCCATTTCCCTGACGGAAGAGCAAATAAAAAAGATAGAAAATTTTGTAGCGGCCGGAAACAAAGTGCTGATTACCGGGCTTAGCGGATTGTTCGATGAAAACAACACCTCGTGGTTTGTGAACCGCTCCTCTCCCATGGAAAAAATGCTGGGGGGAACACTAAAAGATATCCGGTATGCAGGCGATCAGTACGAACTGGGATTAACCTATTACCAGCTGATGCTGCCAGGTCACCTGTGGATAGGCGAGATAGACAACAAAACAGGGAAGGTCCTCGGGATGCACGAAGATAAAGTGGTTGCCATCAAAAATCGTTATGGCAAGGGCGAAGTGATCTGGATTCCATCGCCCGTTGACCTTGGGGCATGGCTGTATGGCACAGAAGGCTTGCGATCATTGATACAGGACGAAGCCGCTCCTTTTTATGCTTCGTTGCCTTTCCGGTTCAGCGATCCGCAGGACAACGTTCAGCTGCGGATGATGCAAAGCAAAGACAAATATCTCACGGTGCTGGTGAATTCAGGCCATGAAACCAGTTCCATCCGTCTGAAATGCAAGGTAAACAAAAAAGCACGGGTGATCAGCGGTGAGGTTGCTCATCTGGATACAGAAAATCAAACCATCACCCTCGAAGCAGGTGAAACAATGGCAATCCTGTGGGAATAATACAACGAAAAAGCCCTGCTTCCGGAGGAATCACAGGGCATTGAGTGATGTACCTCGGGCGGGACTTGAACCCGCACGGACATTTCTGCCCACAGGATTTTAAGTCCTGCGTGTCTACCAATTCCACCACCAAGGCAACCTATTGTCAAAGAAAAAGTGTGAACGAAAATGATAAAAGTTCAAAGTGACATTTTCCCCACTTTGAACCTCTTCTTTTGTTTCTTCCTGAGCGGGAAACGGGACTCGGACCCGCGACCCCGACCTTGGCAAGGTCGTGCTCTACCAACTGAGCTATTCCCGCATAAAACAGGATTGCAAAGGTATTCAAAAAAAAATTTTTACCCAATTATTCCTTTGATTTTTTTGAAGGCTGATCCAGACCTGCCAACTTCTTGATTTCATTTAACTTATTAAGGGCTTCGAGAGGAGTAAGCCGGTTGATGTCGAGATCGCGGATCTGATCGCGGATACTTTTCAGCACAGGATCTTCAAGCTGAAAGAAACTCAGCTGAATTCCTTCCCTTTTTTGAGCAATGGTGTCAACGGATTTATGCAGTTGTCCGGATTGTCCTTTACTATCATTTTGTTCCAGTTCCTTTAATATTTCCGTTGCCCGCTGAACGATGCTGCGGGGCATTCCTGCCATCCGGGCCACATGAATACCAAAGCTATGTTCACTTCCGCCGGGAACAAGTTTATGCAAAAAAATAATCCTGTTGTCAATTTCTTTCACAGCCACATTATAATTTTTGATGCGGGAATAATGTCCGGCCATTTCATTCAGTTCATGATAATGAGTGGCAAAAAGTGTCCTTGCCCTGGCCGTGGGATGTTCATGGATGTATTCTGCCATGGCCCATGCGATGGAGATGCCATCGTAGGTACTTGTCCCCCGTCCTATTTCGTCGAGCAACACAAGGCTGCGGGACGAAAGATTATTCATGATGCTGGCCGACTCGATCATCTCTACCATAAACGTCGATTCGCCCATGGAAATATTATCACTGGCCCCCACCCGGGTAAATATTTTATCCACCACACCCATGCGGGCTTCACGGGCAGGCACAAAAGATCCCATCTGGGCCATGATCACGATCAAGCCCGTTTGCCGTAAAAAAGCCGATTTACCCGACATGTTAGGTCCTGTAATCACAATGATTTGCTGGCTGGCGGTATCAAGCCACACATCATTGGCCACATAAGGCTCGCCCGGCGGCAGCAACTTCTCAATCACCGGATGGCGACCTTCTTTGATATCCAGCACATCGCTTTCATCTACAACGGGTCTGACGTATTTGTTTTCCACCGCCACCCTGGCAAAAGACAACAGGCAATCAAGCCGGGCAATCAGTGAAGCGTTAAGCTGCAGGGCCGGAATATAATCGACAAGCGACTGCACCAGGGCATTATACAAAGAAGTTTCAATGGCAAGAATTTTTTCTTCTGCTCCAAGAATCTTTTCTTCATACGACTTGAGTTCTTCGGTGATGTATCGTTCGGCATTGACCAGCGTTTGTTTGCGGATCCAGTCGGACGGCACCTTGTCTTTATGGGTATTGCGAACTTCGATGTAATAACCGAAAACATTGTTAAAACTCACCTTCAGCGAGGGGATGCCTGTTCTGGCACTTTCCCTTTGCTGTATCTGGAGGATATATTCTTTCCCCGATGCCAGCAGGTGGCGCAGCTCATCAAGTTCGGCCGAGACTCCCGGGGCAATGACATTGCCTTTGTTGACCATGGCAGGAGGGTCGGGCTGAATTTCCCTGCCAATGCGTTCAACAACGAGAGGACATGAATTCAGTTGTTCTCCAATCCTGCAAAGCCCTTCAAAAGAAGAAGAAAGACATGCTTCTTTAATGATGCCGATGGCCATCAGAGCCTCTTTAAGCTGAACCATTTCACGGGGGGAGATGCGTCCCACAGCAATTTTTGACGAAAGCCGTTCCATGTCGCCTATTTTCCGGATTTGTTCAGCCAGTGTGTCGGCCAGGCCGGTGTTGTTGACCAGAAAGGAAACTATGTCGAGCCGTTCCCGGATGGGCTGTACATTTTTCAGAGGAAGGACAATCCAGCGGCGAAGCAGTCGTGCTCCCATGGGCGAACAGGTACGGTCAAGAACATCGAACAACGATTTGCCATTTTCATGCAGAGGATGAAGCAATTCAAGATTCCGGATGGTAAACTTGTCGAGCCACACATACTGATCTTCTTCAATCCGTGCAATGGAAGTAATATGGTCGGTGCGGTGATGCTCGGTTATTTCAAGATACTGCAGAATGGCACCGGCAGCCACAATGGCCAATCCCATTTCGTTGATTCCAAATCCTTTCAGACTGACGGTTTGAAACTGTTTCAGCAAACGGCTGCGCGCAGTATCGGAAGTAAACACCCACTCATCGAGCTTGTAGGTATAAAATTTTGTGCCGAAGGTAGAAGTAAAAAGCTGGTGCTTGCTGCGCTCACACAAAACCTCTTTAGGCTGAAAGTTGTTAAGCAATTTATCCACATACTCAAGCGTACCTTCTGCTGCCAGAAACTCACCGGTAGAGACATCGAGAAAGGCAACGCCTGCCATATTTTTTTCCAGGTGGACACAGGCCAGAAAATTATTTTCACGATGCTCAAGCAAGCTGTCGTCCAGTAGGATCCCGGGGGTAACCATTTCAGTAATGCCTCTTTTGACCACTTTTTTAGCCAGTTTGGGATCTTCCAGTTGCTCGCAAATAGCCACCCGCTGGCCTGCCCTTACCAGCCGCGGAAGATACGTGTCAAGGGCATGATAAGGAAACCCTGCCAGTTCTACAAACGAAGCTGCTCCATTGGCCCGCCGTGTAAGCGTAATGCCAAGAATTTCCGATGCCCGGATGGCATCTTCTCCGAAGGTTTCGTAAAAATCTCCCACCCTGAAAAGCAACAACGCATCAGGATGCTTGCTCTTGATGCTGTAATATTGCTGCATCAGGGGAGTTTCTACTTTATATTTTTCTTCGTCAAAAATTTTCTTTTCCATCCCTCCCAAAGTTAATTCCTTAATTATAAGGAAGGGGAATGAGAAAAAAGTTTTTTTAAAAAAGAAATTAACGACATGTTAACTGATTTTTGTTATTTTTAACAATAAAAAAGCCCATGAAAAAGAAGTGGTTTATTTTTTTAACAGTCATCATACTCCCTTTTACCGAAAAATGTACTTCAGGCAAAAAAGATTTTTCTGATATTTTAGCCACTGCCAATTACGACGAAGAGAAGGTCCCTCCCTATACTTTACCTGATCCCTTTGTATGCCTTGACGGAAGCCGGGTTCATTCGCCCGCCGAATGGTGGAACAAACGGCGGCCAGAATTGCTGGAACTTTTCAAAAAGGAAATGTACGGCCGCGTTCCCGAAAGACAAAAAGACACCTTAATCTTTGCTATTCACAAAATCAAATACGACGGGCTGGGGGGAAAAGCCATCATGAAAGAAGTGGATTTGTTTTTTACCCCTGCACAGGACACTCACAGCATGCGTATATTGGTGATTATTCCTGCCCACGCTTCCGGTCCCGTGCCCTGTTTTGTGAGTCTCAATTTCCGTGGAAACATGGGGATATGTGCCGACACTTTTATTTCCATGAACACCCGCTGGATGGTATACAATGAATTCACACAGGCTGTGCCGGTGGAAAAGAGAATCCGCGGAAAAGAAACTTCACGATGGCCCCTCGAGATGATCATTGACAGCGGCTATGCCCTTGCCACGGCCTATTATGGCGACATTGACCCCGACTATGATGATGGTTTTAAAAACGGAATTCACCCTCTTTTTTACCACGAAGGACAAACGCATCCTGCCGCTGACGAATGGGGCTCCATTGCTGCCTGGGCATGGGGAATGAGCCGGATGGCGGATTATCTTGAAAACGAAGAAAAAATTGACCGGGGAAAAATCATTGCCATCGGGCATTCGCGTTTAGGAAAAACAGCCCTGTGGGCAGGAGCATGCGACCAGCGTTTTGCTATTGTTATCTCCAACAATTCGGGTTGCGGAGGCGCCGCTCTTTCAAAAAGAATTTTTGGAGAAACTGTTTACATCCTGAATGAAATACGGCCTCACTGGTTCTGCGACAATTTTGTAAAATACAACCATCACGAAGAACTGCTGCCTTTCGATCAACATGAGCTCATTGCCCTTATAGCCCCCCGGCCGGTGTATGTGGCCAGTGCCACCGAAGACCTTCCTGCCGATCCTAAAGGAGAATTTCTCAGCCTCCTGCATGCCGATACAGTATACAAATTTTTAGGCACTGAAGGTCTGCCGGTAAAAGAAATGCCCCTGCCCGGACAGCCTGTCATGGGTACCCTCGGATATCACCTCCGTACAGGCAAACATGACATCACTCCTTACGACTGGCAACAATACATTATCTTTTGCAACCGGCACTTCAAACGGCAATGCCATTAACGTCTGATTAAGGTTCCTTTTATCCTTACCAGACGGGGCTTCCATGCGAGAGGATAATGATTTTGTTTTTTCAGGCATGTCATTACCTTGCCGGCCATCTGCCCCAGGTTCTGATCAATGGTAGTCAACCCCAGGGAAGCCGTTTCATGATCCTCATCCACACAGCAAACAACCACCTCAGAAAAGCCCCTTTCATTTAATATTTTCCGGGTGGCAATTCCAATTTCACTGTTTACACAAATGAATACCGACGGCAACTTTTTCTCTATGGTAGAAAGAAAACCGGATAAATAAGGGATGAAATTCCATCGCACTGCCCATGGCACATGATACACAGGCGACTGGTGGCCCGAACACCGGACAAAAGCATGTTCCCGTTCGGTGATGCTCGAAATGGCTGTTTCGCCCCATCCAAGATAAGCAATCCGGCCGGAGTTGCCGGCCTGTTCCAGCGCCACCTGATAGAGAGATTCAATGGCGTGTTGATTGTCCAGACACACCCCATCGCCATACTGCAAAGCATGCATGATGTCAAAAAAAACAAAATTCATTCCCATGCCCCGCAAACGGGCGATACATTCCATGCTTACCGTACAATCGTGAAGCCACAACACTGCATTGCGTACATTCCGTACAAAAAGTTTATAGAGATATTTTTCAAGACTGAAATTTTTATTTTCCGACTGGGTTTTTATCAACACCAGAGAACCGCCTTTTTCAGCTTTCTCACTAAATGCTTCCACAAAAGATGAGAAAAAAGGAATTTTGTTAGGAGCCACCAAAGCAATAATGCCCATGTCGGTACGTGTAGCACAGGTTTTCAGAGAAACTGCCGTGCCTCTTCCCTGCACCCGGGTAATCAGTCTTTCCCGTTCAAGAATCTCAAGGGTATTTCGCACGGTAATGCGGCTCATGCCATAACGGAGAGCCAGTTCCCGCTCAGGAGGAATAAGGGAATGATTGGCATAAACCCCTTTAAAAATGTTTTCATAAATCACATTTTTCAGTTTCTGATATAAAAACTCTTCTTCTGTTTTCTTTGTTTTCATCGCATCCGGCCTTACATACAAAAATACATCTTTTCCGGTACAAGCATTTTATTTCCATTCCCGCAATCAAAATCATTTTTGTACTTTTATCCTTCCGGAAAAATTTTTTCTGTATTTCTTTTTTATGCATATGACCGATGAAACACCATATTATGCCGATGTCGTTTTGCCTCTTGCTCTTCCTGCTCCTTACTATACTTACCGTGTTCCTCCGGCCATGCAAAAAGACATAAGCAAAGGGAAGAGGGTGCTCGTACAGTTTGGTCCCCGTAAGATATACACTGCCATTGTGATTGCCCTGCATCACCATCCTCCCCTTTCAGGTAAAACAAAAGAAATTCTGGAAATTGCTGATGACACCCCCATGGTAAACGATCTGCAGCTTGCTTTCTGGCAATGGATGTCGACCTATTACCTTTGCAGTCCGGGCGAAGTGATGAACGCAGCTCTTCCTGCTCCTTTCAAACTGGAAAGCGAAACCCGGATTTCTTTTCATCCCGCCTTTATTTCCTCCGGTGACCTCTCCGAAAAAGAACAGGCACTCCTGAACCTCATCAAACAAAAAAAGAAAATACCGGCCGGAAAACTGCTGAAAGAATGGAAAAACAAAAATCTGATGCCGTTGCTGCAATCTCTTCTTTTGCGGGGAGCAATTTCCGTGGAAGAAGAACTAGAAAAAAAGACCGGCGGGAAAAAAGACATTTTTCTTACGCTTGATCCTTCTTTTCACGATAAAGAAGCGTTGTGTACACTCAAAGAAAAGCTGAGAAGGGCGCCAAAACAACTGGAGATGCTTGAATGTTTCTTATCCTGCAGTCATGCGGAAAATGGTACAGGAACTCTTCAGGTAAGCCGCAGCCGGCTGCTGAAAGAATGCAAAGGGTCTTACGCCGTATGCGATACCCTTATCAAAAAAGGCATCCTGCGCATAAAAGAAAAAACAGCAGACATCCCGCCCCCGGAAACGTCCCTTGATTATTCCATCAACCCCTTAACCCCTGCCCAGCAGAAAGCTTTCGACAATATCATCCGGGCCTTCAGCCGAAAAAATGTTGTTCTTCTGCATGGAGTAACCTCGTCGGGAAAAACAGAAATTTATTTTCACCTCATTGAAAAAACGCTGCAGGAAGGAAAACAGGTGTTGTTTATGATGCCCGAAATTGC
>Ga0272448_1003844_pt1 | contig 17548 bp, 13 predicted proteins | sample YNPCB0191_FD_202220 | JGI IMG/M metagenome (GOLD analysis project Ga0272448, IMG submission 202220) | Hot spring sediment microbial communities from Yellowstone National Park, WY, United States - YNP-CB-019-1 | ecosystem: Environmental > Aquatic > Thermal springs > Hot (42-90C) > Sediment... | reverse complement strand
CCACCAACATGACCGGCGTCTTCCTCTGCACCAAGCATGTCGTGGCCAAGGCCATGAAGCCGGCCCGCAGCGGCGTTATTATCAATATCGGCTCGGTGGCAGGCATGGGCGGTAAGGATCATCGTGTCTACAATGGGACGGATATGGGCGGTGTGACTATTGATTACGCCGGCGCCAAGGGGGCAGTGATCAACATGACCCGCGAAATGGCCTGTTGGCTGGCTCAGTACAACATACGGGTCAACTGCATCAGCCCAGGCGGCTTCTACCGAAATCAGCCCGATCCCTTCCCCGCTCAGTACAGCTATCTTGTACCCATGGGACGTATGGGGCAGGATGGCAAAGAGATGAAAGGCCCGGTTGTCTTCCTGGCCTCTGAGGCGTCATCCTACGTCACCGGTATCAATCTGCCGGTAGATGGAGGCATGATGGCATGGTGAGAGATTGGCGCGATGTCTCTGTTTTCATCGTTGGCTGCGGCAGCATCGGCCGCCGTCACGCTCGCGTTTTGCACAGCCTGGGCCATCGCGACATCCGAGCCTGTGATCCACTGCCTGCCCAGCGCCAGGCACTCTTGACCGAGAGCCCAACGGTGAGGATGTACGAATCCTTTGAACACGGGTTGGCCGACCACCCAGACACCGTCTTCATTTGTACGCCCCCGGCCCTGCACATCCCACAGGCGATGCAGGCTATCCAGGTCGGCTGCCATGTCTTCTGCGAGAAACCTCTGGCAGATACACCAGAGGGCATTGATGAGCTTGAGGTGTTGGCAGCCAAAAAGCAGAGCAAAGTAATGGTCGGTCTGTGTTTTCGCTATCATGAGGGGTTGGCGAAGGCCAAGAGCTATCTCGATGCAGGCAGGGTGGGACGGCTGGTCTCGCTGCGGGCGATGGTCGGCGAGCACTTGCCGGATGTGCGGCCTGACTACCGGACGCTCTTCTCGGCGCGGACGAGTGGTGCCTTCGATCTGATTCATGAGGTTGACCTGGCCGTGTGGTATGCCGGTGCGCCGGTGCGCCGGGTACTGGCCATCAGCGGCAACTATAGCGGCATTGGCATCCAAGCGCCCGACTTGGCCGAGATACTGATCGAGTTCGAGAATCGTTGCTTGGCCAGTGTGCACCTGGATTTTTTCCAGCAGCCACGCCGGCGGCAGACGGAGCTTATCTGCACAGATGGGGTGATTCTGGTCGAGTTTGCCCGTTGGGATCACTGCACCGTGTCGGTGTACGAGGCGGGAAGCAAGCGCTGGTTCCACGAGGAGTTTGCGACCGACCGCGATGACATGTTTCGCGCCGAGGATCGGGAGTTTCTCCTGGCGGTGGCCGAAGACCATCCTGTTCGCTGCACTGTTGCTGAGGGGCGCAAATCGGTCGAGGTGGTGGCAGCGGCACAGAAGCAATAGTCATTTCGTGCAAAGTTGTGCTTCTCAATCAGCCAGGGTACTTGCAAAGGGCCCTGGCTTCTCCATTTTTAGCGACGTAACCGCGGTGGCAAAGCGACAGGTGGAGGACAGACGTGGCAAAGCAGGTGTCGCCGCGGCCGGCGCGACCAAGAGTGCAACGCGTCGTGAATGGCCCTGATGCATTGCCGCCAGCCTAAACGGTCTCCCCTAATACCTGAGTCGAGAGTCCTTCCTTTGACCCATAGCAGGCAAGACGGATGATCGGCTCTCTTCAGAATTGTTAAAAAGTGAGTAAAATACTTGCATTTTGGGTGAACCTGTGCTAGTATGTGACGTGCACCCCCTTTTCTCTGGTGTTGTCTATTGGCGCTTGCTCATGCAGCAGAAAGGAGAGAGAATGCTCAAGCTCATTCTCCACCATACCTACAAGTTGGCAGGGGAGGCCGTTGACATCTCGCACAACGACAACCACGGCTTTCGCACAGCCGTTGGCTTCCTGGCCAACGGCATGGCCCCGGCGAGCGGTGCCCTGCAATTCGCCGGTGGACCGAGTCGTGTTCGTATCACGAATAAGCCGGTCTGGCAGATCCCCCGCGCCGTCAAGATCGAAACCTGGGTCAGGCTGACTGCCCTGGGCCAGCGACGTAACCTGGTCGAAGGCGATCGTTCGTTCGCCTTCTTCATTCATCCAGATGGGGTGCTGTGGGGCACGTTCTATGACCCTTCCCACTTGACGCCACCAACCCCCAATAGCGACCCATCGTGGCCAGGAGCAAACAGCGATTCCCTGTTCTCACCTGACCACCTGCGGCATACCGTTCCCCTCAACGTGTGGACCAAACTCACCTATCTGCACGATGGCATCTCCTCAGTCCGTCTGTACATTAACGACACACTCGTCGGCGCCAATTATGGCATCCGGGCAAGCGTGCCGTCGGTTGGCCCAAACGGAATACACATCGGCCACTGGCCCGGCGATGATCGCTACACGTTCAGCGGTGACATTGATGAGGTCAAAATCTGGAAATATGACCCTGATGTGCCCTACAAACAATTCTTCTGTCGGCCTATGGACGCCAGGCAACTTGATTGCTGGCGACAGGTCTTCGACGGCATGGCCGACATGCTCGCCGATCGCGAGCAGAGTCAGCGCTTCATTGCCCTGATGAAATGCATCTGGGCAGCCGAACAGGAGCTGGTCAGGGCTATCCGTAGTAAGGGTGAAACGGCCATCAAGCGCACGGCGTCGCTCAATGCACGCTACCGCAGGCTGTGGTGCAGCGGGAAGATTGACGGGCCGGAGATGAAGAGGCTGCTTTTCGAGTACCAACGTTGGCTGATTAAGCTCCTGGGTGAGGAATACATGCGCGCCTACAACCGTCATATCAGGGCGTGCTGGATGGAATACGGCGGTGAGCAAAGCATTGGTAAGCTGGCTGCACACATTGCCGACTGCGACCCTGATGTCGCCGCCTATTTCAAGCTGCTGATGGACCTCTGGCAGCCCATCCTGGGCTCTTGAAAGGAGAAACAAACGTGGCACTCACGCGCGAAGAACAAAACAAGATCATAGAAGCCTACGAGCCGATTGTTTACTTCCATCCAGAGGAGCGCTTCTTTCCCGTCAAACCAGAGGCCTATCTCCAGGCATCGGCTCTGTGGCATAGCCAGCCGCCAAGTCATAAGAAAGAGGATTGGGGCAACGGCGGCCCGGGCTTTCCCCGCACACCCGATGTCGAGAAAGGAAAGCTGTCGGTCAACCCGGCCGATGACGGCGTCGGGGGCAAGACCTATCTTGGTCACACCAATCCCGATGGCCGCACTCCCTTTCTGACCAGCAACAACGACCGCGAATTGTGGTTGGATATGGCTGCCTGGAAGGATGAGGCCGGCGTGACCGATACCTCGAAGAACGAAGCCTGCAACGTCGAGGGAGCATTGACGCGCTGGACAACCGAAGAGCCGCTCAAGATGGCGGGCGATTGGTATTACGCTGAAGTCCAGGATTTGGACACACTCACAGGCATCCTGGCCACATTGCAACAGGACGGGCTTGACCTCGGCAAGATCCTGCGCGACACCCTGGGCTCGGCCTGGTTCATCTGGTACTACCTGCTCTATCCCATCCACCAGGAGAATCTGCGTGGTTGTGAGCAAGTGGCCGGTGCAGGCAACAATGGCGACTACGAAGGTGACTGGAATGCCATCGGCATCATTGTACGCAAACCTGCCAAGCTCCCCTGGGAACCCGGCGGCACGTTCCCCGATCCTCAATACATTGGTTTTGGCCGCCGCGCTCGCGGTCTCGTCGAGAACTTCATCCCCACCTTCCGTCAGGAGATGCAGGTGCGCGATTGGCACGAGATCTCACGCGTGGGGCGGCATCCTAAGGTCTACGTCGCCAGGGCCAGCCATAACAATTACGGACTCTTCGGTCCCCAGAATCCGCCGGCCATCACGCCCAGTGATGCCTCGTGTGGTGCAACGGAAAAACTGGACGAAGAGGTCAAGAAGAAGCTGGACGACCTACAGGATACCGTTGATACGGTCAAAGACGTCGCGGTTTCGGTTCTCAAGATAGGAGTCGGCTGCGCCATCGGCGCTATCTTTGGCGGTATCGGTTGTCTGATCGGTGCCGGGATTGGCGCCATCGCCGCTGGCATCGAGGCGGCTGTTGATAACGACGACAGCGATTCGAAGCCCGTTGATGATGCCACCAAGGCTGAGACAGAACGCGACCACCCGCCTGATGAGAACAACTATGGGCGCGTTCTTGTGCCCCAAACGTTGACGGCTACGCTGGACGATGCCGCGCATGCCCAAGAAGTGCGCCCATGGGCCGAGACGCCAGACAAGCATCGGGTTGACAAAGAACTGCAAATCTGGTGGCCGGGCCAGCGCGAGGATCCGGGCTATCAGGGCCGCTGGGGTGTGATGTGCCAGTCCGATCCCAACGACCGACGGAGTGGTATTGTCTTTCCCAACTTCAGACGAGCCTTCCTGATTGACCTGGCCATTCACCTGTCGAACTAGAGGATCATTGACGCCGATTCTCGATGCCTGTTCAGCATCGGGAGTCTTGAGACATTTTGCGAGTTTGTGGGAGGCGCGCCATGCGCGAATTGCTCATATTGATCATCCTGATCGCCCTTGGCGTGGTTGGCTACCTGCTGCTGACAGGGCGTCTGGCTTTGGGCGGAACACCGCTTACCCCGCGCTCGCCGGGAACCGACGGCTCGGCGCACTGGGCCTACGCCGTTGCCCTGCCGCGCGCCAAGATGGAGCTGGCACCCGATGCCGTTGTGGTGGAAATCAGCGGCGAGGGGGTCATGCCCGATGGTCGCCTGGCAGCCAATACAGGCAAGTGGACGTTGCACTTCAGCAGCTTCACGGCCGCGGCGCGCCTGCCCGTCTTTGTTGACCATCTGAAGAATGTGACCGTCGGAGCCAAGACATCACCCGGCGTGATTCATGCGTTGGGATCGCCACCAGGCACCTTTCCGGACTCGATTGCCATCTTCACCAGCACGTCAGGCAAGGGAGCGTCCGGCACACGCACGGTCGTCAATCCCGTCGTGTGCACGTTCGACGGCATTGCCGGCAGTCACGTCTGGAGCATCAAGTTCAAGGTTGGCTCCGCCACCGAGACCCATCGCGTGCGCTGGGACAACGTGTGGCTTGAGGTGATCTGATCAGGTGTCAGCCGTCAAATGGTAGACACAGGAGCACGCCTGGAGTCTGAATGTGACTACTGGCTACTGACGACTGACATCCGACTCGTGCTATCATGGCCCATTGAAAGTTGTTGTGGCGGTCATATTCCAACGCAGGCGCTCATCGTATCTATCGGGCTTGATGACCACCGTAAAGGTGATGTCGCCTCTCTTGCTCTCGCCGACGGGTTTGATACGCACCACCTTGCCGGTCAGTTGCAGACCAGGGATGGCATCAAAGACGATGGTTACAGCCTGGCCTTCTCTAATGCCGACAACATTGGTCTCGGTCAGGTCTTCGGTCTCGATCTGCCAGGCTGAAAGGTCGGCAATTTGTACGATGGCTGCACCGGGGGTCGTGTACTCCCCGGGGCGGAAGTTGACGGCGATCACCGTACCGCTGATGGGAGCGCGAACCTCCAGGTCTACCAGGGCAGCTTTTGCCTGTTCCAACTGTGCCCTCGCCACATCGAGTTCGGACTGGGCGACAGCAATTGTCTCGGGACGGGGGCCGGCCTTGGCCAGGTCAAGCTGTGCCTGAGCACGGCTGATCTCGGCATTGGCCGCGGCAATATCGGCAGCACTGGCCGGCTTGAGCAGGGCGTCGAGGCGGGCTTTTGCCGCATTGTAGGCGTTTGTTGCCTGTTGCAACCGTAGCGATTCCGGCCGCATGCCGATGTCGGGGGCCGACTTCACCTGGTCGTAGGCGGCCTGAGCCTGGGCAAGGATGGCCTGGGCATCGGCAAGCTCGGCGCGTGCGGCGACAATCTGGCTTTCGTTTGCCCCTTCGTCGAGCTTCTGGCGTGCTGCCCGGGCGGCGGCCAGCGCCGCTTCGGCGATGGCGATATCCTGGGCACGAGGGCCGGCTTTTGCTTCGGCCACTTTGGCCTCTGTTGCCGCAACCTGAGCCTGTGCCAGGGCGATGGCTGCCATCTGCTTTGCTGTATCCCAGCGCACAATGACATCGCCGGCCCGCACCTGTCCGCCCTCGACGGCGTTGATTTCGCTAATGATACCGGCTGTTGGGGCGCTGACAACGGCCACACTCACCGGCACAACCCTCCCCTCGGCCACCGTCTTCTCTTTACCCTTGACGGGTGGCAACGTGGGAACCGGTTCTGTTGGCCCATTATTGCTGGCCGGAGCCAGCACATCGCTCTGGTTGAGCAGATACAGGCCCGCCGCCACGATGAGCCCAACGATGATGATTGCTGCGGTCGCCTTTCTCATTGACTGCCTCCACCGATTATTCGTAGGCCAATGCCTCGCGCACGCTCATCCTGCTGGCGCGTTGCGCTGGCAGCAAGCTTGCGATGGCCGATAGAAAGAGGACGATAACCAACCACATCCCGACAGCGGAGAGTGAGTAATGGAAATCCAGCGGTACTTTCAGGAGCTGATAGCCGACCATTGTGCTGAAGCGCTGGGCAGCAGGAAGGCTGAGCGGCACAGCAACCAGCCAGCTCAAGAAGGCTAACAGCATACCCTCGGTGGCAACGATCCGAACAATAGCCCCCGATGTTGCGCCGATGGCACGCATGACGCCTATCTCCCGGCTGCGTTCGACGACGCTAATGGACATTGTGCCGGCCAGGCCAAAGCTGCCAACCAGCGCCGCCAGAAATGACATCGCCAAAAGCAACGACATCAGCACATCGAACTGGCTCTGTGCTCTGAGGCGCAGGTCGTTGGCGCTGTCAACGAAGGCAACCTCGATATTCCTGCTACTGAGAGCCGTGCGCAAGTCGAGCATCACCGCCTGGGTATTCGCTCCCCTGTCCAATCTGATCGCCACAACGGATCCCTGGTTCGACCAGCCAACGGCGCGCGACAGGGTATTGAACGGCACGTAATTGTCGAGTTGATCGTTGTTGACATTGAGCATCAAGCCGACAACCGTCCAGCCAACATCGCGCCCGCCAACGGTGATTGTGACTGTCTGACCAACATGAATGCCGGCGTCTGTGGCAATCTTCTTGTTCAACACAATGGCCGGCGAGTCTCCGGGCAAAAGGGCGCGCCCCTCGGTGAGGCGTGGGGTCATCATCACCGAATCGGTCGGTACACCCCACAGATAGATCTGCTTCTTCTGTCCGCCGGGAACGGCAAGCAGCCCAGCCTCTCTATCCCACACTTCGGCGCGGGCAACGCCAGGTACCCCTTCGGCAATTGGCGTGACAATGGTATTGCGATAGGGGCGTTGCAGCCCCACAATCACATCCATGCCCAGGTCATGGACAAGGGTGTTGATTGTTCCACTCAACGATTCGCCGATGCTCATGACAACGATGAACAAGACGCCGCCCAGAAGTAGCGTGACAAGCGTGAGAAAGATGCGTATCTTGCGGCGAAATGCATTGCGAATGCTTAGCGCCAGTGGCCGCGGCAGACCCCGCAGGTGGGTAAGTAGCCCGTCTAGCCAGCCGCGTCCAAAGTCGGTTCCCAAACCGTAACTGGTGATCGCCTGATGTGGGGTAATGCGCGCCCCGTTGATGACGGGGGCCAGGGCAGCCACCAGCGGCACCACCAGTCCCACCATAACCTGAAGACCAATCGCCTCGGGTACGACACGGGACGGCCCACTTTGAATGTTGATCAGGCCGAGTAGCCATCGTGATACGGCATTGGCGGCTACCACACCCAACGGTACCGCCAGTGCCAGGGCCAGCAGGCCGTAGAGCAGTGCACCTACCAGGTAGATACGCATGACCCGCCAGAATGTTGCGCCCACCACCTTCATGACGCCAATCTGCCAAACCTGCTGAGCAATAACAGCATTAATGGTATTGATGATCAGGAAGACGCTCAATCCCAAAGACAATGTGCCTAACAGGGTCAGGATGAGAAACACTGTATCGAACGTTGCCTGCAGTGGATGAACATCCGGATCCGTCACAAGGTGTCCATTGACAACGATGTTCATATCCTCCAGGCGCTTCTGAATGCTCGTGGCAACTTCGGCGGCACGCGCTGTGCTAAAGGCCGGTATGCGCACGTGCAGTTGATCGAAACGATCGTTACCGGTCAACCATGCCCTGGTGTCGGGGGTACAGTAGAATTGGGCATCACCGCCGAACTCGGGCGGCAACGCCGAGGAGTCATGCAGGCTTCCCACCACCGGCATGGCCAGCTCGCGACGGCCATAGGAGAGAATAACCGCGGTTCCCGGCGGAATGCCATAGTATTGGGCCGTCAGTTTTTCCACGCCGACGGTACGGTCGCGCGGCCACTCTCCGCTCACCAGTGTGATGAGATTCATGTGCTGAGAGATGAAAGAACGACGCATGACCAGGGTGCCGTTGCGCCAGGTATCTTCGCCTTGCTTTTTCCAACGAACTGTCATCAGGCCGCTACCTTCTGCGTCGAGAACACCAGGCTCTTTACGAATGGTCGTCACGACGTCCTGATCGAAAGGAGATAGCCAGAAGGTGATGTGTGATGGCATGACCGCCAGTTGTGCTTCGGTCATGCGGGCGCGCATGATGGAGGACAGGCCAAAAACCAAACCCAGGGCGAACACACCTACTCCAACGGAGAGGACAACCAGTAGAGTGCGGATCTTGTTGCTGGCGACATCGCGCCAGACCTTGTGCCAGATGCTCATGTTACGATTTCGGATTTCAGATTTTTGACTTGCCGACTGCGGGCGCTGTGCTATAGATACCAGGCACTCATTGCTCGGCAACGATGCAGCCATCCACCAGACGGATTATGCGCTGCGTACGTGCACTCAAATCCCGATCGTGTGTCACAATAAGTAGTGTCTTGCCCTCGGCAACAAGTCTCTCGAACAGGGCGAAGATCTCACGCGCCGTTGCTGTATCTAGATTGCCGGTTGGTTCATCGGCTACCAGCAGAGGAGGATCATTGGCCAGGGCGCGGGCAATCGCCGCGCGCTGCTGCTCGCCGCCGCTGAGCGCGCCGGGGAGCTTGTTGGCATGATTGGCAATGCCGACGAGCTCAAGAAGCCTGGCTGCCCGTTTGCTGCGTTCGGAGCCACGGTAGACACTGCAAAAATCCATGGGCAGCATGACATTTTCGAGGATCGTCAGGCTGGGGAGAAGTTGGAAGAACTGGAAGATAACGCCTACGCGGCGACCGCGCCAGCGCGCCAACTGGTCTTGGTTGAGCCTGTGCACGCGCTCTCCACACACAATGACCTCACCGCTGGTCGGCTGGTCTATGCCGGTGATCATGTTCAGCAGTGTGGATTTGCCCGATCCGGACGGGCCGGTCACGCTCACAAACTCTCCAGCCTGAACCCGTAGTGAGATGTCTTTGAGGATGGTTGCTCGCCCGGCGGCAGTCTCATATGCCTTGAAGACATGGCGAAGCTCGATCAAGGTTGTGTCCGCGGTGGAGTTCATCATGTCTGTCCTTGTTGTCGCCCACCTGTGGGGTGGCTCGAGAGTCTATTGGTGTAGTGAGACCTTAGCTCCGCTCCGCTTCACATTCGAGACAGCCGACCAATGGGTAATCCAGCCGACGAGCGCGTCTCCGCATGGAGGATATGGCTTCTCATCAATAGACATATCTCCGCACGATGGAGCGTGTGATTCGCCATAAACGACCACATCTTCGCCCGTGTGCCCTTGTCATGACACGTCGCGCCGCCCTTCGCATGTGCAGACATGTCTCCGCTCGTGATCCTTCGTCCCCGGCGGTCGCCTTCGTTCTGGTGGCCGGTCATCGGCAAGGGGCGCTGTGTACCATGAAACCCGCCGATAGGCAGTATCAAGGTGAAGCGTTGCCGGGGGCAGTCGGCCACGAACGCGGCGTTGGCCGCCCCGGCGGTGTGGGATGGGCTGGCGGCGTGGGCAAGGGCGGATGAGTCGGCCAGGCAGGGAATGTTGGCCACACCGACGGCGTCGGCCACATGACCGGCGTTGGCCAGGCCGGGGGTGGTGTGCCCGGCGTGACAGTTGGCAGAATCGGCCATGTCGGCCATCCGGGCGGCGTCCGCGGTGGCGCAACTGGCGGCATCTGCCATGTCGGCCACGGCATCGGCGTCGTTGGTGTCACGAACCAGGTTGGCCACATTGGTGGTGTTGGTGTCTTGGCTGCCGGCGGCCAGGCTTGCGCCGTGGGAGTCGGCGTGGAACTCATCGTCGGCGTCGCCGATGGCACAGGCGTTGGCGTCGCGCTGCGTGTGTTGGCCGGCAAGCGGGGCATGTCGTCCGGCAGATTGCCGGGCCGACCGAGCAGTTGTTGCGCCAGCGAGCGTCCTTGTTCTGCCTGGATACGTGCCTGCTCCAGGGCCTGGCGTGCAGCAATATCATCGCTCTGTGTCTCTGCAAGCAGCGCATCAATGTGCAATTGCTGCTGCGTCAGGCGGGCATCGAGCATATCCGCCAATGACTGCTGGGTCGCCGATGGCAGTCTGCTCGGATCGTGCAACGGTGCCAGTGCATCGGCCAATTCGGCGTTGTAGCGTACCAGCGCCGTTCGGGCACGATCGGAACGCTTCTTGCCAATGAGAATAGATGCCTCATCCAGCCGCCGACCGGCGAATGTTATGCGCAGGTTCACAGTTTGAATGTCGTTCGTGGCCAGCAGAAGCTGGGTGCCTTCGATACCGATCTTCAGTGGGTAGAGCGGATCGCCCGGCAGGCTCTCGGCAGAGGCAAAGGCGGCGCTTGTGCCCACCAGCGAGCAGATGATAAGAATCAGACTCAGGGCAGCGGCCAGGCGCGGAACATGTCGTCCCTGAATCGCCACACGCCCCAGTTGCCATAGCCGGTCAACAATGCCCACGGACAAAGGGTGACGCACCCGACGTGGCGATGCAGCGATCATGAGCCGCATGCGCTCGGCGGCAATCTGCCGGAATTGTGGTGGAGCCTGAATAGAGCGTGCAGCCTGCAGGCGTACGACCAGGCGCAACAATGGCTCCAGGTCGGCACGTTGCGCCGGATAGAGAGTCAGACACTCCTCAACCGACAGGCCGCGTTCCTGGATTGCCCGGATGCAGGTATTCAATTGATTCTCGAACGTAAGGGATGACTCCATGTATTATATCACACCTGCTCACCCACAAGAAGCTTGTTCAAGGCCAATAAGGCCCGGTACTGGATAATTCGACATGCCCCTTCGCTCTTGCCCATGATACGTGCCACCTCGTTGTAGTTCAGACCCTCGACAAAGCGCAGAATGATGACCTGCTGCTGTTCCTCCGGTAGCTGCGCAATAGCAGCCGACAACGCACTGACATCTTCGGCCTGAACCAGTGCATCGAGTACCGATGTTTCATGCTCTTCCTCAATGACTGCATCGGACAATGAAATGTGCACGCTGTCGCGCCGACGGTGATAATCCACGACGACGTTATGGGCGATCGTGTAGAGCCAGTGTATGAAGTCTTTGCCATATTGTCTATAGCCGGGAATGGCCTGCCATGCCTTCAGAAAAACCTGCTCGGTGAGGTCTTCAGCTTCTGTGCTGTTGCGCACGCGTAGAAGTGCATAGCGATAGATCGCATCAAGATGCATGAGGTAGAGTGCACCAAATGCGTCAGCATCACCGGCAATGGCTCTCTGTACCAATTCTCTTTCCCGACGCGGGTCCCCGGCCATTCGCTACGTTGTCTCCAGGTTGAGTCGCCGCGCCCTATGCGTGTCCCCATGTTGGGGGCGGGGCATCAGCGCCAGCGGTTAGGCTGACAGGGCTACCAGGTGGCTAGCTGTGTTTTCTGCCGTCGGGCATAATCGCTCCTGCCAGACTGGTTGCAATCAGCTTCGCATTGTCCAGGCGAGCCTGAGTGAGATTTGCGTCGTCTAGCTTGGCATCTGTCAGATTAGCCCCGTCCAGGTTGGCTCCTGTCAGGTCGGCGTGCATGAGCTTGGCCCCGATCAGAATAGCCCCCGTCAGGTCGGCTCCCCGTAGGTTTGCACCTGAGAGATTGGCCCACGTCAAGTTGGCTTTGCTCAGGATTGTGCAAAAACCGTCGAGAGTCGCCGTGCTAAGGTTCGCTCCTGTGAGGCTGGCGCCGGTCAAGTCGGCGCCGCTCAACTGCGCACCCACCAGATGTGCCCCCGTCAGGTTGGCGTTGCGCAGATCACACCCGCTCAAATCTGCTCTGCTTAGCCAGGACGCAAACAGGCTGCACCCGCTGAGTTTGGCCTCGCTCAACTGAGCTCCCTCAAGCCGAGAAAAGGCCAACTTGGCCCCTCTGAAATCACGATCGCCTGCGCGATAGCGCGTGACGAGCTCCACATCGTCCATACGACATCCTCCGTTCACGAGTGTTCAACCACTTACACTTATTCAACGGATAGATGCGATTTATGTTACATATCATCCCATTGCCAACACTGCAGCCGCCACCCATACCCCTCCACTGCCAGGGCGGCAACGTAGCCGTCGGCAGGATAGAGGGCATGCAACATCCACCGCCCGATGTCTTGGTTCGGGGTGCGTATAGCCAGAAGGGCCGCCGGCTCACCTGGTGCAAGTGTGACATCGAACGCATCGAGCGGAAAGGAAAGGCCGTCGCCGATTGCCTTGACCATGGCCTCTTTGCGCGTCCAGCAATTGAAGAACGCCTGGTTCTGTACCTCAGCCGGCAACGAACGCAAGGCAGCTACCTCGGCCGGTGAGAAGAAATGCTCGGCAATACGTTCAGCGGCAAGGTCGCCGGAGATATACTCGACATCAATACCGACCCGACGCTTGCAAGCAATAGCATAGAGAGCAAGTCCGTGTGAGTGAGACATGTTGAAGCTCAGGCCGGCTGCACCTTCATCATTGGCGAGAAACGGCTTGCCGTGCGGGCCATAGCCAAAGCGAATGGCCGGCGCTTCAATGCCTGTATAGCGTGCCAGGATGAGGCGCAGGACGCCCCGCGTGGCGATGAACGTGTGACGATGTTGCGCGAAGTGGAACCGCCCGGCCTTCTCGCGCTCTTCCGCCGTCAGTATATCATATAGCCGTGCCGTGTTCATCCCCTGGCTGCTCACAAAGGCCCGCCAGACGTGCACGTCCTCATGGCTGATATGCATCTGCATCGGCGGCACAGACCACGTATCGCCTGGCCTTGTCATGGATCGCCCTCAACGATGATGGTGTGATGCAGCAGCGTCCCTACACGGCAATATCCTGGGCCACGGCCCGCCAGATCAGCGCCTGGGCCGTATTCAGGAAGAAGTGACCTCCCGGAAACATGCGCACTATGAACCGACCGGTGGTTTGTTCGCGCCAGGCATCCAGGCTTTCGCGGCTGGTGTGTTTGTCTTGCAGGCCACCCAGTGCCGTTATCGCACAATCCAGCGGTTGATCTGGCCGATACAGGTATGTCTCACTGATCGCGAAGTCGGCGCGCAGAATCGGCATGAGTAGCTCGCGAAACTCGGCATTGTCCAGCACCTCTGGCGGCGTCCCGTTCATCTCGCGCAGCTTCTCGATGAACTGTAGCTCTGGCAGGCTGTAGATGGGATCATGATGATCGGGCAGGTGCGGCGCTCGATGTGCCGACACAAAGAGATGGAACGGCTGCCGGTGATGGATGCGTCTCAGGTAACGCGCCAGCTCGAAGCTTAGCAGCGCGCCCATGCTGTGGCCAAAAAAGGCAAAAGGCTTGTCGAAGGCAGGAAGCAGTGCCTGGGCAGCCACCGGCACAAGCGATTCGAGGCTGTCGTATAGCGGTTCGCTCAGGCGCGAGCCGTGGCCGGGAAGCTCAACAGGGCACACCTCGATGCCGGGTAGCCTGTCTCGCCATGAGAAATACAGCGATGCCGACGCACCGGAATAGGGGAAGCAGAACAAGCGCACGGTTGCCTGCGCATTGGCTTTGACGCCCGACAGCCAGCGATTAGTCGCCGCAAACTGCCCGGGAATACTCCTCTCCATGTGTCACGACTCCGATGTGACGGCAATGTTCGGCTCACTTGCCGGTATGGCCGGCGGCTCCTCGAAGGCCAGGAACGCTCGAAAATCCTTGCTCAACGAAACCAGAATAGACAATGCCGTCATGATAATGCCACACCCCATGTAGATCAGTGGTATGTTCTGATTCAGTGCATCGGCAACGATGCCCGACAGCCCCATGGCAACGGGTGTAATGCTGCCCGAGAGAGCGCCCAGCAGGCCGAAGACGCGTCCGCGAATATCGCCCGGTGTGGTGATTTGCATAAGGGTGGTAATGTAGACAGCGATGATGCCGCCGGCGGCTCCGCCAAGGAAGGCCATGACAACCGCCATCAAGGGAGTCTTGGCCAGGCCCAGAAGTCCATAGCCGAAGGCTTCGGCGACCATTAGTGCTACCATCAATCTGCTGCGCGCTCGTCCGCTGATGGGCAGGACACCAGCCAGCAGATAGCCGATCATCGAGCCGATGCCATACATCGCCAGCAAGTAGCCATACCAGTCGGTCGTCGCTTTCAGGTGATCTTCGACAAAGAAGGGTAACAGGATGACAATGGGAGCAGTGAAGAAGTTGAGGAACATGGACACGAAGAACATCTCGCGCAAGCCTGGGCGGTGCCAGACGTAGACGAGACCGTCGGCAATGTCTTTGCCAAACTCACTCAGTTGCTCTCTCAAGGTGTGCATCTTCTCTGGGATGACCTGTGGGATGGTAATCAGCATCGAAGCCGCGGCAGCGGTTGTGTATGTCAGCCCATTGAGCAGAATGAGTACAGGCGCGCCTAGGAGACGGAAAAGCATGCCACCCAGTCCTTGTCCAAGGAAAACGGCCAACTGATAGGTGACCTGCGTGAGGCTATTGGCCGTCGTCAGCCGGTCGTCGGGTACCAGGTCGGGGATGGCCGCGGACACAGCAGGGCGGAAGAAAGCGCCGATAACTGAGAGAGAAAAGGAGACGATGAACAAACCGGTGAGGATGACCCCGGTCGCCTGAGGGTTACCAAGCATCACGATGACGAGAGCAAAAAGAGAAATGCCGCTAAGCAGGTCGCTGACAATGATGATGGCGCGACGCGAATAGCGGTCGGCGATGGTGCCGCCGATGGGTCCCAGGAAGACGGCCGGGATTGTGGAGATCATCAAGATCAGGCCCATGAGTGTTGCCGAGTCGGTGGCATGTTTGATCCAAAGGAGCAAAGCAACGTCGAAGCCCTGTATGCCCAGCTGGCTGATTGATTGCCCCGCCCACAGCAGGGAGAAGTTCTTGTTCAGCAATTTCGTCGGTCGGTGCATATGATATCCTTATGGAGATTGGACGTAAACGTGTCGGCGATCACTCCTGGCCATTGCCCTTGCCCTCTACCTGACGCAGGCAAGCGGCCAACTGCTCCGCCAATGTGCGGACATGGGGCTCGTGGATCATGCTCAGATGATCGCCTGGAACGTCATACACATCCACGCCGCCTGCAGCCAGTGGCCCCCAACCGAGATCGCGCTCATGCGAACGGTCGCCTGGCTGCTCCATGGCTCTGAAAAGTGTAATTCTGCCGGAATACGGGCGCGCTGTGTAGTTTCTCCAGGCATCCGTGTGCGTCCGCAAGATATGCACAAAATGGCGGAACTGGGATAGTGTGACATCGGGTAAGAGCCACTGCACGCGCCTGGCCTCGTTGAATACATAGGCAATCTGATCATCAGGGGTCAACCGTCTGAGCTGTTCAAGCGAAAGCGAGATGTTCTTGCCGAATGTCTCTACCAGATAGGCGGCACTGTCCACCGGCTCCGACGTCGGCAGGTGCGGCCCCTGATCCAACAGGGCAAGGAGAGCAACTTTCTCTCCCTGCTCCTCAAGCTGCTGCGCCATCTCAAAGGCTACCATAACTCCCATTGACCAGCTACCCAGAGCATAGGGCCCCTCCGGCTGGATGGTGCGCATTGCCTTGATATAGTATGCCGCCATATCAGGGATTGTTGTGTGAATATCCTCATCACCGTTGACCCCTTTGGCCTGGATACCATAGAACGGTTGATCCGGGCCCAGCGAGCGGGCCAGATCGGCGTACCAGTGGACGCTGCCTCCGGATGGGTGGACAAAGAACAACGGCCGTCTATCACCCGAAGCATTAAGGGCAACAATGCATGATCGGGGATCCGCCGCATCTGGTGGAGTACCGCGCAGAGCGGCGGCCACAGCCTCCACAGTTGGCTGCTGAAAAATGCTGGCCAGCGATATCGTCTTGCCCAGTTTCTGTTGGATTTGTCCAACCAGGCGTACGGCCAACAGTGAATGGCCGCCCAGGTCAAAAAAGTTGTCATGAATACCCACCCGCTCGACACCCAAGACTTGCGCCCAAATGCCAGCCAGTGCCTCCTCGAGAGCATCGCGCGGTGCGACATATGTCTTCGCCAGAGGACGACTGCTCTGATCAGGCGCCGGTAGCGCCTGCCGGTCAACCTTGCCGTTGGGTGTCAACGGGAAAGCATCCAAAAAGACGAAAGCCGATGGCACCATATAATCGGGCAACCTGCTCTTCAGATGACGACGCAGCTCGGCCACGTCTGGTGGGGAGGCTACTTGCTGCGCCGACATGGGAACGACGTAGGCCACCAGGCGCTTGTCACCGGGAATGTCCTCACGCGCCAGGCAAACGGCCTCGCGCACGGCGGGGTGCTCGCCGAGAACAGCTTCGATCTCGCCCAGTTCAATGCGAAAGCCGCGGATCTTGACCTGGAAGTCTATTCGTCCCAGAAACTCAATGTTGCCATCAGGCAAGTAGCGGCCCAAATCGCCGGTCTTATACAGCCATCTAGAGGTCTGAGAGGCGAATGGATCCGGGATGAAGCGCTCGGCAGTCAGATCGGGGCGATTGAGGTAGCCGCGCGCCAGTCCCACGCCGCCGATGTAGATTTCGCCGGGAACGCCAATCGGTACGGGACGCAGGTACCTGTCGAGAAGATATATCCGAACATGGGGAATGGGGCGTCCGATTGGTACGAACATGGTCAAGGCAGCGGGATCGTCCACGAGATACCATGACGAGCCCACCGACGCCTCGGTGGGCCCATAACCGTTGAGGAAGCGATGTCTTGGCGCCCACTTGAAAGCGATTTCAATCGGACAACTTTCACCTGCTGAAACCACTGTTCGTAGGCCAGGCAAGTCACCGGGAGACAAGGCTGCAAGCATGGTTGGGGGCAGAATCACCGCAGTCACCGCCTGTTGGCGCAGGTAATCAGTCAGGTCAGGAGGAGAAAGCAATGTGTCACGTTTCGCCAGCACAAGTGTCGCTCCGCCGGCGAAAGCAGTGAATATCTCTGCTACTGAGGCATCGAAGCTGATCGAGGCAAACTGCAACAAGCGGCTGTGCTCGTCAATCTGGAAATCCCTGGCCTGGGCGGTAACAAAGTTGCACACACCGCGATGCTGGAGCAACGTCCCCTTGGGCCGACCGGTCGAGCCGGACGTGTAGATGACATACGCCAGATTGTCGGGCGTTGCACCGCTGCGCGGGTTCTCACTGCTCTCGCCAGCGATCAGCGGCCAGTCGCTATCCAGACAGATTGTCTG
>Ga0272448_1003843_pt1 | contig 17556 bp, 12 predicted proteins | sample YNPCB0191_FD_202220 | JGI IMG/M metagenome (GOLD analysis project Ga0272448, IMG submission 202220) | Hot spring sediment microbial communities from Yellowstone National Park, WY, United States - YNP-CB-019-1 | ecosystem: Environmental > Aquatic > Thermal springs > Hot (42-90C) > Sediment... | reverse complement strand
CTGCTCCGCGGAGCCGCCTCCTGGCACAAGCTCGATCGCGGGAGCTACATCTGCGGCGGCCAAGTTCGCTCCCGCACTATGGCGATGCTCTCGGAAGGGCACCGCTATTTCTGCTATTACATCTACGGCCCGATCCATCGCATCGGTCCCGTCTGGGCCGAGGACTTCGCTACGATCCAGGACATGGCAAAACTCTTCCGCGAGGTGGCTCGCTGCGAAGACGATATCCTCCGAGCGACGAACGCCCCCTCGAAAGCTGCGCTCCTCGTCGCCAGCTCCTCCGAGATCATGACGACCTTCGGGGCCGCGGGATTCGGCGCCGCCCGCCAGGAGGTCTTCATCGCTCTTCGCCACGCCGGCATTCCACTTGACATCATCGGCGAGCAGCACATCCTCGACGGCTATCTCGAAAACTACGCAGTCCTCTACCTCGTTGACCCCAATATCCGCAGGGACGTGCTCGCAAAGATCCGCGCCTGGGTCGAAGCGGGCGGTCGGCTCTGGGTCGGACTCGGCGCAGGGCTGCGGGACGAGTTCAACGAGCCGTGCGAGCTGCTCTGCGGCGACACAGCACGGCAGACGCTGGCCGTCGAGGAACTGAAAAAGCCGATCGAGGCAAGCGGCACGGACTTCGGCACATTCCAGGTCGCAGGCAAACGAGGCGTCGCACTCGAAGCGGCCGGAGAGGTCGTCGCCAAGTTCGAGGACGGCAAACCCGCCATTGTCCGCACCAGGTGCGGCAAGGGCGAGATGCTCTACGTCCTCTTCGCCGCCGGCTCCTCCTACTTCGGCAAGCACTACGCCAAGTGGGGTGAGGACGGCGGCGTAGCCGAGCGCAACATCATCGCCAGCCTCGCGCAGAAGTACGCACCGCCCCCCTTCGAGCTATCGCAGAAAGGACTCCACGCCACGCTCCACCTGGGCGACGGCCTCGCAGTCCTCTATCTGGTCAACTGCTGGTTCGCCCCCGCCGACTCGTTCAAGGCCGCGATCGAGCTGCCATTCAAGCCCGCGACCGTCTACAACGCCAAGGGCAATCTCAAGGACTGGAAGTGGGAAAACGGTACGCTTACTGTCAATCTCCCCCTCTGCCCCGACAGCGACATCGTCGTGGCCAAGCGATAGCCGGCGCCCGCCAACTCTCCGCCCCTTTGCTATAATACCGTTGCCATGAACGGCGTCGGCCTCAGCGTCATCGCTCCGATGTTCAACGAACGCGAAAACGTCCCCGGCACGATCGAGCAGATCGAGGCCGCGCTGAAGCACTACCCCGAGCCGTGGGAGCTGATCATCGTTGACGACGGGAGCTCGGACGGAAGCGCGGACGAGGTCGAGCGCTGCGCCGCGGGCAAGCCCCATATCCGGCTTATCTCCTACCGCCCGAATCGCGGGCGGGGCTACGCGATCCGTCAGGGCTTCGCGGCCGCTCGCGGACGGTTCGTCGTCACGGTTGACTTCGACCTCTCCTACGAGCCTGGCCATATCCTCCGGATGGAACAGATGCTCCGGCAGCAGCCGGAAACGGACATTGTCCTCGCCTCCGCTTACGCACCGGGCGGGAAGGTGGAAAATGTGCCGTTCGGCCGCCTCGTTCTGAGCAAGATCGGCAACCTGCTGCTCCGCTACGCCTTCCCGAAGCCGATCTACACCTCGACCTGCATCGTCCGCGCCTACCGGCGTGAAGCGCTGGAGCGGCTCGAGCTGTGCGAAGACGGCAAGGAGATTCACCTCGAGATTCTGCGGAAGGCCTTCGCACTCGGCATGAGGATCGAGGAGATTCCCGCGACGCTGCGCGGCAAGAGCGGCCGCCGTGCGCCCAGGGGCCAGGGCCGCCTCGTCCTCTCCCACCTCGCGTTCCTTCTCTCCGAGAGACCGGGGGCACTGCTCGCAACGGCAGGAGCGATCTTGCTCGGAATCTCGCTCCTCCTGTGCACCTCCCGGTGCATGGATACGAAAGGCAGTTGGGAGCGGATTCACTGCCGGTCCGGCTGGCTGCCTATCTTTGCACTTCTCGGAGCAGCCGCTTGTTTCGGCGCATGGTTCCTCGCCTTGCAGATCAAGAAGGCCAGGAACGGGCTATACCTTATGCAGAGCCGGCGCGCTCGACGACGCACGGAGCAGGGGGAAAGACGAGACAAGATCGAGGATTGAAGAGCGAGGACCGCTCCCGAGTGTCTCCGCGGGAGGAGTTCCGACGCCTCCCCGAGAGACACCGGGGTGAATATGATGAACGGCACGTCTGGGTTCGATCCTATGTCGCCCCTTCAGGACCTTGGCCTTCCTGAGCCCCAGGGCTCCGCCTCGGCTGAAAGCGAAGACCCCGCACGGGGCTATGCTATGCCGCCTCGTTGGGGCCGGGGTCTCCCATCGGCTCCAAGCAAACCTGAAAATCCATGAGACGCCCTTCGCTCGCACGCCGGGAACTCGTCGTCCTCGCCGCGATACTTCTCCTGGCCGCCTTCGTGCGGTTCTATGACCTGCGCCGGCGACCGTCGTGGTACACGGACGAAGGGTTCCACCTCGAAACGGTTCAGGACATGGCAGAAGGCCGGCTCGCCGCGCGCGCGTTCCGTTGGACGGGTTTCTCGACTTACCATCCGTACCCTGCGCTGTTCTTTCTCGTAGCCGTGGCGCCGGTCCGGCTCCTGCAAGGCGACATCCTCGGCCTCCGGCTCGTCTCGGCATCAGCCTCGCTCGCAACCGTCCTCGTCGTCTATCTGATCGGACGAAGGCTGGCCGGCGTCAGGTGCGGGGCCGCGGGTGCGTTGGTCTTCGCCCTGCACCCGCTGATCGTAACCTTCAGTCGCTTCGCCTTTCCACACGCCCTCGCCATGCTCTTCGTCAGCTTGGCCGTCCTCCGGTGGCTCTCGTACGAAGAGGACGGCAGCGCGGCTTCGGCTCTTCTGAGTTCGCTTTTCCTCGGCCTGGGGGCGGCGAGCGTCTATACGGCGGCTCCGCTGGCGCTCGTACTGTGGGCGCGTCTCGCGTGGAGGAAGAAATGGCGGCTGCTCGGCGGCTCTGTCGCGGTCGTCCTTGCACCGCTCGTCCTGCAGGTGCTTGCGTTCGGAGCTGTGTACGGCCTGGGAAGCGTCCTGCGCGACGCTTGGCTGATGCTGACCGAACGGGCGATCGAGCCGGATAGCCCGGGCTCCGGCCCCTGGGGCGAGCTCGGCCGGCTCCTCCTCGGCTACGGCCACATCTCTCAGGCCGTCCAGCTCTGGGTTTGGCTCCAGCTTCTCCGTGCGAAGGTGGTCGAGCTTGCCGCGCAAATGCTTACGATGGGCCTCGCCCCGTTTCGACTCGACTATTTCGCCCTTCTCGGCATCGCGGGGCTGCTGCTCGCTCCCGGCCGCTCCAGGAAGCTCGGCCTCCTGGCCGGCTTCGTCCTGCTCACTTTCGAGGTCGCACGCCAAAAAGTCGAAACCCTCGACATCTTCTACTACAACCTCCTCCCCGCAGCGCCGCTCGTCGCCGTAGGGTGCGGGCTCGTGCTCGCCCGATTGATGGAAGGTTGGCACGTCTCGATACCCTGTACGATCCTGCTCGTCTGCACCTACCGCGATATACAGCACCTCTTCGCCGCACCACGGACGGACCTCGACGCCTATTGCGTTCAGACGCCCGACAGAGCCGGCGAGCTCGCCCGCCTTGTGAACGATAACACGCGGCCGGACGATCTCGCGATCGCGACGGTCAACGTCTCATGGCTTTTCCGCTGCCGGACGACGGATCTCAAGCAGTGTGCAGCCCTGCTCCCCGGCGGCACGCGCTGGTATCCGGAGCCGGTGACGAAGGACATGCTCCTGTACGAACCGGACCTGAGACGGGCGAAGTTCCTGATCGTCGGCCAGTTGGACCGCTTCTGGACGATCAAGGAACCCGGTAGGCGAGAAAGGGCGGATACCTCTTCGGAGGCCGGGAAGCGTGCGGTCCCCGTTTTCAACGCCGCGAGGATTCTCGAGCAGGCCGAGCGCGACGGCTGGCTCCTCGAGGCGACCATCGGCGAGTGGCAGGTCTGCGTCCCACCGGGCAGCGATCCTCGGCTCCAGAGGGCACGGTTCCCGGAGGCGGACCGGCTCCTCGGCGGGGGGCGGAACTGACAGCAGGCGTGCTCGCGGCCGGCCGATCTCCGCTCGGTCCCCGTCGGTTCGCTGCGGCTGGTATAATGGCGCAACCGGAGGAGACGGAACTGCGATGCGGATTCTTGTGCGGTGCCCGAATTGGGTGGGGGACTGCGTGATGGCGACGCCGGCTCTGCGGGCGCTCCGCGAGACCTTCCCCGACGCTCACATCAGCCTCCTCTTGAAGGACTACGTCAGACCGGTCCTCGAGGGAGCACCCTGGTTCGACGACACGATCGCCTGCCGCGACAAGCCGCTTTTCTCTCTCTTCCGGACGGCGGAAGACATACGGAGTTTGGGCTTCGACATCGCCGTGATCATGCCGAACTCGTTCCGCTCCGCTTTGAGCATCTGGCTGGCCCGGGTGCCGCGTCGCGTGGGTTACGGGCGGAACGGGCGCTCGTTCCTGTTGACCGATCCGCTCGAGCCGCCTCGCGAGGGCGGACGGATCGTACCGGTCAACATGGTGGACTACTACCTCGCGCTGCTGCGGCGGATCGGCTGCAATCCGAGCTCCAGACGCGAGGAGCTGTTCTTCTCGCCCCGGAGCGAGGAGCGGGCGGTGCGGCTTCTCGAAGGGCACGGCTGGCGGCCGGGCGACCGCCTGATCGCGCTCAATCCGGGCGGACGGTACGGGAGCTCGAAGCTCTGGGAGGCGGAGAAGTTCGCCGCGGTCGGCGATCGGCTTCGCGAGCGCTACGACGCGCGGATCATAGTCCTCTACGGCCCCGGCGAGGAGCCGATTGCAACTCGGATCGCCGAGTGCATGAGCACGAAGCCGATCCTGCCGCTCGAACAGGGCTACGACCTCGACATCCTGAAGCCGATCATCAAGCGCACCATGCTCCTCGTGACCAACGACACCGGCACACGCCATTACGCAGTGGCTTTCGACAGACCCGTGGTCGTCATCTTCGGTTCCACGGACCGCCGGTATACGGATGTGAACCTGGAGAAGACCGCCATCGTCAGTGCGACGGTTGACTGCGCCCCGTGCCAGCGGAAGGTCTGCCGCGAGAAGCAACACCGCTGCATGGAGCTTGTGACTCCGGAGATGGTCCTCGAGGCGGCGGAGGCGCTCCTCGCGCGCTGCTCGGCCGAAGCCGAGCGGAAACGATAGACCGCCAGACGGTCCGGCTGCGCTCAAATCCCTCGTATGGCGCACAGCGCGCGATACAGTTCCTCGGGCGTCCTGAAGTCGCCGAGCCGCGAGGCGATGTGGCCCGGATAGACGACGAAGGCCGATAGTTCCCCAGGCTCTACGCCCCCGTGTCCGGCGTACTGGTTGAGGAAGTTGACCACCCGGTCCTCGTCCGTCCGGGCGCCGAAGACGATGATGTCCCCGGAATCGGGAATCCGGTAAAGCTCCGCCAGGTACCGGGCGGTCCTCGTTACATCTCTGTATTCGTGCAGCGGGTTCTCGCCTTCGAGCACGATCCGGTCGGCGACGATGATGCGACCGCCCGAACTGTGGATCTCGACTTTCTCCTCGTCGCCGGTCACGATGAACCCGATGCCTGGGTTCGACTTGAGGTGGGCGAAGACGCGCGGATGCCGGGCGGCGATCTCCTCGGTCGTGAGCTTGCGCGGTTGAACGCCAAAGTAGACATGAGCCATGTGGCTCGTTGGCAAGACCAGCACGCCCTCGAGGTCGTTGACGGTCTCGGGGGCGATCCTGGAAAGCAGCTTCTTGTGCAGCCATCTCCTTATCCGGCGGAACATGCCGCCGAAAACGCGCGGGAGAGCCGGCTCCACCGCGGAGGCGTAGTTCAGCATTGAGAGCGTATGGAGGATCGAGGGGTCCGTATGTTGAGATGGGACGGTAACCTTCTCTTCGAGCGCCTCCCGGAGGATCGTCTGGCGGAGGTCCTCGCCCTGCACGACGTGGTACGGAATGGTTGGCACCTGGCCGTGATCCGAGAGGACGATCAACTCGTAGTGCCGGACGGCCGAGCGCTCGAGCACCTTGCAGATCTGGCGGATATTCCGATCAATGCTTCGGAGCGTCGCGAGGGCCTGGCGCGAGAGCGGACCGTCGTGGTGAGCCATTTCATCGTAGCCGAGGAAGTTCAGGTACACAGCCGGCATATTCCTCTCTATCTCGACGATCGTTGCAACCGTGCCGATCTCCGACAAGACCGCGTTGCAGAGCACCCGCACAATCGCGAAGAGCGGGAGGATTCGCCGCGGAACTCTGAAGACGAGCGCGTAGAGCGTGTCGAGCAGCTCCCAGAGCGCCTCCCGGACCGAGAAGAACGCGATACGAACGATCGCTCCGATGTTCACGAAGAGGATGACAACGATGTCCCGGAGACTGAGCCTGGTCGCCGGAGCGGAGCCGCCCATGACGGACGTGACGAAGAAGTTGTCCACGGCGTCGCCCGTGAAGAAGTTGCATATGCTCGTCCCGCCCGCAAGAAGGCCGGTGCTCCGGGCGGCGGCCGCATTGTCCTGCGAGTGCGTATCGGAGGCCGTGCCGCCGGCCGTCTGAAGTCGGCTTTCGAGCGCGGCCGCACTCTCCGTGGACTTCATGTTGTAGAGCTTGCCCGTGTGCCGCTCCAGCCAGCGGAAGCCGGGGGCGAGCCCGCCGAGCCCGTACATGAACTTGGTCTGGAAGGCCGGCGTCGAGGCCGGGATGCCGCAATCGAACGGCTTGAGCCGGAAGCCGCGTTGGGTGAGCAGTTTTTTCAGGAACGGCATGCGCCGGTGCTCGAGGGCGTAGAGAAGGTGATCGTGCGAGAGCCCGTCAATCTGGATGATGATCAGGCCGGTCCGATCCAGCGGCGTTGCGCTCTGGGAGAGCCCCAAGCGCCTGTAGATCGTCTTCTCCTTCCGCAGACGTCTCAGCCGCTTCCTCATCTCTCTACTATAAGCCCCGGACGCCCCAGCCGCAAATCCCGGATGGCCGCAGGGTGCGCGAACGCTCTTGCGGAGCGAACCGGGCTCGAGGGTGCGGACCGGCCGGGGCGCGAGAGCCATGCTCCCTCGCCGCGCTCGAAACCCGCGGGGAAGCTCCGCCTCGGACCGACGAGAGGCCGCCGATGCACCTGCCGTGGAAGGGTAGCACCGCAGAAAAGGGACCTGCGGACGGACTATTCAGTCCACTTCGAACTCGGATCCTTGGGCCGGAAGCGGTAGCGGGCGCCGAAGGCCGCAATCTCCTCCAGCACGGTCAGGCCGATGTCGAGGATGTCGTCGTGCGTCGGCGGCACTCCCTTCCAGCCGCAGGGGAACTCGACGACCAGCGGCAACGCGCCGCAAGCGTGGTGGATCGCATCGCTCTGGTAGAACTGCTGGCCAGCGTAGGAGTCCGGCTCCTGCGGGATGCGGAACTTCGCGAGTCCGTCGCGTCCGCAGCGCATACCGACCACAGCGGCGATCTGGTCCACTCGCTGCCGGTAGTGACGCGGTATGTAGGAGCTCCCGGTCTCGACGAGGCTGCCGTTGTTCGAGTGCGACAGGATGACGCAGTCCGGCAGCTCGCGGCAGCAGTAGCGGATCAGCGCCGCCGTCTCGGGCTGGCAGTCCGGGCCGAAGACCGTGTCATAGACGAGGTTCACGCCTGCATCGTTGTAGTACGTGCCCATGAACTTGACATGTTCTTTCGGCATGGGAAAGTATAGCTTGGCCGCCGGCCAGCGGATGATCCCCCCGTGTCTGTCGAGGCCGATGTTCAACATGCTCATGTAGTCCGGCCTCGCGCCGATCCACTGGACGTCGGCGAGTGCGCGCTCGCGGCCATCGACATTGAGGATGGGGATGAGGAGGAAGCGATGCCGGCGTCCCACCTCCGCGATACCCGACTGCCTGCGGCCGCGGAGGTCTTTGCCCGTGACCAGGACGTTGAGGAAGTTGAGGGCTGCGACCGTCCCCTCGATCTCCGTGCCGTGTGCGGCGCCGACGAAGAGCAGCACCTGGCGTTTCCGCTCGCCCTTGCCGTAGAAGGCCGCCGTATCGCCGCCCGCGATCGCGGAGGAGAGGCTCGTCGAGGTCCGGCCCGGCAGCATCTCGCGCTCGCCCCAGGCGGCAGCGATGATCGGCCGCCCGCCGGCCGTCCGCCCGATCTCCTCGACGGCGACCCCTTCGAGCGATTCGAGGTACGCCCTGATCTCGGCCGGCTTGGTGAGCCACCATGGCGGAGCTTTCGTCGTATCTACACCGGGCTTCGGCGGACGCGCTGCCCGGCTCTTCGCTCGTTTCCTCCGTACAGCCATTCATCGTCCTCCTGAGAAGTACACGGTACGCCGCGCCCGGCTCCTGTCGGAGGTCCCGGCTCCCCGCTCGTCCCCGCCCTCACTCCCACGGCTTGAGGATCACTTTGGCGGTCTCGTTGGAGGCGGAGATTTCGAAGGCCTCCTGAATCCGGCTCATCGGGATCGTGTGGCTGATGAGCCAGTCAATGAGTGGCGACTGCTGGATCACTTTCATGACCTTGGGGAAATCGTTCAGGTTGTAGTGCCACGAGCCGATGAGCGTGAGGCCGTTGCGGATGAGGTCGTTGCTGACCTTGATCGGCAGCTCGTCGTTGTACTCGCCGACGAAGGCGACCTTGCCCTTGCGGCGGGTGGACTCGATGCAGAGCCGTCCGGCCGCGACGCAGCCGGCGCAATCGATCGAGCAGTCAACGCCCTTGCCGTCCGTAAGCTCCTTGATCCGCTTCACGGCGTCCGGGTCTCGCGGGTCGATCACGGCAGCGGCTCCCATCTGCTTTGCCCGCTCGACGCGGTACGGAATCATCTCGGCGACGATGACTCTCGCCCCGCGGAAACGAGCGTTCACGACCGCGCCGAGACCGACCGGTCCCGCCCCGGCGATGAGGACGGTATCGAACGCTCCGAGCCCCATCGTCTGGAAGGCGCCGAACGAGGGGCCGAGTGCGCAACACGCCAGAGCGGCCCGCTCGTAGGAGACGCCTTCGGGGATGGTGGGCAGCAGGAAGGCGGGCTTCAGGAGGTACTGGGCCATCGTCTGGCTGCCCTCGGCCGTGCCATGAGTCTTCACGAAGTCGCGCCCGTTCTGGCAGTGAATGTTCTCCCCGGCGAGGCAGAGTGCACACCTTCCGCAGCCGTTGAGCGGCATGACGACCACGCGGTCTCCGACCTTGACGGGACCCGGTTGCGCTACAGCGACCACCTCGCCGGCCGCTTCGTGGCCGAGGAACTCGGCCTTGCCGCCGGCCTTGAACAATTTGTACTCCGTGCACATCGGCGCGGCCAGTACCTTGACCACCACCCAATCCTCCTTCGGTCGAGGATCGGGCACCTCGACGAGACCGGCCCTGCGATCGCCGAGCAATACGACCTTCTTCATGCTTGTCTCCTTCGAATCCTGTCGGCCTAATACCTTCCGTGCTCTTCGACCGTCTCGACCATGGCACGCAGGTTGTCCCATTTCGCGTCGGCGGGAACCTCGTCGGCTGTGACCATGACATAGGCGCCGGCGTCCATTGCTTCGTCGAGGCAGCGTCGGGCCTCCTTGCGGGCGTCGGCGGGCGTTCCGAACGCGAGCACGAGGCAGTTGAAGTTGCCCATGAGGCAGATTCGCTTTCCGTAGGCCATCTTCGCCTCGCGGAGACTGATGTCGCCCTGGTTCGGTTCGAAGGTCTCGATGTAGTCGGCACCGGTGCTGACCATGATAGGCATGTACCGACGGATGCGGCCGAGTGTGTAGAAGCCGACATACTTGCCGGGCTTCGAGTGGACCTTGGCACAGACCGCCGCAACGTCCGGGAGGACCCATTGCTCGAACATCCGGGGACTCATCCCGCTCCCCGTCGCCCAGGCGATGTCGTAGAAAAGTACTTCGTTCGGAGCCGCGAGGAACGCCTCGACGTGCTTCATGACGATCTCCTGCTGGACGCGGAAGAGTTCGAGCATGAGATCCGGGCAGTCGTAGAGGTCGGTCAGGAGTCCCTCCATGCCACGTGCATCGCCGAGGCCGGCGAACGAGCAGGACAGCCCGACGCTGGCGACGCCGTCCTCGCCCATGACCTCGTACGCCTCCGACGCGGCACTGTACTCGGACCCCCCGATGTTGGTCAGCACCTGCTCGAGATACTTGAGGTATATCTTCCAGTCCTCCACGCTCTTGACCGGGTACTCGACGCACTTCCCGCAGAGCGGGTCGCCCTCGATCATGCCCTGGATGTGCCTTCGGGTCAGGTTGCCGAAAGGCGTCTTCAGGAGCGACTCAGACACCCGCCGGGGACCTCGCTCCTCGACGACGCGCCACTCGCTGCCCCAGCCCTCGGGCAGTTGGTATTTCACGCCGACGCCAATCGGCCCGCGGAAGTGGATCGAGCCCAGCTTCTGGTGCACCTCGAATACCGCTCTCCAATCCCAGCGTCCGAGAACCTTCTCCGCATAACGGCAGTGGACGAGCGGCGAGACGGGGACGACGTCGGGCACTTCACGCCTGACCGCGGCGAGAAACCTCTGTTTCCTCGTCATGTAGGACATTGTACCGGCCCGGAGTCCGAGATCAAGCCTCAGATCCGGAACAGGCGCTTGACCGTTTCGAAGAACGACGGATGCGAGTCCTCGGCGGCGTGTTGCCGGAGGACCTCGATGGGAGAGTGCAGGATCTTCCGCGTGAGCCGCTCGGCCATCTGCTCGATCCGCTTCCGGTCTTCCTCCGAGACCGAGGTAAGCTTCGGCAGGAGCCATTCGAGCTCCGCCCTCCGAATCTCCTCGACCGAGCGGTTGAGAGCGGAGATCAGCTCGCCCGCGTCGTAGCTTCGCACCTCGGCAAGGAACGCGAGGACTTCTTGCTCGATGATCGCCTCGCAAGCGGGGACCTCCTGCTCCCGTCGGCGCAAGGTCTCGGCCACGACCGCCTGCAAGTCGTCAATGTCATAGAGATAGACGCCGTCCAGCTCCGCGACCGCAGGATCGACGTCTCGCGGGACGGCGATGTCGAGGACGAGGATCGGCTCTCTCCTGCGCCGCCGGAGCGCTTGTTCGAGCTGGGACGGCGACAGGATGAAGTGGGGCGCACTCGTGCTCGATATCACGATATCGGCCCGATGGAGATGCGCCTCGAGTTCGGAGAGCGAGATCGCCTCGCCGCCGTGCGGCTCGGCCAGTTCCTGAGCCCTGGCCACAGTCCGGTTCGCCACGATCACCTTGCGGACGCCCGCCTCCAGGGCGCTCTCGAGCGTCAGGCTCGCCGCCTCGCCGGCTCCGATCACGAGAGCGGTTCGTTCCGACAAACTTCCGAACACCCTGCAGGCAAACTCGACGGCGACGGAGCCGACGGATGCGCGCCCACGCGAGATGGCCGTCTCCGTGTGCACCCGCTTCGCAGCGTTGAGCGCGTGCTGAAAGAGAGCGTTCAGAAACCGACCCGTCGTCCCCGCAGAGCGCGCCATCTCGTACGCGTGGCGAACCTGGCCGAGGACCTCCGTCTCGCCGAGCACCATCGAGTCCAGACCGCTTGCGACCCTGAAGAGATGCGCAACTGCCTCGGCATCCGTATGGAGGTACAGGGACGGGGAGACGCTCCCGATATCCAGGCTCCGGATTCGCGCGAGGACAACCGAGAGCTTTCCGAAGGCGTCAACCCCCTCTCGGATCGCCGCATAGAGTTCGACCCGGTTGCAGGTAACCAGGAGAGCGCTCTCCGCTATCTCGGGGTCAACACACACGGTCCTCAGACAGTCGGGCAACTCGTGCTCCGGGATGGCAAGCTTCTCGCGGAGCTCGACGGAAGCAGTCCTGTGATTGATGCCCACAACAGCGATCCGCATTCCTACCCACCCGCAAGCTTGTGGAGGTTGTCCTGAACGAACAGCAGGCACACGAACAGAGCAGCAGCGAGGGTGAACCCGCCGATCGTGAGGTAGGCCACTCGTCTTCCGCGCAGCGAGGCGTTCAGACGGAGGTGCAGTACAACGGCGTAGAGAACCCAGACGAGGATTGACCAGGCGACCACCCAGTTCCCGAATATGGGCCTCGACAGGCTTGCCGCAAGGATGCTGCCGGCAATCAGCGAGATCGTGAAGGCGAGGAATCCCAGCGCCGTCGCGCGGCGGATGAGACGGTCGAGCTCATCGAGCGAGGCCATCCGCTCCAGAAGGCGCGTGAGCAACTTGAGGCGCAACTGGCGGTCCTGAACGAGGTACGCGACGGCTGCAAGGGCGGCGAATGCGAACCCCCCGCAGCCCGCGAGCGCGCAGACAGCGTGCACGATGACGAGCAACTCGTGCTCGGTCGCCGGGACGGGGGCGCGGCTCTCCAGGAAGAGACCAGCCAGCGTGAGCGCAAGGATTACGGGCAGAGCGAACGCTCCGAGGGCCTTGAACTTCATCCGCTGCTCGAGCGCCACGTAGATGACGGCCAACGACAGGGCGAAAAGCTCGAGCGCCCCGACTCGGTCGGCACTGGGGAAATCCCGGAGCGCAACGCCCAACCACACGAGGAATGTGAACTGGAAGATCGCCCCGACGAGGCCCGCCGTCGGCGCGAAACTCCGCCGCTCCGCCCGGCCGAGCAGATAGTACAGGCCCGAGACCGTGCCGACTCCGTACGAGCAGGCGGCAAGGATGAGCGGGACGCGAATCATGTCCTCGACTCCCTAACGATGTCGAGTATGGCCGCCCGGGCCTCCGCCGCGCCTCTCCGCTCGATGAGCGCGAGGATGCTCTCGTCCGCGAGCTTTTCGAAGACCTCGCGGCGTCTCTCAGCCGGCACGCCGTCCAGCACGAGGGGGCGGACTTCCCGGAGGAGCGCGACCCAGGTCCGGTAGGATTCGGGGAAGAGGTTTTCGAGCTTTTCCCGTATCCTTCGGGCCAAAGCGGGGCTGGCTCCGCCCGTGCTGACGGCGACGACGAGGTCGCCCCGCTCCACGCAGGCCGGGACGAAGAAGTCGCTCCGTTCCGGATCGTCCACGACATTGACGAGGGCGCCGTTCCGGCGAGCCTCAGTTGCGGCACGTTCGTTCGCCTCGCGGCTGTCGGTAGCGGCGATGACGACGAAGGCTCCCTCGAAATCCGCCGACGTGAACTCGCGCTGGATCAGCCGGAGATTGTCGAGCCGGAGCAGGTCTGCGGCGAACTGCGGGCTGACGACCGTCACCTCGGCCCCCGCAGCGAGAAGCGATTCTACCTTGCGGACGGCTACACGGCCCCCGCCGACGACCACGCAGCGCTTCCCGGAAAGTTTGAGGAAGAGCGGATAGAGCCCCGGACTCACTTCCTCCTCGCGACCGCGTAGTGGCCGAGCTCGATGAGCCGTGCCTTGCAGAGGCCGTCTTCGATGCCGGCCAGGTGGCTCTCCGCCGACCGTGCGAACTCCTGTGCCCGGGCGTACGCATAGCCGAAGCAGCCCCGCTGCGAGAGAGTCTCGACGAGCCGTGCCTTGCAGTCTGCCCGGCGGGTGAGCTCGAGGAGTTCGGACCGTTCCTCCGGGCCGAGGATATCGTAGAGTCTGAGAAGCGGGAGGGTCCACTTGTTCGCCTTGAGGTCCGTGCCGAGCGTCTTGCCGACGACCGTTTCCTCGCCCAGGAAGTCGAGGCAGTCGTCGGCGATCTGGAAGGCGATCCCCACGGAACGCCCGAAAGTCTCGAAAGCTGCCTGCTCGGAGGCGGGCGATCCCGACAACGACGCCCCCACCTTGCAGGCTGCACCGCACAGGGCCCCGGTCTTCCGCGAGACGATCTCCATGTACTGCTCCTCGGGGATCGGCCCCTGGGCGAGGAGCTGCGAGAGTTCTCCAGTCGCCATCTCGGCCGTGGCCTGCGAGAGGGCAGAGAGCTCCGCCGGCGAGGCAAACCGTGCCATGAGGGAGAAGGCCTCGGAGAAGAGTACATCCCCGGCGATGACCGAGACCTGGTTTCCGAACAAGCGGTTGAGCGATGGCCTTCCCCGGCGCAGTTCCGCTCCGTCAATGACGTCGTCGTGGGCGAGCGAGGCCGTGTGGATCAGTTCGACCGTCGCAGCCGCCTGGATGTGCTTCTCCGTGACCGGACCCCGGCTCCGCGCCGTCAGCAGCAGGAGCGCCGGGCGGAAGCGCTTCCCGGAGTAGTTCGCCAGTTGAGTCAGCACCGCTCCCAGGGAGCCGGAGTACGCCGCGAGGACCTCGCCCAGGATCGTCTCGGTCTTCCGCAGGTCGTCCGCGATGGGTTCGTAGATCTCGTCCAGATTCCTCATCCGAGCACCCGTTTACGACAACTGTCGCGCCTTCCTGAACCACCACTCCAGAGACACCGCCAGGACGAACAGTGCGAAGAAGTAGGGCAGGTATCGGGTATCGAAGAAATCGTACTTCTCGATCACCGTCTTCTCGCGCTGTTCCTTTTCGAGCGATCCCAGCAGGTCGTCCAGGTGTACGAAATAATAGTACTTGCCGCCCGTTTGCTCCGCGATTCGGGTCAGGAGGGCGTCGTTGAGGTCGAGTTGGTCGAACTCGAGATTGGGCTTTCCGACTCGGAAGTTGGTTTTCTGCTCCTCGCCGAGGAGGACGCCATCCTGCTTGGCGGTGAAGATGATCTGGTACCTGCCGGGCGTCGGGGGGATGAAGTCCGCCTCGTAGTTGCCGGTCGTGCCGGGGACATAGGCCAGTTGGATCGAGGAGACTTCGCGCAAAGGATTGACGAGGGCCGCCTCGACGAGAGCGGTGTTGGTGGCTTTCCCCTGGTCGTCGCGCACGCGCGCGTAGAGCTTCACAAGCTCGCCGGGTTCGTAGTATTGCTTGTCGAGGAAGGCGGTGATGCCGGGTTTTTCCTCTTTCTCCTTGATCTCCTGGTTGGCGAGCCACCGAACCATCTGTCCCCAGAACTTCACGTACGGCGACTCTCGTCCCATCGCCTTGAGTTCGAAAAACCACTGCCAGGTCGTATCCGCCGTAAAAGCGGCAGTCCGTCCTTCGCCGTAGCTCTGGACGGCAAACACGATCAAGGGCTGGCCGAGAGCATTTTTCCTTTGCGCGTTCTCCATGATCACCGTGGCCCCTGGCTTGGCCTCGAGGACGACCGTACAACCTCGCAGCTTGGGCAGGCTCCGGAGCGCCTCCCGCTTGCTCGTCGGGAAGAAGTCCGTCATGTCGGACATGATCACATGCGTCTCTCCTTCCGCCGTGAGCGTCGGGGTGAACTCGTCTTTCACCTGGCCGACGTTCCGGTCTCCGAGCCGCACAGGCAGGATCTCCTCGATCGGAGTCCCGGCGTACCCGCCCGGCCCGAAGGAGTTGAAGCCCCCGAGCATTACGAACCCGCCGCCTTCCTTCACCCACTTGCGGATGTTCTCGAGCTGGGTAGTCGTGAAGAACGAACGGTCCAAGTCACCCACGATCAGGACGTTGAAGCCCTTGAGCGCGGCGTATTCGTTAGGAAACGAGTCGAACTTCGCGCCCTCGAGGTTCCCGCGTTGGAGGAGCGTACCTTCCTTGGTTCTCACAAGATAGACGACCTCGACATTGGGGTCCATCTGGAGCGTTCGCAGGATGAACTTCCCTTCGTTTCTCAGGACGCCCTCGAGGTAGAGGGCTTTGATGCGCGGCTTCGTGACGATGAGCGTGAAGGGGTGAACGTTGTTCTCCTCGATTCGCTCGTCGGTCTGCAGCGGTATCTCCGCCGTGTACTTGAACTGGCCTATCTCGGTCGGTGTGTATCGAATGATGGCGGCCTGGGAGCCTTTCAAATTGTCCAGGCGGATGGTGGTCGAGGCGATCTCCTTGCCCTCTTGCTTGATCGAGACGGGTACGATCCGGTCGGCGTATCCGACCGCTTCGACAAGCACGCGGATCTCCGTGATGTTATTGACGGTGACGTAGCGCTGGGTCTCCACGTTCGTGATGGCGATGTCCTTGAAATCCTCCTGTTCCTTGAGCTTCGAGCCTACGCCCACGCTGAATATCCGGACACCGTGCCGCACGACCTCCTGGAGCGGGTCCTTGCCGGAGTTGTCCACCCCGTCGGATAGGAGGATCAGGGCCGAGACGTTCGCCTTGACGTGCGCCTTGAGGGAACCGGCAATGCCCGCAGCAAGGTCCGTGACCTCGCCGTCCGCCTGGAGCCCGTCGAGCTGCTTCAGCTCCAGTTGCTTCGCCTCGTTGGAGAACGAATAGAGCTTCACGTCGAAATCGGCGCCCAGCTTCTCCAGGCGTCGCGGAAGCACCCTCTTCACCAGCTCGATCCGCCTCGGGACGCTGGCTCCATCCCGGATGCTCATGCTACCCGAGTTGTCCACCAAGAAAATGAGCGTGGACTTCTGCGTGAAGCCGCGCTCGAAGCTGACAACCGGACGGAAGATGAAAAGCACGAGCAGGACGACCGCGAAGACCCTCAGGCCCAACAGGAAGACGAACAGCGCTGTCGAGATTTCTCCCACGCATCGCCGGTAGAAGAAGACGACACTCGCCAGCGCAACGACTGCGAGAAGGACGAACAGGAACATTGACTGTCCCGGAGCCAACGACACGGTCAGCTTCTGCACGTTGCCCTCATCCCGCGATTATACCTGGCAGGGATTCTTGCGGCAATCCTGTCACGGCGGGCGGCCGGCATTCTCGGGGGGCGTTTCGGTCCCGGTCCGTAGCCGCACAGAAATAGAGCATCCACGGTACCGGGAAACCGTAGCCGTCTTCGATGCGGGAGATCTTCATGAACGCAGCGGCTCTTCCGCGGGGCTCGCGACGCGGCTTCGCCCGATCCCGCTCCTCGTCGGACGCTGCGGGTTCGAGCGTGATTCAACGCTCCGGGCGCATTCGCCGCAGCCTGGAGCCTGGAGTAGTCGTATCCTTCTCCAGAAGCTAATCGCCGCGCGCCGCCTCCTGTTTGCGCAGGAGATCCTGGCGTATGGCCTCGACCGCCTTCCAGACGTCCTTGTCCTTGTAGGCGGGTTCGAGGGTCGTGATCCTCTTGAGGAGGCGGTCTATCTTGTCCTTGTGCGCCACCGGGTCCTTCTCGATGGCTTTCGCGTTCCGGTTGTAGTCGGAAAGCAGTTCCTGTATCCTCGGATCCCGGCTCGCGTCGGCGGGGGGCGTTGCGGTTTTCGTCGTTGTGGACGGCGCGGCCACGCTTGTCCCCGTCGGCTTGGGCGCCCGCGGCCCCGCGTCCGGTTCCGGAACTGGCGCCGGCTTACGCTCAGCCTTCCGCCGGAGGTCCTGCAGGTGCTCGCGAATCGGCTGGATGCTTTCCCAAACCGGTTCGTCCTTGTGAGTCTTCGCGAGATCGGCAATGCGGTCCAGGTAGGCGTTTATGCGACCCTTGTTCCCCGCAGGATCGGCGTCGAGCGCCTTCTCATACTGGCCGTAGTCCGCCAGGAACCGCTTGATGTCCTCGTCTACCTCCGGGCCTTTCTCCGCCTTCTCGGCCTTCCGCCGGAGGTCCTGCAGGTGCTCGCGAATCGGCTGGATGCTTTCCCAAACCGGTTCGTCCTTGTGAGTCTTCGCGAGATCGGCAATGCGGTCCAGGTAGGCGTTTATGCGACCCTTGTTCC
>Ga0272448_1003841_pt1 | contig 17560 bp, 10 predicted proteins | sample YNPCB0191_FD_202220 | JGI IMG/M metagenome (GOLD analysis project Ga0272448, IMG submission 202220) | Hot spring sediment microbial communities from Yellowstone National Park, WY, United States - YNP-CB-019-1 | ecosystem: Environmental > Aquatic > Thermal springs > Hot (42-90C) > Sediment... | reverse complement strand
GAGGTCAAGCCTTACCTTATTGAAGCTGCTTGGGTCTGCTCGAATAATCACTTGAACCTGATGCCCCAGAAGGAGAGGGTTCTGAGGAAGCCTATGAGATGTATGGAATGCGGTTCAAGTGAAGACTTCAAGCTCGATGAGCTCAAATGTACATACATAAACTATCAGGTCCTTAGAATACAAGAGCTTCCTGAAGAGCTTCCTCCAGGTCAGCTTCCGAGGCAGCTTGACATCAGGCTTTACGGCGACATCGTGGATGTTGCTAGGCCAGGTGATAGGGTGGTTGTCACTGGCATTCTCAAGGCAGAAGAAGAGTATGGTGTAAGAGGTTCAAGGTTGAGGACGTTCAATGCCCTCTTGGAGGGGAACCACGTTGAAGTTCTCGGGAAGGCTCCTGAGGACGTGGTTATAGAAAAGGCTGATGAACTGAAGTTCAGAGAGTTAGCCAAGCGTCCTGACTGGATAAAGATGCTGGTAAGCTCCTTTTCTCCATCAATATATGGGCATGAGCTGCTCAAGGAAGCCATACTGCTACTGATAGTTGGCGCCCCTCAGATAACTCTTCCCGATGGAACCTCGTTGAGGGGAGACATCAATATCCTGCTCATAGGCGACCCAGGGTGTCTCGTCTTCGATGAGAGGGTGGTCCTTGGAAGCGGTGCCATAGTGAAGATAGGAAAGATTGGGCAAACCCATCTTCAGCAGCTGTCTCTTCAAGTTCTCACGGGAGAGGGGGGGAACAGGAAAGCGACAGCGACCACCTACCACGTTTACCGTAGCCAGCCTGTTATGGAGGTGGTCACGGAGTCCGGAAAGAGCATCAAGGGAACATACAATCATCCACTGCTGACTCAAAGATGGGATGGAAAGAGGATGCTGCGAGAATGGAAGAGGCTTGACGAGATCAAAGTTGGCGACAGGTTGGTGGTTGTAAGACGTATACCTTGCACGGTGACAGGCTATCTCGAGACCGGATTCAAGCGGCTTGAAAGAAGTCGGTTTGGGCCAAGGTTCAAGGGGAAGCTTCCGAAGCTGCTGACTCCAGAGCTCGCGTCGTTTTTAGGGTACATGCTTGGGGGCGGATGGGTGTGTGGTGACGGCTACAGGCTAGGTTTTGGGTTTTCTGAACGGCAGAAGGATATACTTGGGCGACTTAGCTCTATGGTTGAGAGCCTGTTCGGGTTAAAAACTCATGCCTTTACCCAAGTGAAGAAAGACGGCGGGGTGGCGGCATATCGTGTCTGCTACTGTAGTGTAGACTTGAACCATAATCTGTCATTCTTGAGGGAGAAGAGGGTTCCTGACATGATCTTCTCCTCAAGTAACAAGGTTGTAGCCTCATTCCTCAGATGGCTGTATGAAGCAGACGGATATGTCTCAGATAGTGGAGAGGGGGCGATCGTCCTCAAGTCTAAAGGTATCGAATTGTTAAGGGACATTCAGATTCTTCTGCTCCGCTTTGGCATCCAATCCAAGATAATAGGATGTACCCTAATCTGCAGAGGGGAAGACATCTTCAAGTTCAGCCGCGACATCGGCTTTGTTTCAGGAGAAAAGAAGTGTGCTCTCTCTAAGCTGCTTTTCCGTTTGCCGAAGTTGAGGCGGTCTCGTGTGCAGAGGGCGGAGAGGGTTGTCAAGGTCACTAAGGCAGGCGAAAGAGCTGACGTATATGACATTGAGGTTCCTGGCGAGCACAAATTCATAGCGAATGGAATCGTGTCACATAATACGGCAAAGAGTGAGCTTCTCAAGTATTCTGCGAAACTTGCTCCAAGGGGGCTGTATACGTCAGGTAAGGGTACTACGGCTGCAGGCTTGACGGCGGCGGTTGTCCGAGAAAAAAGTGGGATGTTGATGCTTGAAGCCGGTGCGGTTGTGTTAGCTGACCAGGGAATCTGTGCCATAGACGAATTCGACAAAATGGGTAGCACCGACCGGCAGGCTCTACACGAGGCTATGGAGCAACAGTCATATCATCCGGAGACCGAAGTATTCTTTTCAAATGGGGAGAAGGCTAGAATAGGCGAATTTGTGGACAAGCTCATGGATCTTTATAGGGAACGTGTCATCCAAGGAAGAGACTGTGAGATTCTATCTCTCTCTGGGCTGGGGGAATTTGGGATTCTTACAACGGACTTTAGGAAGGTCTGTGAAGCCGCCATTCATAGAGTGAGTAGGCATAAGGCGCCAAGCAAATTCGTTGAAATAACCTATTCTAATGGAAGATGCATTAAAGTTACTCCTGAACACCCGGTCTATGTTCTAAGAGATGGGGAGATAGTTGTCGTGCGTGCCGATCAACTTAGAAAGGGGGTGTTCGCGCCAGCTCCAACGAAGTATCCGATGAAAGATGATGAAGTCCTGTTGACTAGGGTGAAATTATGCGCTTCCGAAAAGTCTTTGGTTCTGCCTGAAAGATTAAGTGGGGCGCTTGCAAGGCTTCTTGGTTATATCATAGCTCAAGGGTGCTGTCGCCGTCCCAAGGGGAATGAGCCTGGGGAGGTCTTGATCTTCAATGCTGAGGGGGAGGTCTTCGAAGACATACTTCAGACAGCAAAAGAGGTCTTTAAGGTTGAGCCTCGAGTAGGCTACGAAGCGTTATCGGCGCGGGAAAAAGATGGACAGGATTCGTCAATGAAAAAGTTTGTCTCATTTCCTCTATACAACTTCTTTGAAGTGAACTTTCCAGAGCTGACGAGGAAATCTGGCGAAAGAAGGATTCCAAGATGCCTCTTTCACACGTCTAAGGAGAACAGGATCCAGTTTCTCTTAGGGGCTTTTAGAGGCTCTGGCTTTCTTGATTCAGATAGTTTTGGGTATGCTTCAGCCTCTATTGATTTGGCGAGAGACTACAGCGACCTGCTGCTTTCCTTAGATATCTGCTCTTACATAACCAAGTCACGTAGCTTATGTGGAAAGGATGGTTTTATGCCCACGTATAGGGTCATGATCTCAGGAAGGAAGAGTGTGATTCGCTTCCATCAGCTGATAGGGAGATATGGTGAAAAGAAGGGTGATTTGAGATTTCTTCGTGGCAGGAGGGTTCTAGACGATGAAGACAGGATACCTTGGGAGTTGGCTGCGAAGATAAAGAAGCTGTTGAAAGAATGTCGGCTTGATGATGGGCTCTTTTCAAACAGTAGAAGCTCAAGGTTGGCTGTGGAGAGGGGGGTTGCCTTAGAATGTCTTAACAGGCTAGAGGAATATGTTCTCACATTAGGTGGTATATCTCAAGTGGACAACGTAGTCGAGTTGGGGAAGGAGTCTAGAATGTCTGTGGCCGAAGCCTCGTCCCAGGGAAGTGTGTTGACTGAGATGGCCGTGTGTATTGGAAGAGATCACGCTACCGAAGGCTGTGGTGTACCCTCGGCGTCTGTCAGGCTGTTGGCTAGAGAAAAGATTGAAGAAGTAAGGTCTTCGATTGCGAAGTTAAGGGCTCTGATCGACTCAGAAATCTATTTCGTTAAGGTAGATGATGTCAGGATGTTAAATAATGAAGGCGTCAAGTGGGTGTACGATGTCACCGTTGAACCAGACCACACGTTCGTTAGCGAAGGTCTTGTGCTTCATAATACCGTAAGCGTTGCGAAGGGTGGAATCGTAGTCACACTGAACGCTCGAACCTCGATCTTGTCCGCTGCAAACCCTCTGCTGGGAAAGTATGACCCATACAAGAACTTGGCTGAGAACATAAACCTCCCTTCGCCTCTTCTGACCAGGTTCGACTTGATATTCGTCATAAGAGATGTGCCTGAAAGAGTTGTTGACGAGCAGATAGCCTCCCATATCATGGCGATCCGTCGGTCACGCTCCTTCGCGCAGAAGCCTCCGCTGGATATTGAGTTCCTTAGAAAGTACCTGTTGTACTGTAAGAACATCAATCCTGTCATAACGCCTGAAGCTGAGAAGATGATCATCGACTTCTACCTTGAAATGCGTTCTCAGACAGAAAGTCAAGCGATCCCTGTGACGCCTCGGCAGCTGGAGTCGTTAATTAGGCTAGCTATGGCTAGGGCGAGGCTTCTGCTCAGAAACGAGGTTACAAGAGATGATGTGGCTGAAGCGATTACGCTCACCAAGAACATGCTTTACACAGTGGCTGTCGACAGAAAGACAGGCAAAATAGACATGGGCACTATCACAGGTGTGCCAGCTAGCGAAAGAAGTAAGCTCGAGATCGTGTTCCAAAAGTACAAGGAGCTTGCTGGCCCAACGAATGAGCCTGTGGAACTCAATGCCTTAGTGAAGGCTATCGTTGAGACTGGAAAGTTCAATGAAGTTGAAGCAAAGATTCTGTTCTCCCAGCTTGAGCAGAAGGGTGTATTCTATATGGTTAAGCCAGGATACTATAGAAGGGCTTAGATATGGATGTTGACGAGCTACAGTTACCTAGTCAAGTCAAGGAGCTTCTGAAGAACTTTGGATATCGTACACTCTATCCTCCCCAAGAAGAAGCCGTGAAGAAGGGTGTTCTCGAAGGAAAGAATGTCCTGATCACGACGCCGACGGCAAGCGGCAAGACGCTTGTCGCCTTAATGTGTGCGGCGAAAGCAATCTTGGAAGGCAAGAAGGTTGTCTACCTGACACCATTGCGCGCCCTCGCCAGCGAGAAATACGACGAATTTGCTTCTATTGTTAACCTCACAAAGCCTGATGGGACGAAGCCCACCCTTTCCATATCTACAGGCGACTATGATAAGAGAAGCGATTACCTAAAGGATAGAGACCTACTGGTTCTGACAAACGAGAAGTTTGATTCGATGCTTAGGCTTGACCCCGGCTGGATAGAGCGGATTGGGCTGATTGTATTTGACGAAATTCACCTCCTCAATGAAGGCGACAGGGGGCCTGTTGTCGAAATGCTGGTCTCACGTTTTCTGTCTTCCCCTGTTAAAGCTCAGATCATAGCCTTGAGTGCTACGGTTTCGAACCATAGGGACGTAGCCTCTTGGCTGAAGGCTGAAACGGTGTACAACAGATGGCGTCCAGTGAAACTTATCGAAGGCGCTTACTGTTCTGGCAGAATTGTCTTCAGTGATGGCCGAACGCTTGAGACGGCAAGAAGCAGCTACGGTCCTGCCATCGACTGTGCCTCATTGATGCTCAAGGACGGTGGTCAGGTGCTCATATTCGCAGAAAATAGGCGGAATTCGATATCTCTTGCCGAGAAGGCGACCCAGGTCGCCTCAGGTCTCTTAACCAGAGAAGAAGGTGAAAGGCTTAGGCTGGTCTATGGGGAGATCGTGGCATCCGATGAGCTTACAGAAGTTGGAAGGAGACTTGCCAACTGTGTCCTCAAAGGCTCAGCCTTCCACCATGCTGGGCTTCCCCCATCATATCGGAGGATTATCGAGAGGGCTTTCAGAGAAGGCTTGATCAAGATTCTCTGCGCGACTCCGACATTGGCTGCAGGCGTAAACTTGCCCGCGAGGACTGTAATAATCAATAGTCTTTCGAGGTACAACAGTGAATGGGGGCAAAGCGAGGACATAAGCGTCCTAGAATACAAGCAGTTCTGTGGGAGGGCTGGTAGACCCAAGTATGACAGTGTCGGATACGCGATAACGGTGCTTCGGTTCGACGACATAGACTCGTTCTTTGAACATTACGTTAATGGCACCCCAGAGCCTCTGTACTCGAAGCTGATAGACAACGAAATCTTGAGAAACCATCTTCTGGCAACTGTAGTCAGTTTCCCGGCTATATCAGAGAAGGAGCTCTACACCTTCTTCTCGAACACCTTCTTGGGATATCAGAGACGCCCACAGTTTGTATCTTCCAAGGTTAAACTGAACCTCGCATACTTGAAGGTAAACGGCTTGGTAGAGGAGGAAGGAGGCAGATATGTCGCGACAGAGTTTGGTAAGAACATATCGTATCTCTACATTTCTACATCGACTGGAATACACTATAGGACTGTACTCGAATACTATCGTTCCCATAAAATAGGCTCAGAATTAGACGAGGACTTAGTGCTACTGGCAGCGGTGTTGTCTGATGACTTTGAGCCAAAGTTTCCTTTACGTAAAACTGACTTTAAAGTATATGATGAAATGGTCGCTGGAAGATCATCCCTCAGCTCGATCATAGGAGACCTGTTTACTCCATCGCAGTTCGACGACGTCGGCAGAAGCTATCTGGCGATAAAGGCATGGATAGACGAAAAAAGCGAAAACGAGATATATGAAAGGTTTTCGATAGAGCCAGGCGACCTCTATCGCCAAGTTGAATCGATCGAGTGGCTGACACACGCCTTTTCTAGGACCTCATCCCTTTTTGGCGTCAGAGCGCTTCAAAGGGCAGCTGAGGCACTTGAAGAGCGGATAAGATATGGTGTTAAGAGCGAACTCCTAGAGCTCACCCAGCTTGAAGGTGTTGGGAGGGTTAGGGCGCGCCTTCTATACTCAAGAGGTCTAAGGACTTTGGACGATCTGCGGAACGCGAGGGAGTCTGACATTGCTAGAATACCAAAGCTCGGTCCCATAGTGGCGAAGAAGATCAAGGAGCAGGTGCAGAAGCCGAGTCGACTGCTCCATAACACTTAAAACCTTACCTTCTCGAATACAAGTATATGTCAGATGCCTCTATCCTTCCTCTGGATTCGGGAAGATATGGTTCAGCAGAGGCTAGAGCGATCTTCACAGAAGGGTCACGTCTGCGGTATATGTTGAAGGTGGAGGCAGCGGTGGCTGAAGCAGAAGCATCATTGAATCTGATACCTTTGAATGCGGCCAAAGAGATATCTTCGAAGAGTGATCCCAAGTTTGTATCATATGAAAGATGGAAGGAAATCGAGAAGGCTACAAGACATGAGACAGCCTCCCTCGTTGAAGCTCTGGTTTCTGTCGTATCTGAGGAAAGTAGGCCTTGGGTTCACTATGGCCTAACAAGCCAAGATGTCCTGGACACCTCCCTGTCACTGCAGCTGAAGGACTACATTGAACTGATTGAAAGGAAGCTTGAGCGATTGATTATGTTGTTGGGTGAGTGTGCTGAAAAGTATTCTTCTCTCCCTGCGGTGGGAAGAACCCATGGCCAGCATGCATCAATCATCTCCTTTGGTCAGAAGTTCGCTGTCTGGGCGGATGACTTCATGAATCACGTGGACAGGCTATGTGAGATCCAGCCTAGAATTCTAGCATGTAAGACGCTGGGGGTTGTTGGAAGCGGTTCTATACTTGGGGCTAGAGCTCTTGATGTGATGGAGAGGACAGCATCTGTGCTCGGCCTCTATCCAGTAACCTCTGCGACACAGGTTGTCTCAAGAGAGAACTATGCAGAGTTCATCTGGTGGTGTGCCCTTGTAGGCTCGACATGTGATAAGGTGGCGACTGAGTTCAGAAACCTTTCTAGGACAGAGATAAGCGAGTTCGAAGAAGAATTCTCTAAAGATCAGATCGGTAGTTCTGCTGTGCCGTCGAAGAGAAATCCTATAGGCTGCGAGAAGGTGTCGAGTTTAGCTAAGCTTCTGCGTTCTATGCCCACTGTAGCCTTGGAGAACGTGCCATTGTGGCATGAGAGAGACTTGACTAATTCCGCGAACGAGCGCTTCACAATCCCCATCTCCGCAGTCCTTCTCGATGATATCGTGGACACCTTGACAAATGTGCTTTCGAAGGGGGTTGTAAGAGAAGACGTCGTCAAAGCGAACATAGAAATCACAGGGGGCCAAGTCTATTCCGAGTTTGTTCTTGACGTCCTATTGAAGAGGGGGATGTCACGTTCTGAAGCTCACAGAATACTCAGAGAGATATCGTCTAGGTCCAGATCTCAGGGTGTGCAATTCAAGGACGCGCTATTGACGGATCCGAGGATCAATAGGATCATAGGTGAAAAGGATATTGATGACATCTTCCACCCTGAAGCTCGGTTGGAAGGCTCAAGAGAAATTATTGCGAGAACTTTAAGAAGGATCAAGGAGAAATTTGGGTAATCGCATCTTTTCTAGGACAAACGGCTACTTAATATTCTATGGCACCAGGATACCATTGGATTTGGCTGGAAAAATAGTTGACCTCATGATGTATCGGAAGAGGTCGAAGGTCTTCTTCTATGATGGTATATCCTTCAAGGATGCCATAGACGATGTTGAACCACACAGAATCCTGTCATGCTATTTTCCTGTCGATGAACCTTCCTTCTCAAATGTGCTGGTTCATGGGAGGATATTCGATGTTGAGCGGAGCCTGCCGAGGATAGCCTGCCTACGCGATTCTGTTGCCGTGGAAGGTTTTGGCCGAGATTTGTCACTTGATTTTGACGGCGATTTCTCTATGGCATTTGCTGACAGAGACCTTGTAGTCGCTTTACGTTCTCCTGTTTCCTCTAAGCCGCTTTACCTCTCGAGAGGAGTGGAGGCTTGCATTTTGGCAAGCGACCCTTATCCATTGGATCTGCTGGGTCTCCACTACGATTATGTTCCAGCAGGAACCATACTTTGTGTGGAGTCCTCTGAGGCTGTAAGAGTTCTAGCCAAAAAATACTATACTGTAGATGTGCCCTGTAGAAGCTTGAATCTTGAAGGTTCTGTGGAGATGCTACGGTCTGCTCTTGAATATTCCGTCGCCAGAAACCTTGAGGAGGTTAGGCGGGCTGCGGTTGCGTTTTCTGGTGGTTTAGACTCCACGGTACTCGTTAAGCTTCTGCAATCATCTGATGTGAAACCGTTTCTGTTTACTGTATGCTCTAAAGGCTCATACGATTCGGTTCACGCGAAGGAGGTCGCCGAAGCTCTATTGTTGGACCACTTATTGGTCTACGTGGACGAAGCATTTCTTGAAAAGAATGTGTCTAGGCTGCTTAAGATGTTTGGAAGGGCTAACCTCATGGATCTTACTATAGCTTCAATATTCAATATAGTAGCCGAGGAAGCGGCTCGGATTGGGTTGAAGCATGTCGTGGCCGGGCAGGGTGCCGACGAACTCTTTGGAGGGTATCGGAGGTACTTGAACATTCTTCGAACCGATGGCAGCGGATCCCTTGAAGCGCACTTGAAAAGCGACCTGGAAGCACTGCAAGGATATAAGATATCCCGCGACGATGTCTCCATATCGATGTTCGCTGAGCCGATAATGCCATTCTTGAATAAGAAGGTTGCTGAAGCAGCCTACTCTCTGCCCCCAGAATTCAAGGTAGACGGAGCGACTGGCGAAAGAAAGGTTGTCTTGAGAGCATTAGCTGAGAGGCTTGGGTTATCTGAGGGGGTCTGTCGTCAATCAAAGAAGGCCATGCAATACAGTTCTGGAATTCAGAAGATGGTTTCGAGGATAATCAGTCGTGTCTAGGTCATTCTATCTACCGTTAGACCGCTTGTCAATAACCCCCGAGCTCTTTTGATGGATGAAAGATTAGATGTTGGCTTCTAGAAGTCGACCACGTTTTCCGTGCAAGCTTAAACTTCTCGAATACGTTGAGACTATGTCTTGAATTGTTTACGTCACTTTATGGGCATTCTAGAAGAATTCTAGAAAAATAACATTATATAATGTCCTAGTCGACATAAGACTGTTCGATGATGAAGGCTCGTCCTCGAAGAAGTATTTCGATCCTCATGTTGATCTTGATAGTCTTCTCTCCGCTGGCAGCTTATGCTGCGCCACCCAAACAGCATGCAGGTGTCAAAGACAAGGATGGATTGAAGGTCATATATTCTGGGCTGATAGCTGTATCTATACCTTCGAACAATACAAAGCCAATGTTTTTCTGGTGGAGTCAAGACGACAATTCCACGGTTTATTGGATGAAGTACCAGGGGCTGGAAGAGTCTTGGCTTCCATTTGGACAATTTAAGCATGTGCTCTCGATCAAGGATGATAAGGATTACGCGGAACAGCTTAAGAGGATATTTGAGAACACCAGTCTGGTTCAGGGCAGAGATCTCTTGAAGCCTTCGGTGGAGAGGATTCAGTCTGTAGCTCAACTTATCAAAGGTCTGTCTGTGGACTCGAAGAATAAGGATGTGACCTCTCTCGCCGAAAATGTCAATGTTCTCGTTAGAGATGTCGAAGGCTGGCCTGATTCAAATGTTAAGGACGAAATCCTCGGCGGACTCAAGGCTCTTGCTGAAAAGTTGGCAGAGTTTTCGGACGCAGGCGATCAGGGTAAGCCAAGAGACCTTCCCAAGCTGAACAAGATCTTGCGGGAAATATCTGACCTGGCAAGCGATGTTTCTAAGAAGGCGAAAGACAGGCTGGAGAAGGTGGAAAGGTTTGCGGCTGGGAGCTTTAGGCCTTTGCATCCATTCTATTTTCCATTCGATAAGGGAACGTGGATGCTTGACGGTCCAACTGAGATAAAGATGGGTGACGAGGTGATAGGGGTTGAATTCTCTTGGAAGCTAATCGACGTCCCAGACTCTAAATGGAGCTTTCTAGAGGGAAATGTCGAAATCAGGAATCGTCTGTATTTCGGAACGGTTGAAGAAAGATTAGGTGGCACCATTTTGAACTTGACGAGGGCTGAGCTAAAAAGTGACTTGATAGTTCGAAGGTGGGAATGGAACTTTGGCGCCTTCTACAAGATGTTTGTAGGAGACGAGAATGCCACTTCAACATCTGATGAAGGCTCCTTTCCTGTGAAGCCATATCTTTCCCTTTCTATACATTTTACTGCTGTGAAGCCTTCTCCAAGGATTTTTGATGAGCTCGTCGAGCTTTCTGATAAGGAGGAACCGGATAGAGTTGAAGCTCTCGATATCTTCCAGGGCCAGGGGAAGTCCAAGATGAAGCTCGGCGACGTAGAGGATGTGGACGTGGAGCTGAAGGAGACAAAGATAGTGGGTCATGCGAAGCTACTGCCTGGGTTGATTCTGGCAAAGAACCAGACGGTTGGAGGATTCTTCCGCTTCCTACCCACTGCTACCGTCACCTATGCAAACACCCGTTCTCTCTCGCAGGCTACTGAGCAGCTGAATGTCAGAGGATTCTTTTGGCCAGCTGGAAAGCAGGTTAAGGCATGTCTGCTGTATCCATATTTTGGAGATGGCGTCCTAGAGCATGACCCCTCGATAGGCATCATATCATCTCAATCCGAATCGGAAATAGAAGAGCTGAATGCGAGGGTGACGGTGACAGGCTCAACAATCAATGCCATACCTGTCTCGGTTAAGCAACGTCCTCTTGTGGCTCCAACTTTGGTTCCATCATCTGCGTTGATCGGCATGGCGATTGTAACGGCAGTCTGTATTCTAGCACTCGCTTTTAGCAGAAAGAAGAAGATAGAAATCTTGGGTGAAGGTTAGGCCCCTGAGGTGTGTGCTCGAGGATGTTTCCAGAGGTTTTCTGCCCTAACGAGGTCCTACCATAAAACTGGTAATTACAAAAGTTATATAAACGTTCGATGCCGCACTTCTGGTGTGAAAAGAGACTATAAGAGAGGGCGTCAGATGGATGTTAGGATGCTTTCTGCTTCATCTGTATTTGGAGCGCTGTCGGCGGCACTGACGTTTGTTCCTAGCCTTCGCTTCCCAATCTTGCCTTACTTGAGATTTGAGGTCGCGGAGCTTCCTGTCATGGTCGGCACATTCATCTATGGCCCTATACCGGGCACCATCTCTTCCTTCGCCTACTGGATAATATTGAACTTCATAGGGGAATTTCAACCTTATGGTCCTTTTATGAAGTTCCTGTCGGTCCTGGGAATGATCTTGGGTTCGTGGATGGGTTTCGTGTTGGCCAAGAAGCTTAAGTTGCCTTCAGCTCTTGGTCTTGGATTGATCTTTTCTCTGGCAGCTTCGATCAGAATCATCCTCATGTCTGTATTGAATTACGTGATGCTCTTGATACTGATGCCTTCGCTGCTTGATTACGCAGCAGAAAGTCTTTGCGGCTCGCTTGGGCTTAAATTCCAGAGCAGTCTTGACGCAATGATTCCGATCGTCATATTCACTGGAGTATTTAACCTAATTCATACGATTCTATCGATTATACCCGCATACAGCATTGTAAGAGTCGTCTTCTACAAAAGGAAGATGCCTAACATGAAGGCTCCTTGGATATCTTTGATCATGGCGGGCTCTTAAACATCGAAAGTTGTTCTGTGACTCTAGAAGGAGGGTTGGGTCTGCCTCCAGAAGATGTCCCACCGGATTTGCCGTTAAATGATTTCACCACGCTAATTCTCTTTTCTCAGAAACTTTTTTAGATGCAGCCTTTGAGCCTAGTCGAAGCTGCCATGCTAGACCTATTTTCGATCGCCCAAGCCATACTGCTTCTTCTTATAGTGCTGGATCCTTTCTCTAATGCCCCCTACTTTTACACTCTCACTAAAGAGCTGAAACCCGATGTGCGATCTTCTACGATAAAGAAGAGTGTGGTGGTTGCGGCTTTGATCCTCTTGGCGTTCGCGGTTTCTGGCGATTCATTACTGGCCTTCTTGGGTGTGACAGTGGATGATTTTAGAATTGCAGGAGGAATCATACTCTTGATATACTCTATTCTCGGCCTTCTTGAAATATCTTTAATGCCGAAGCCTGACTTGGACAGGATAAGTATAGTGCCGATGGCCACCCCTCTTCTGGCTGGGCCTGGCGCGATCACAGTCGTCATCTATGTGAAGTATAACTGGGATCTTGTCACTGCGGTATCGAGCATTGTTATCAGCATCTTGATCACGTTGGCTATCTTGCTGATTGGCGGAAGGATCTTGAAGTTGCTTGGCAGAAATGGGACTCTTGTCTTGGACAAGATGATGTCTATGCTTATGGCCGCCTACGCGGTCTCGCTTATGCGTGAAGGTGTCTTGAACCTCATCGTTTAAATATGGTGGGTGTCGCTTTTCTTTGGATCAATTGTATTAGTGAAGGTGTTGTGGTAGATGGCGGTGAAAATCTACAGGTCTGTTCTGATAATTGCAGACGACCTTACGGGAGCGAATGATGCTACGGCCCAATTTGCCAAGCTAGGTTTCTCGACTGTGACAACATTGGATATCGACGTCGTCCCACATCTGATGAAAGATTATGATGTTGTGGCTGTGGACACAGAAAGTAGAGCTTTATCCTCTGACAGGGCATATGATTCCCTTTTTGCGTTGGGTAACAAGATAAAAGATTATGTGGGCGAGACTGCGGTATACAAGAAGATAGATTCGACTCTTAGAGGAAACATAAAAGCAGAGGTCAAGGCATTATGTGATGTCCTCGAACCCGATCTTGTGGTCTTCGCTCCCGCTTTCCCCAAGCAGGGTCGGACGACGAAGGATGGCGTGTTAATGGTTCGAGGAGTTCCTGTCGAACAGACCTACTTTGGAAAGGACATAAGGACGCCGGTGAAAGCCTCTAAGCTATCTGCATACTTTGAGCCAAGACATGTGGGTGCCTATCATCATGTTCTGCTGGACGAGCTGAGGTCTGGTAGGCTTTATGATGGTCCAGCTTTGCCCAAGGTGCTCACATTTGATGTAGAAGATGACGAAGACCTAAGGAGGATAGTTCGGTTGGTTTGCGGCTTGGGCGACAAGGACATCATGTGGGTTGGATCTGCTGGATTAGCTGAAAGTGTCGCGTACAATATAGTTGTTGGAGATCGACATGGGAAACCGATCTTGATGGCTGTAGGTTCGGTGAATGATATGGCAAGGGAGCAGGTTCGAATGTTCATCGAAGAGTTTGATGGAAGGCTGCTGAAAGTGGACGTGGAGGCCTTGATAGGCGACTTTGAACGGGAATGGTTGAGGCTGAGAAAAGAGGTCTCTGACGCATTAGGCTGTGCTTTGGACATCGTCGTCACAACTTCCTACACTCGAGAACAGATGGAGCAAGGAAGGTCTCTGGCTGAGCGCCTGAATGTTGGACTTTCCGAATTTGGGCTGATGCTTTCGCGCAAGTTCGGCGAACTGGTCTCTCGAATATTCCACGAGTTTGGCTATGGAAGGTTTGGAGGGTTGTTCTTGACAGGAGGCGACATCTCTGTCGCGGCCATCAGGAGCTTGGGGATCGACACCCTTGAATTGAAGGGAGAGATAGAGCCTGGACTGCCTATCCTTAAATTTAAAGATATGAATGTAGTGACCAAGGCGGGTGGATTCGGTTCGATGGAGACTCTTGTTAAGGTGGCGGCGAGGTTAAAGGCTGAAAGGTGACAGTTAATGGTGAAGCCGATCATTGCTATAACGATGGGCGACCCTGCCGGCTCAGGCCCTGAAATCTCTCTGAAGGCGCTTAGGAACGAAAGCGTATCCTCTAGGGCCAGGCTCATTCTCATAGGAGACATGAAGGTTTTCAAGAGGGCTTTGGAGATCGTTGGCGCCAGCGGGCTTTCCTTCTTGCGTATAACATCTCCAGATCAAGCAATGGACACTCCTAAGGTAATCAACATAATAGACCTTGACAATGTGGACCTGGCAAAGTTGGTCTATGGGAAGCCATCGTCTTTGGGTGGAAAGGCTGCCTACGAGTCGATAGCTCAGGCGGTCAAATACGCCATGTCTGGAGATGTTCACGCAATAGTGACTGCTCCCATAAGCAAGGAAAGCCTGAACTTGGCTGGGTACAGTTATCCAGGGCATACAGAATTGCTTGCGGACTTAACTGGAGCCAAGGATGTCAAGATGATGCTTGTCGCAGGCGCATTTAAGGTGTCCCATGTCACGACACATGTCTCGTTGAGGGAGGCGCTGGATCTGATCAAGAAGGAGAGGGTCCTAAAGACCATAGAGTTGACGTATCAGAGCCTTTTTGAACTGTTTGGGATGAAAGAACCCAAGATCGCTGTCTCAGGCTTGAACCCTCACGCCGGAGAAGGGGGCCTGTTTGGAGACGAGGAAATAAAAGAGATAAAGCCTGCGATTCAAGAAGCCTCATCTAAGGGGATAAATGTCACAGGCCCATATCCCCCAGATACTGTATTCTATCGGGCGTACTATAACAAACAGTTTGATATCGTCATAGCCATGTACCACGATCAGGGGCATATAGCGATGAAGATGGTTGGATTCATGGAGGGTGTCAATCTCAGCCTTGGCTTGCCTATCATAAGGGTGTCACCTGACCATGGCACTGTCTGGGGAAAGGCTGGAAAGGGTACAGGCAACGAAAGCGCCACCTTGGAAGCGATAAAGCTGGCGGTGGAGTTGTCCAACAGGAAGTTTCGGTTATGTTAGCAGGCTTTGAGGTCTCGGCCTAAACTCATCTCCTACGAGATTGATTTTGGAAAAACTTAAGTCCAGTCGACTCAAGAATCTTGCAAATGAATGATGTGAGCATCCTGTATCTTTCTGGCAGAGATGTTGAATCGATAGGTTTAGGCGTTGGAGACACGATTGCTTCCATAGAGGACGCGCTGAGAGAGAAATACTTCAGAAGGGTTGAAATGCCCCCGAAGCCCGGTATTCACCCTGAAGAAGATGCATTCATTCACGCGATGCCGGCCTATATACCGAAGATAGGTGCTGCAGGTATAAAGTGGATAGCAGGCTACCCCCAGAATCCTGACAGAGGTCTTCCATACATAACCGGCCTACTCGTCTTGAACGATCCGAGAACTGGCCTACCAACTTGCATAATGGATGCCCGCTGGATTACAGCGAAAAGGACAGGTGCTGTAACAGCTATATCTGCAAAGCATCTGGCGAAGGAAGGCTCTGAAGTCGTCGGCGTAATAGGCTGTGGTGTCCAGGGAAAGAGCAACCTGGAAGCATTGGCCTCGGTCTTTCATACGATAAGAAAGGTAAAAGCATACGATGTTGTCGAAGCAAAGCTTAAGCAATATATTAAATTTGTTGGAGAATGTTATGGTTTCGAAACGGTCTGTGCCAAGACTCCAAGAGAGGTGGTTGAAGGCTCAGATATCATAGTTACTGCCACACCGATCCTGAAAAAGCCGAGTGCTATCGCCCACTTTAGATGGGTTGAAGAAGGTGGCCTAGTCTGTCCCATAGAATTTGACAGCTACTGGGATTCAGATACCTTCATCGGCCCTGACAAGCTTTACACCGACGACATCCAGCAACTTGAATACTACAAGACTGTAGGCCGCTTCTTTGGCGTCAATAGGGTCGAAGGTGAACTCAGCGAACTGGTGGCGGGTGCAAGAGTAGGTAGGGTGAATGATAAAGAGAGGATAACGATCGTCAATCTTGGTCTGGCGTTGGCGGATATGGCGGTAGCGAAGGCGATATATGATAATGCGGTCAAGAAGAATATTGGCACTGTCTTGACTTACTGACTCAAGGCTCTTAAGTTGATATGGCAGCCTGCGGCCGCACGCTCATATCGCTCGCCGGAAGACTGTCTACCATCTGAGAATCAAATAGTGCTCTTTTGGTAGAAGCAGGCTTGCCGGCCTCTATAATCTTGACTCCATCCTTGTCCTTTCTATTACATCCTCCGTCAACGGCAATGTAGCCTTCTCCATGACTTCAGCCATGGCGATTATATTGTCTTCTGGAACAAAGTTTTCTGTTGAAGCGATGAGCATTATTCTCTCTCCAGGTATCGTCTTCTCCAACAGTTGCAAGAGATATCTCTTGACAGACAAGGGATTCGGTCCCATAGCGGTTGAAATAGCTGAGGGAAAATTTATCCAGATGATTTTGTCTTTCCACAGTGGCAGCGCTGCGTCGATTGGTAGGTCACCCATCGGCGGAGGTGTGAATGCTTCGACGATGTCGATCTTCGCTTCGGCGATAAGCTCTGATAGTGGCTTCAGCTTTCCATCCATGTGTACATCAAGTAGTCTACCTTTAGAGTGGAGCGCCCTCCAACACTTCTCGTATGTTGGAAGATAGTATTCTTTGAACATTTTGGGGCTCACTAGAACGCTGTCTATGTTGCCACCATAAAGTACCACCTCTGATGGCGAGTGAGCTGCTATTGGAAAAAGTTCTTCCTCATATCTCTGCTCGAGGATATCATGTATTTCCTCGACTATCTCCCTGTCTCTTGCTAGGTCGACGTAGAGCCTTGAACCAACCCATTCGACCAGCAGTCTCTGCATCGGCTCATATGGTATGGTTGAGACCACTATGCCATCATCGCCGAGGCGTTCTGTTTGGTCTTCGACAGGATAATAGTATGGCTTGAAATGTAGGTTTTCGGCGATGGTCTTAAGGATCCTGTAGTCTCCTCTCTCTTTCACCAGAAACTTTGTTCTTATCGGCTGTAGTCCTTTCCAGTCTCTTCCGAAAAGGGCCTGCCCATATCCTATACCAACTTTCAACGTTTCCGATAGGCTTCCGGCAGCGGTGTCATATGTTCGAATTATCATGTCAGATTCGCTTCTTGTTGTTATATCCACATTCGATATGGATTCTATGTAGCAGGGCCTATAGCAAAGTAGTGCCATCCCCATGTTTCGAGCTTCTCTCTCCTTGCTTCCGCGTGGGAGATGTCGGTCACAGTGGGCGAAAGGTATCCTGTCGCAGGCTCTATTCTTCAACAGGTTCAATATTCTCTCTCTAGGGTTCATCATATTACGCCTTGATCGATCCACTGCACATCCAACATATATGTTCATCGGTAAGTTCGCTTGTGTTGACCCATACTATGTTTCCTCATGCTAGCGGTTTGCCTGCTGTTCTCTTCTTATGCTTTTGGAGGCTTCTATGAAGGCCTTTATGTTTG
>Ga0272448_1003840_pt1 | contig 17560 bp, 11 predicted proteins | sample YNPCB0191_FD_202220 | JGI IMG/M metagenome (GOLD analysis project Ga0272448, IMG submission 202220) | Hot spring sediment microbial communities from Yellowstone National Park, WY, United States - YNP-CB-019-1 | ecosystem: Environmental > Aquatic > Thermal springs > Hot (42-90C) > Sediment... | reverse complement strand
CTCCGCCGCCTCCGGAAACGGCCCGCAAGACCCGGTTCGTCGGCAGCCGCACGAGCAATGTGTATCATTATCCCGGCTGCTCGGCGGTCCGGACGATCAGCCCCGAGAACCTCGTAGAGTATTCCTCGCCGCCGGCAGGCAAGCATTTGCACCAGGGCTGCCCGCAGTAGATCCCGCCGCGTGCCAGGGGCCGGCCGCCCACTCGCGAAACAGCCGCCGCAGCACATCGTACTTCGGCGTACCCCTCTTCTGATGGCAGTACGCGAGTACACCGTCCGCGCAGCGCCGGCCGGCCTGCATCACCTGGCTCACGTACTCCGGCGTCGAATCCTCCAGACGCGCATGCTTGGTAACATACACGTCGATGATGACCGGCACATCCGGCCCGACAACCTCTCGAACCCGGGCCACCTCGTACTCGACCCGACTGGCGTCCGTCAGGTTCGCCTTGCCCGAGTCATGCCGGTAGGGAAAGAGCACGCCGTCGAAGAGCCCCCTGTAGTCGCCGGCGAACTGGGACGTGACCTGCCGGAAGTACAGGCACGGCACGAACAGGAGCCGCGGGTTTTCCCCGGCCGCCTCGCGGATTCTCCGCATCTGCTCCGGCGTATAGACCGTGAGGTTGTGCGCGTAGTCGTCGATGCTCCATGCGACAAGGTTGGGTTCGCGAAGACCGAGTCGGGCGATTTCACTCGCCCAGCGTTCGTAGTCCAGCCGGAACGGCTCGGAATACTGCTTCGTGTGCGGCGGCGACTCGGAAGGCGGCACGAGCGTGACCCACACGCGGATGCCCTGCTTGCGGGCAAGCGGCAGGAACCGCCGCAGGTCGTCCCAATCGTTCGGCCCGTGCCAGATCAACCAGTTGTAGGTGTTGACGCGCAGGTCGGCCAGCTCATCGAGCAACCGGGGAATGTCCACGCGGCCGTCCGCGCCCCGCGGCTCGCCGTCATACGTCCCGAAGCATCCGCGTATGGGTGCGGTACGGTCCCCGCGAACGCCGGCCTGCGGCCCGCCCGCCTTGCCGGCCGACGCACAGCCGGCCGTCCACACCAGGGCAAAGCAACTCACAACGGCAACGACAGGCAATCTCTGTTTTCTCTCCACGGGTCGATCTCCTCCGAAATGGCAACGAATAACGTCTTCCGCGAAACCGCTTTCGTCTGCAACGCGGTTCGGCACCGCATCTCTGTTCCCCTCCGTCGCTCCAGCCGGCCGAAACGCCCGTACCCCCAACGGCGCTTATGTCGCCTTCGCCAGACCGTTATGCCTTTGGGAGGGTTGGGCACTTGCCCGCCTCCAGACTCCAGGAGCGACCGGAACGCCCGCCTCCTTTTCCGCCGCCGGTACGTAAGTCGCCGACGGAACGCGGCGCTAATAACACGGCGTGGTCCACGTCAACATCCTGGTCGGAAGGAGCGGTTTGCGACATCCGGAGAACAACCGGACGAACCGTCCGGCGGCGCATGCCCCCTTGCGTGCCGCAAGGCGCGGCGTACCCACGAGCGAGCCGCCGGGCGCGTCCGGGCCGCATACCGGAACATATCGCGTGAGCGCAGAAGTACGGTGCCATGAACCCATCAGCCGTCCTCCGTTGGATGACAAAGGTCCGGGCCCTCACCCGGCTCGGATACACCCCGACACCGCGCGCCCGCGGACGGCACGCACGCCACACATTATCCGCCGGCCCGCCCCGCCGGTGCGCATCATTCCTCGCCGAGGCCGCACGGGACCGGATCCGATCGGCCATCGCCGAACTGCCGCCGCTCCGTGCCGAGGTCTTCGCCTTGCATTGCTTCGGCGATATGAGCGCCGGGGAGATCGCCTCGATCGTCGGCGCCACACGCGAGGATGTCGGGGCCATGCTCCGCGATGCCCGGCGCCAGTTGCAGCGAATGCTCTCCGCCCATCCGATCGCAATCCGCCGGACCGTGCGCGCCTGTGAAAACGCTGACGATGCGGCCCGCATGGTTTTTCCCGTGGCCTACTTGCCTCCGTGATCGTCCACGCCCCGCGTCCGCATCCGCACCGAATAGAGCCCCGTCCGCGCGGTGATGAACAGCGTCTTGCGGTCCTTGCCGCCGAAGCAGACATTCGCCGGACGCTCCGGCACTACGATCGTCGCGATCCTTCTACCCGCCTTGTCAAAGACGAGCACGCCCTCGCGGGTGAGGTAAAGATTGCCCTCCGCATCGATCGTCATGCCGTCGGAGCCGGCCTCACAGAACAGCCGCTTGTTCGCCAGCGATCCGTCGCGCCGGATGTCATATGCATACGTCCTGTCGGCGGCGATATCGGCGACGTAGAGCGTCCTGCCGTCCGGCGTGCCGGTGATCCCGTTCGGCTGCTTGAGATCGTCTGCAACCCGCATGAGCGTCTTGCGGTCCGGCGCAAGGAAGTATACTCCCTCGACGTCCTGCTCCTTCGGCCCGCGCCGCCAGTAATCACGTTTGTAATACGGATCGGTGAAGTAAAGACCGCCGTCGGGCCGAAGCCAGACGTCGTTGGGGCCGTTGAGCAACCTGCCCCCGTAGCCCTTGACGAGCACGGTCACCTTCTTCGTGCCGCGCTCGATCCGCCACAGCTCGTTCTTCCCGTCTGCACACGCCAGCAGGTTCCCCTGGGGATCGAAGATCATCCCGTTCGACCGGCCCGCCGGCTCCAGGAACGTCGAGAGCTTGCCGTCGGCGCTCCATCTCAGAATGCGGTCGTTCGGCTGATCCGTGAAATACACATCCCCTGCGGCGTCGCACGTCGCCCCCTCGGTAAAGGCAAAGCCGCCGGCCAGCTTCTCCACCCTGGCGCCGGGAGCAACGACCGCCTCCGCGTGTCCCGGAAAGCCCGCCACCCCGCGCCCGCCGGCGGGCAAATCGCCCGTTCCTGCCGCCGCGAGGACCGACACCGTCGCCACCGCCGTCGTTGCGATACCGGTACCCCACGTGCCTCTGGTCATGGCCGCCCTATCGATGTTCGGCTGAAAGACTGATCTTGCGCGCGGTACCTGCCGCCCTGGCGAAGCGGCCGCATCCCTTCGTACACATGCCGGCAGGAACGGGCGGGCCCGGCAAGCCGCAGCACCGCGGGCGCCGACCTACTTCATGTCGATGCCCTTGAGCCGGGCCTTGAGCTTCTCTGCCTTGTCGCCGGCGTTCTCCAGCGCAACGTCGTACTTGATCCACTCCTCCGTCACCAGCTTGTAGAGCGAATCCACATACGTCACGCAGCCCAGTTCCTTCATGGCGGGCTTCTCCATCTCCGCCACAGCCTCCTGGTATCGCATTTCGCGGATATAGCGCCGCGTCAGCGGGTTCGGGATGAAGATCTCGTACGCGGGGATCACGTCGATACCCGGCCGGATGCAGGGCAGCAGGCGCTGATTGATGATCGCCGCCAGGTTGTCCGCCAGCGTGCCGAGGATGCGCTGCTGCTCGATCGTGTCGTAGTACGCCAGGATACGGTCGAACGCCTGCCCGACCCCTTCGCAGTGCAGCGTCCCGTAGATCAGGTGGCCGGCCTGCGCCGTCTTGAGCGCCGCCTCGAGCGACTGCCGGTCGCGCATCTCGCCCGCCAACCCCGCGTCCGGGTCCATGCGCACCAGGTTCCGCAGCGCGATGTCCTCGTTCGGAATGCCGTCCTCCCCGATCTCGATCTGCACGATGATCGACTTCTTCGGCTGATAGACGTACTCGATCGGGTCCTCGATCGTACAGATCTTCAACTGGAAGTTCCGGTTCAGGTGATCAAGCATCGCCGCGATCGACGTCGTTTTGCCGCTGCCCGTGCTGCCCGACATGATCACGAACCCGTGCTCGCCCTCTGCGATGCTGATGTAGTTCGGCGGCAGGTTGTACGCGGAGAAGTCCTTGATCGCCTCGAACCGGCGGAAGGAAATACTTCGCCCCGTGAAGGCCTGCACGATGTTCACGCGGAACCGGACGTTGTCCACGTGATACGACATGTCGATACAATGGTTGCTCTCGAACCGCTTCCGCTGATTCTCGTTCATGATCGCGTTCGAGAGCAGCACGACATCTTCCGCCGTAAGCTTCGGAAACTTCAGGCTGCGGATCACCCGCTCCACGCGGAAGTCCGGCGGACGGCCGGGGTTGATGTGCAGGTCCGTCGCCTTCGGCGCCTTCGCGCCGCCCTTACCGGATTCGGCCTCCTGCTGCCACTGGGCCATCATCCGCAGGAGCGCATCCATGACCTGCTTGGCGTTCTTCTCGGTGATCGGGTACTCGAGCTTCCCGCGCGATGCGCTGCCACCCGACGACGCAGCGGGCGACTCGAGCCCCTCCCGCTCGTTCCCGCGGAAAGACGACGAAGTATCGGCTGTTGTCATGCCCATACCATAACAGGGGCCCCGCCTTGCAACAACCCCGATCCCTTCACGCCAACCGCGGCGAGAGGCATCCATCCGCGCCCGATGCCGCCGGAATCGGTTCGCCCTGAATCGACGCCCCCCCATGAATACCGGAGACGCCCATTCGACAATTGCAGACTCGATCGCGTACACTCCCGCTACCCGCCCCGGGAGGTCGTGCGAGCATGCCGATCGGCAAGCGCACCCGGGATTCTCTGGAGGTGCTGACATGGTGCCCGGATCGCAAACCCTCCGCCTGCCAGCGATGTCAACGCTGCTCCTTGCCTTCGCGCTTGGCGCCCGCGCCGCCGATGCCGCTATGGAACGTGCGGCGGTTGCCCCGGGCGAGGCGCTCGATGCCGCGCCCTTCGGCTTCCCCCTGCAGGACGCGGACGACCGGACCTTCGGTGTGCGCTGGGCCGAACCCCGGAAGATCCGCCGGGTCATTGTCGAGTTCGCCGGGAACGCCGCCGTTCCTGCCCCGGACACGGTCCGTCTGCAATACTGGCACCGCTCCTGGGACGGCAAGCCCGATCCCATTCTCGCCGAACACGGGGCCGGCCCCGTCGGCTGGGCTGCCATGGATGACTGGACCAACGGGGAGTGGAAGAACGCCGATGCCAGGTGCCGCGTCGAGGGCCGACGATGGATCTTCACCTTCGCCCCGACCGGGGCCGCCGAATTCAAGAACCTTGGCCACCCCGGCGTCGGCTATCGCAAGACATTGAAAATCCGCATCGCCGCCCGCGAACCCCTTCCCCCGGTCGCGTGCCTGCGCGCCTTTACCGACGCCGTGTTCCGGCCGGTGACCGTACGAATCCGCTGGGGCCACCCCGCCCCCGGGGGCGTTCCCGAACCGGACGGCGACGACTCCGGCGTCCTCGAAGTGTTCAATGGCGTCGTCCTTGCCGTCCGCCCGATCCCCGGCAGCTTTGTCCGGATCGATAAAGACGGACGCTGGACGACGCCCCCCGGCGCCGAAAACGGCATCGAAGCAGACCTGATGATGGCCGTGGAACCGGTGAATCCAGGTTACGACCGCACGATCGTCACCGTGCGGTCCAGATACCGCCCCTTTTCCTTCGCCGCCGACGAAGTTGCCCGCGGCGACCGCATCCTCGTGGACGACCTCGGCGCGCTCGTCGTTCGCGGCGATGACCCCGTCACGCTGGAGGGCTACCGCGATGCCCGCCGCGAATTCGCCGGACGGACGGTCTACGACCGCGTGTTCGAGCAGCCGGAGCAGTCCCTCTCGCGCGCCTGGAACGACATGCCGTTAAAGCACCCTCTCTACTTCGTCCACGGCCTGCCCGGCAACCGCAACGCCATGCACCAGATGCCCGACGGCAGCATCGAGATCACGGCCGGCCGCCGCTGGTTCAACCTGCCCGAAAGCCCCCGGGATTCGAAACGCAAGCTCTGGGACGGTGAGGTGCTCACGATCCGCTTCGGGCTTCCGGCCGATCCGCTGCGCGGCGGCCGCGAGTTGAAGGAGGGCTACCTTCCCCTGCTGCGAACATGGTGGCAGGACGGTCCCCTGTACTACGAGCAGTGCACGATCCTCGACAAACTCGACGGTAATCTCGGCACGATCGCCCTGGATGACCCGACCGTCCTGCTGATGCGCGTGCGGATCGTCAACACCTCGGCCACCGACCGCGGCACCGCCCGCCTGCTGATCCAGTCGTTCGATGCCGGGGCCGAGCAACTCCATCTGGACGGGGATTGCGTAACGGCCGCCGGGAAGGACGGCCCCCGCGTACGCTGCCTGCTGAACCGCAACGGCCGGGGCGACGCGTCCGTCGAGGCCGACGGCCTGCGCTGGTCGGTTGCGCTGGCCCCAGGCGAATCGCATGACGTCTACCTCCTGGTCCCGTCCATTACAGTCAGCCGTCCCGACGAAATCGCCGGCCTCCGGTCACGCCAATTCGAGGCCGACGCCGCGCGGATCAGCGGGTTCTGGCGCGATCTGACTGCCCGGGGCGCGCAACTCACGACGCCCGAGCCGTGGCTCAACGACTTTTACAAGGCCCACGTGCGCCACCTCTTCGTAAACTGCCTGAAGGAGATCGGCTCGGACCGCCTGCACGCGCACGTCGGCACCTTCCACTACGGCGTCTACCCGAACGAATCCGTCATGATGATCAGCGACCTTGACCGGCGCGGCTACCACGACACCGCGCGACAGTGCCTTGATTCGTTCCTTCACTACCAGGGCACAGCCCGGTTCCTTGGCAACTATACGAGCACGGACGGCCTCTTCTACGGCGCCGGCGGCGCGGAAACCGGCAACTACAACAAGAGCCACGGCTACGTCATGTGGGCCATGGCCGAGCATTGGTGGTTCACCCGCGACCGCGCCTGGATGGAACGGGCCGCGCCGAGGCTCGTAAAGGCCTGCGACTGGGTCATTAGCGAGCGCCGGGCTACGATGAAGGACGACACGGACGGTACGCGGCCGATCGAATACGGCTTCCTGCCCGCCGGCTCCCTGGAGGATGTGACGGACTTCTGGTTCTGGCTCGCGACGAACGCCGCCACCGTGTGGGGCTTCGATGCGCTCGCCGCGGCCCTGGCCGACTACGGACACCCGGACGGCACCCGCCTCCTCCGGGAAGCCGGCGCCTACCACGAGGATGTGATGCGCGGTCTGACCGAGTCCCGCATCCGCACACCCGTTGTGCGCCTTCGCGACGGCACATACGTCCCCAAGTACCCCTCGAACCTTCATATCCGCGGCCGCGCCTACGGCTGGGTCCGCGAGACGCTCGAGGGCGCGATCTTCCTGCTCTATTACGGCCTGATCCCGCCGGACGCACCCGAGGCGCGCTGGATCCTGAAGGACTACGAGGACAACCTCTACATCTCGACCGAGTACGGCTACGCGATCCCCAACTTCGACGCCTTCTGGTTCTCGCGCGGCGGCTTCTCCATGCAGGCGCAGCTCCTCGACGGACCGCCCCCCTACCTCTACCGCGACGAGATCAAGCATTACCTCCGGGCCTACCTCAACGGCTTCGCCTCGGCCTTCTACCCCGAGATCCGCATGTGCAACGAACACTCGCTGCCTGAGCTCGGCTATCCGCGCGGCGACCACTTCAAGTCGTCGGACGAGGCACAATCGGCGTTCTGGCTGCGGCTCATGTTCGTCCGCGAGAACGGCAGCGACCTGTACCTGGGCCAGGCGATCCCGCGCGAGTGGCTGAAGAACGGCCGGACGGTCGGCATCGAGCGGGCAGCGAGCCACTTCGGCCCGCTGTCGCTGCGGATCGAGTCGCAGGCCGCAGCCGGTCGAATCAAGGCCACGGTCGCACTGCCGGGGCGAACGCACCCGCGGAACGTGTACCTCCGTATCCGCCACCCGGAATCGAAGCCGATCCGGAGCGTGACGGTCAACGGGAAACCATACGATCAGTTCGACGCAGAGAAGGAATGGGTCGTCCTGTCCGGCGCTGTTGAAGGCGTCCAGGAGGTAGTCGCAGAGTACTGACGACCGCAGAGGCGCCATCGGGCTTGCCGCAGTTGCCGAACCGAACGCGAGGCGCCGGCAAGCGCCCAACGTTCCTTGCGAGGGAGCCGCCAATGAAACCGGAAATCCGCAAACCGACCGACGAGGAAAAGCGAATCGCACGATCCTGGCCCGTCTGGAGCAAGGAGGCGAGCGAGTTCCCGTGGGAATACGACGAGAAAGAGACCTGCCTGATCCTCCAGGGGCAAGTTACCGTAACGAACGACACGGGCGAGCAGTTCCGGTTCGGGCCCGGCGACTGGGTGGTGTTCCCCCAGGGGATGAAATGCACCTGGAAGATCGAGAAGGACGTCCGAAAGCACTATCGGTTCGGATGAGCCGCCGGTCGCCACCGTTGCTCCCGCCGACCGTCTCTTGTCAGCGGATGCGTGCGATCAGGCCGCCCCCGGCGTCGTGGACGAACATCACCCCGACCACCACCAGCGCCGCCGCGCAGACCGCCAGTACGATGCCCTGGCTTCGCTTGCCGAGCAGCTTGGTCCCCTTGAAGCTCGCCTGTGAGAGCGCCTCGAGCCAGACGAGATCACACACCCAGTGCACGACGGCGAAAAGCCCGAACGCAAGAGCGCCGAACTCCACCGCGCGGCCGGCGAGACTGAGTCCCACCGTCGCCCACCACAAGAGAAAGTACGGATTGCCCCCGGTCAGCACGATCCCCGTCCAGACCGGGCTGGCCGCGTATGCCTTCGCCGTCGCTTCATCGTTCCTGCCCAACCGCAGGAGCATCCGCCCGCCCATGTGCAGCAAAAAGATACCGCCGAGCAGGCCCACCACAATCTTCACCTCCTCGCCGCGGAGCAGCGTGCTCATCCCCCCGATGAGGACCAGCATCAGCGGAAACTCAACGATGCCGTGTCCGATCGCAATCAGCCCGCCGGCGTGGCGCGATCGCGTCCCGGCCGCCAGCGTCGCCGCAGTCACCGGCCCGGGTGCCATCACGCCGGAGAGCGAGACCACGACGACCTTCAACAGGAACCCGATGGCCGGACCCACATACGCTCCCTTCCGCCATGCGGCCCGTGACGGGCCGCCCGTCTGCGGACACGCGGCGCGACGATTATCCGCATTCCCCGGATCGGCACAAACCTTCGCCTGTGTAGCCCCGCGGGCCGACCACCACATCGAGCCGGATCGAGAAGCTGACGCGCCGCTGCGGACGCGAGATCCTCGCGGCGGCCCGCGCGGACCAGCCCCTGCCACGCACGCCCCGCTGGTTTGACGACCGCATGATGGCGTGGACCCTGAACAACGAGGCCCACCTCCCGCCGGTGATCCGCCTCGACGTGCATCGGATCCTCCGCGACGGCCTCGCCGGCCGGTTGCCGGCGCCGCCCGGTTCAACGCCGAACGCCTTGCGCGCCGACGGCCGACGAATCCGCAGCGCAGGTTTGACGACGCGCAGCTTGCGCGGGGTCGGAAGCATGCAGTAAGAGCGTGCGACCGCGATCTTCATGGCAGGAGCGAGTTTGCGGCACGAACCGCATCCCATTGGCATCGGCACCATCTGCGAATGGATTCCGCGGATCCGGCCGGGCCCCGAGAGCCCTCCTACTTCACACGATGTAGGATCTCGCCGGCCTTGGGAACGTACAGCACGCCTTCCGCCTCGCGGTCGGCATAGTCGGCGGGGTGGATGGTGTCGGGATCCATGTAGCCGAGATTGATCTTCCGGCACCGCTCCGGCGGGATTCGCGTCGCAAGGACGACGTTTACCCGCGGCCTTTCCACACCATTCTCGTATGTCCCGACGCCCTTGACGTGCGTGCAGTGCGCAAGCACTCCGCCGGGGTATCGGCCGTATCGGTCCCACTGCTTCACGAAGAAATCGCGGCAGTGGTAGCCGACTTCCTCGATAAGCCGCCCGTGCGTCACCGAGACTTCAGTGATGTGCGGCGCGTAGATGATGAGCGTCCCGCCGTCCGCGACGACGGGCTCGAGCTTGTACATGCACTTGCCGGCGGTCCAGATGTCGTCATACATCCTCGGGGCGCAGCTCAGGACCGTATGGAACGGCTTGTCGAAGTACCGGATGTGGACCTGGTCCGAGAGCGCGGCGGCCTGCTTCCACGCCTCCGGCACCGGACCGACGAAGATCCCGCGGAGTGCTTCCGGGTCCACCACGTACGCAACGCAGTGCCGCTCGATCGGCACCAGGGCGGCCGCCTCTTCGATGACCGCGCGGACGGGGGTGTCGCGGCGGCCGATGATCGCCGGGTTCGTGATAAGGGCGCCGAGCCAGTGCGTGGCATTGATGATCTCCGGCGCAGCAACGCCGGGGAAGAGATACTTGTGCCCGCCGGAAAAACCCGCAACCTCATGCGGGAACACGGGGCCGCACAGGAGCAAACGATCGGAATCGAAAATGTGCCGATTGAGCAGAACGGGAACGTCCTGTGTCATTCGGCCGTCGGAGAGTTCCGCGAGTCGCCCGCCCGGAATCGTACCGACGGACCGCAGCTCGGTGGGCTCGTTCCAGTGGTGGTTGAGCACGCCGACGCGGCCGTACTTCGCCGCCCGCTCGCCGGGGGCGAACCCGAGCAATTCGTCGATCTTGGCTTCCGTGAGGGGCGGGTGCGTGCCGAGGGCCACCAGGAAATCGAGCTTCCTGACTCGCGACATCAGCGCATCGGCGATGGCCCGGAAGAACAGCCCCGTCGGCCCGCTGCGGCTGTGATCCGGGATGATCACCAGCACGCGCTTCCCGTCCCAATCCATCTGCGCCAGCCCCTCGCCCACGACGCGCCGAATGTCCGCCTCGCCGAGTTTCGCCGTCTTCGATCCTGCCGAAAGCAGCACGGAGTCCTCCTCGCCGTCACGCCGCCGTACGATACCCCATGCCATTCTATAGCGCAGAAACGAACCGCGGGAGTCCCGAACGATGCGGGCGCCCGTTCCGGGCCGTCCGCCGCACGCGCATCCGTTGCAATTCGCTCGAGAATCCGGTCGAATTGCCGCAAGACGCCGACGCAGCGGTCCGACCGAAGCGCCGCGCACCGGCACGAGGCACCCGGATGGCGGTCCCGATCCTTCTCGACACGGACATCGGCAGCGACATCGACGACGCCGTTGCGCTGGCCTATCTCCTGCGACAGCCGCAGTGCGAGTTGCTCGGGATCACCACGGTTACGGGCGAGCCGCAGAAACGCGCGCAACTCGCGGACGCCGTCTGTCGCGCCTTCGGACGCGACGACGTCCCCGTTTTCAGCGGCGCCGCCCGCCCCATGCTGGTCCCCCCGCGGCAGCCCGCGGCGCCGCAGGCAAGCATTCTGCCGAAATGGCCGCACCGCGACGTGTTCCCTCCCGACACGGCCGTCGACTTCCTCCGCCGGACGATCCGCGCCCGGCCGGGCGAGATTACGCTTCTGACCATCGGGGCGATGACAAACGTCGCGCTGCTCTACGCGCTCGATCCGCAAATCCCCTCACTGCTGAAGAATCACGTAATGATGGCCGGGCACTACTTCAACCGCGCGATCGGATACGGGCCGACGGAGTGGAATGCCGCGGGCGACCCGCACGCCGCGGCCGCCGTCTTCGCCGCCGGACTGCCCGGGCTGACGTGTATCGGCCTGGACGTCACGTCGCGATGCGCACTGCCGGCCGACGAGTTCCGCCGGCGATTCTCCGCCGGACCGCTCCGGATCGTGCGGGACATGGCCGAAATCTGGTTTCAGCAGCGGCCGTTGGTGACCTTTCACGATCCGCTCGCGGCAGCGGTTATCTTCGATCCGTCGCTGTGCCGGTACGCAACCGGGCGGGTAGAGGTGGAACTGCAAAGCACAGGGCTGATGGGCTATACGGCCTTCGACGCGAACGCCAAGCCCGCCCCGCACCGGGTGGCGACGGAGGTCGCGAGCGAACGGTTCTTCGAACACTACTTCGGCGTAGTCTCGGCGTAGGCGCCGCCGCCGGACGGTCAGGGACACCGCGGCCGGCGATTGGGCCCGTTGAAACAGGCCTGAAGCACCGCGAAGTCGTTGAGGTCAACATCACCGTCCCGATCGACATCCGCCCGCAGGCAGTTCGGATCGCGCGGCGGACGATTCGGGCCGTTGAAACAGTATTGAAAGACCGAGAAGTCGTCGAGATCCACGTCGCCGTCCTCGTTGAAATCGGGCGACGGGGCCAGCTTCAGGCTCAGCACCGTCAGCTCGGCATCTTCCATCGTGAACGGGAAACCGGCCGTGTCGAAGCCGGCCGTGATGTCCTGCTCATCCCAGCTCATGCCGCTGGACGTCGTGAGGCTCGTGTCGCCGCCAGCCGAATCGGGGCCGGGCTTGCCGTAGTGCTTGAGCGTCGCCGAGAGCAGCCGGCAGGACACCAGTGCGAGGTCCACCGTGACGGGGTGGCTGTCGTCGAAGTTCAATCCCCAGATCGTGAGCGTGAAGTCGTCCCCGCGGCTCTTTGTCACGTAGATCCGGAAGTTCGTGTACGCGTAACCGTATCCCATCTGCGCACTCGTAGTGACGAGCACGTCGCCCATGTGCTCGACCAGCCCGGCGAACGCCCCGCTGACACCCGGCTTGCTCTGCGGCTGCTCCCAGAACGTCGCCGCCAGCACCCCGTCCTCGGCGAACGTGAAGCATGTCTCCACAACACCGAGCGCGTTGGCCATCGACCCCTGCATGACCCCCGGAGCGTCCCAGTTGACGGGATTCCACTCCGAGGCAATGAGATCGACATTCGTCCGGCCGTACTGGCTCAGAATCGACCGGATACCCGCCGACTTGCCGTTGAGAAACGCCTTGCACTCCCGCAGGGCGTTCGCCATGCCCTCGTAGTAGCCCCAGTTGCTCTTGATGTTGCCGTAATACGGATGGTACCCCACAAAGTCGACATGGGCCGCCGGGTCCGCCGCCAGCGCCGCCAGCCACAACCCGCTGCCGCTGTTCGGATCGGTCGGCGTCATCAGGCACGGGCCGAACTTGAGTGTCGGGTCCACGGCCCGCATCGCCTGACTGATGAGCTTGTATCGGTCCCGATAGTCCGTCGGACTCAGGTAATGGTTGCTCAGGAAGTCGCCGTACCCGCCCAACTCGGGTTCGTTGCCGATCTCCCAGTATTGCACCTTGGGCACAGGCGCCTCGCTCGGCGCCGGCAGTTTCGGCTTGCCGCCCCAGTTGGTGATCGAGTTGTACACGCGCAGGTCTTCGTCCGTGAGGCTGCCCTCGTCGCCCTGTCGGTAGCGCTGAACGATGAAGTTCGTATAGCGCACCCAGTCCGCCGCAAGCCCGCCCGGATCGACCGTCTGGCAGACAAAGACGCCCGGATAGACAGGGTCGGACCAGTTGCGGTAGCCGCCCCCGAACGCGTTGGCCGTAATCAGCGGGGCGGCGCCGTGATCGCGGGCGCTCTGCAGAAACTCGAGCGTTGTGAAACGCCCGCTCCATGCCGGCGTACCCCAGCCGGAGCCGCTGTCGATGTCGCGCCAGTCATACGTGTCCGCATCAAGCCCGCCCGCCAGGCCGCGCCCGATGGACCCGATCGCCAGGTCCCATATCGGCCCCCACGCGGACGTCGACACCGAGCGATACGGACACTGCCCCCGCACCCACGGGCTGAACGCGGTGCCGGCCCGGAAGTCGATCACGGGAACGCTGCCGGTCGTTGTCATCGAGGAAGCGGCCCCCCACACGGATGGACACCAGCCCGCCTGCGCCCGCGAGGCCCGTGCGGCGAACGTGTATGTCGTCCGCGGCAACAGGTCCGTTACCGTCTTCGTGCCCCACGTCGCCTTGTCGTACCATCGAGCCGCCGTGCCCAGGGAACCATCGGCCTGCACGTACGCCCTGCCGCCAACCGCCGGCGAAACCACAATCGCATAGGCGTCGGACGACGAATCGGCCGGGTCGATCGCCACGTCAATCGTCGTCGGCGTTGGATTCGACAGGACCGGCACCCGCGGCGCGACGCAGTACTGCGTGCAGGGCGCGGAAACGACATCGAACGAACTCTGCCCGTCGATCCAGCCGACGATGTACGACGTCCCGCCGATCACGCCGTCCGCCACCCAGGCATCCGCATCGTTCATCACCGGATTGAACGCCCAGGCCGGATTGACCGTGAACGTCCAGCTCACCGTGCGCGAGCCGGCGCCGCCGCTCGACTTGCCGGCCGTGGTCGTCGAGCACGAAAGCGGCGTGATGTAGGCGATGCCGCCCCACGCGTCCGTGCGATAGCCCCATCGGCCGCCCCCGTTCGCATCGGCCACGACCCAGGCGCCCCCCCACTGCGTCACGTCCGCATCCGTCTTGCCCCAGTTCATGTAGCCCCGGCCCTGGCCCTGGTCCCCGCCCGCCTCCGTGTAGTTGAACAGAACGCGGACGCACCGAATGTCGTTGTAGCCGTCGTTGTCCGAAGCCGTCAGGGTAACCGTGTACGGCGTAACGCCGTCGGCAACCAGTGTGGCCGCATTCACCACCGGCAGGCCGCTGACCGACGGTGGAACAGCCCCAGCGGCTGCCGTGGCACCCGCCAGAAGCGCAGCGCCCGCCAGTCTCATCTTGATGGCATCCATCCTCTGCACCTGCGCTGATTCGACCGGAAACGGCGAATCAGCCTTCCCAAGTTACGCCATGCCCCGGCCCCCTCACCGGCACGCAGGCAGCCGATTGGGCCCGTTGAAACACCTCTGAAGGATGGCGAAATCCGCCAGATCCACGTCGTTGTCCTCGTCGAGATCCGCCGCGCTGCATCCGGCATAGCCCGGCGGCCGGTTCGGCCCCCCGAAACAGTACTGAAACCCCGCGAAATCGGTCAGATCCACATCGTCGTCCCGGTCGAAGTCCGGCAAGGGCAGCAGGTCGATCATGAGCATCGTCAGCGTAGCGTTCTCAAACGTAAACGTGAAGTCGGCCGGGTCAATCGCACCCGTCAGGTCGCTCTCCGTCCAACCGACCAGTTCGATGGTCGAACTGCGGGTGATCAGGCTGGTCGCGCCGCTGTACGCGGCCAGCTTGCGCTGCGTGATCGCCGACACCCGGCCGTCCAGATGTCGGAGCTGAATCCGCAGGACGGCGGGGCGGTCCTCGGACAGGTTGATTCCCCAGAGAATGATCCGCCGGCCTGGATCATCCCTTGTCGTGTAAAGTCGAAAGTAGCCGTCCGCGAGGCTGTCGAGCAGGACGCCGTTGAGGTACGTCTGGAGGGCCTTGAATACCTTGAAACACGGCACCTCCAGCCCCGCCTTGTTCGGTATGTTCGGCTGGTCCCAATACTGGGCCGCTACGATACCCATCTCGATGAAACTGAAGATGTCCTCGGCGGTGCCCAGCCCTTGCGCTACCGTCTGGCCCAGGCCGTAATAGTACGTCCCCTGCCATGAGCTCGTATTCCACTCGCTGAGGATCAGCGGCGTGCCGGCCGGACGGTTGTTGGCTACAAGCCGGTCCACGATCTTCTGCCTGGCGTTATTCTGCGCGTTTTTCTGTACGTTCAGCCCCTTCATCAGCTCCGGCGGACTGAGCGTGCCGCCCGTGATGTCGCGCGTGATCCCATACAGATTGCCGTACGGATGGTATGCCACGAAGTCCACGCGGTTGCCGCTGTCGCTGCACACCGCGTCCAGCCACGCGTTCCCATTGTTGGCGGTCATGCAGCCCGGGCCGACCTTGATGGTGGGATCCTGAGCGAGCATCGCACTCGAGATGATCCGGTAGCGGTTCGCATAGTCTCCGGGTGTCAGCGCCGGCGGCGGGTACGGCCCCTCCGGCTCGTTGCCCACCTCCCACCAGACCACCTTCGGCACCATCGCCTCGCCCGGCGCGAGAAGCTTGTCGTCGCCACCCCAGTCGAGCGAATCAAGGATCGCCTGCTCGCGGGCCGTCAGCGGATCGCCCTGGCGCTTCGTCTGCACGAGCTTGTTGCAGTAGTACACCCAGTCGGCCGCCAACGCCGCCAGCGTCTCCGGCGTCTGGTCCGTGTACACCCACGTCGAGCCGTTGCCCGTGCCGATGCCCCGCGTGTTTGTCAGAATCTGCAGGTAGGAATTGCGGTCGCGGGCGTAGCGCAGGTACTGCAGGGTCGATGTGGTGTTCGAGCCCCACTGGGCCGTCCGCGTCTTCCAGTTATAGCCGTCCCCGCCGAATCGCATGCTCGTATTGCGACTCACGTCGAGCGTGTAGGCCGTCGACAGGGCGCTCACCATCTTGGGCTGCGCGTCCATCCCGTAAACGCCCGCCCGTACGGCAACCCCGAGGCCGCGACAGTCGATCGCGCGCGTCAGCATCGACGTAGCGCCGACAGCCGCGGGCCCCCACGCCGAAGGACACGTACCCGGCTCACCACCAAACGCCCGCACGGTGAATGTGTACTCCGTGCCCGAAATCAACCCCTGAACGGTAGTCGTCGCCCACTCCGCCTTCCGTTGCCACACGGGAAAGCTTCCGATCGTTCCGTCCGCCTGCACATACTCGTATCGGACGACGACGTATTGCAGATCGTCACGCGGAGGCGAAACGCGGATGGCGTAAAGGTCGGTATCCGAGTCGAACGGGCTGATCGCGACATCAATCGTGCCGGCGGTCGCATTCGACAGGATCGGCGCTCCGGGCGTCGCCGCGTATCGTGTGCAGGGGGCGGCTACCACGTCGAAGCTCGCCGGGTTATGCAACCACCCGACCTTGCAGAAGTCGGACTCATTCGGGCCGTCGTTGGCCGTCATCGCCCAACAGGCGGCATTGTTGATCACAGGGTTGGCCGCCCACGCGGGCTTCGCGCGAAAGGTGAAGCTCACCGTTCGCGTGCCGGCGCCCCCCGTGGCCTTGCCGCCTGTGATCGTCTCGCACGCCAGAGGCGTGATGTAGGCCGCACCGCCCCAGATGTCCGTGGCATATCCCCAGCGCCCGCCGCCTGCAGCGTCCGTCAAAACCCACACGCCGCCGTAGTTGTTGATATCGCCGTCCGTCTGCCCCCAGGCCATATAACCGCGGCCTTTGCTCTGCTCGCCCCCCGCCACCGTAATGTTGAACAGTATGCGAATGCTGCGAATGTCGTTGTAGCCGGCGTCGGCCGAGGCCGTGGCGGTAACCGTATACGCCGTGGCGTCGTCGGCGACGAGCACGGCCGCACTCACCGCGGGCAGACTTGAGAACGTGACCCTACCGCCCATAAGCGGCTCGGCCGTCGCGACAACGAAGGCCGCCACCATCAACCCCGTAGGCACTCTCGGCGCCATGCTCGCTTCCGCCGCCTCGGCCGTACCAATCACTTGCCCCTCGTTCCGCGATGAAGAGCTACCTTACGCTACCAGGCGCAACGGCCCCGATCAAAGAATACTGCCGAGAAGCCCAACAAACTCGTCGTGCCTGCGCTGCGCGACGCCAAGGCCGCCTTTCTCGAATTGGCACTGCTTTACAACAAGCACGGAATCACGCGCGAATGATGCACCCCTTTTACGATGCCCCGCAAGACGCCCTTTGCGCACCCTGCCTCCGGACCCGCAGGGGGTTCTCGCTCACGGGCTATGCAGTCGTGTAGGGCCGCTACTGGCGCTCCGGCGTAAGCTTGATGGATCTCAGGCTGATTGGTTCCCAGCCCATGTTCGCCGGTTTGACGGCGATGGAGACCATTCCCTTCTGCCCGATTTCCAGGGAGCCCAGTGAGACCTCCACGAACTTATCGGCGGCACCGGACGCCGGAACGGTCGCCTGCAACCTGCCGGCCGCCGCAAC
>Ga0272448_1003839_pt1 | contig 17564 bp, 13 predicted proteins | sample YNPCB0191_FD_202220 | JGI IMG/M metagenome (GOLD analysis project Ga0272448, IMG submission 202220) | Hot spring sediment microbial communities from Yellowstone National Park, WY, United States - YNP-CB-019-1 | ecosystem: Environmental > Aquatic > Thermal springs > Hot (42-90C) > Sediment... | reverse complement strand
AGGTCGCTGTCCTCTCGACGTGCAACCGGCTCGAAGTGTACGCCGCCGCGGAGAACGCCGACCTGGCGCGCACGCACATCGTCCACTTTCTGTCCGAAACGCGCGGCGTGCGCCCAACTGATCTGGAAACCTGGCTGTACGCACACACTGGCGAAACCGCGGTCAGGCATTTGTTTACCGTCGCGACCGGGCTGGACTCGATGCTGGTTGGCGAGGCGCAGATCCTGGGGCAGGTGGGCGACGCGCTGGAGATCGCTCAACGCGAACAAACCCTCGGCGCGATTCTATCGCGACTGTTCCAGCACGCACTCTCGACCGGCAAAGCCGCGCGGACAGAGACCGACATTGGGCGCGGCGCGCTGTCGCTTGGCTACGCGGCGGTGGAACTCGCCCGCGCGATCTTCCGCGCCGAGCCGCCGCGCAGTGTGCTCGTGATCGGCGCGGGCGAAATCGCGGAGAGCGTCGCGCACTGCCTCGCCGCGAACCACATCGGCTCGATCCTAGTGGCGAATCGCACCTTCGAACGCGCGTGCGCGCTGGCGGCGAAATTCAACGGGCGCGCGTTGCACTTCGGCAGCATCCCGGACGCGCTGACCGAGGTGGACATTGTCATCGCGTCGAGCGCGGCGCCCCACACGGTCATCCACCGGGACGAGGTGGCGCGCGCGCTGGAGACGCGTCACGGTCGCCCGCTGTGCGTGATCGATATTGCCGTGCCGCGCGATGTCGATCCGCGCGTCGCGCAGCTGCCGAACGTGCGGCTTTACAACATCGACGATCTACGCAGCGTGTGCGATGCCAATCTCGCGCGGCGACAAGGCGAGGCGGACCAGGTGCAAGCCATCGTCGACGCCGAAACGCAGAAATTCATGGCGTGGCTGACCGAGCGCGTCAGCGCGCCGACGATTAGCGCGCTGTATCGGAAGGCGGAAAGACTGCGCCAACAGGAAGTCGCGCGCGCGGCGCGCCGCCTGGAGAATTTGTCGCCTGAACAGCTGGCTGAGATCGACGCGCTCACGCGGTCACTCGTGCGCAAGATTCTGCACGAGCCGGTGCAGCATCTCAAGCAGCCGGGGAACGGCTGGATGCAAAGCGAATACCTTCACATGGCGCGCGCGTTGTTCGGTTTGACGGCAGAGCGCACTGAACCGGGCCAGCCATAGAAATCCCCACCGTTCTCAATTCCTCTTTCCGACCAAGCCTTGCTGCAATTCGGCGGCGGCTTTCTCCCACGAAAACTTTCTCACCTGCGCAAAACCTCGCACGCGTAACTCGGCGCGCAGCGTCTCGTCCGTCAACGCGCGGCGCAGCGCGTCCACGATCGCATCGGTGTCGCGCGGATCAAAGTACAGCGCGGCGTCGCCGGCAACTTCCGGCAGCGACGAGGCGTTGGACGTGACGACCGGCGCGCCGCACGCCATCGCTTCGGCAATCGGCAAACCAAAACCCTCGTACAACGACGGATAGACGAAGAGCGCCGCGCCGGCGTACAGCGCGGGCAGATCGTCGTCGGGGATGAAATCCGTCAAGAGCACGCGCTCGCGCAAACCGAGATGTGCGACGGCAGCGTAAACATCGTCGTACATCCAACCGCGCCCGCCGGCAATGACAAGTTGGAGGTTGGAGCTTGAAGCTTGGAGATGGGAAATGAGGCGCGCAAACGCCTCGAGGAGCCGCACATAGTTCTTGCGCGGCTGAAGCGTGCCGACCGCGAGCAGGTACGGCTTGCCGCGCGTCAGCGCGCGCACGCGGGCTTGAGAATCCTCAGAAACCGCCGGGCAAAAGCGCGCGTCGACGCCGGAATACAGCACCTGGATCTTTTCGCGCGGCACGCGGTACACCTCGATGAGATCGCGCTGCGTGCTCGCCGCGTCCGCGAGGATGAGATCGGCGCGCGCGACCGACGGCGGCACTGTGCGGTTGAGATAGTTCAGCAGCGGCGCGGGAAAACACTCGGGCACACGGACGTACGACAGGTCGTGCACCGTGACGATCTGACGCCGCGCGCGCGTCGGCGGCAGCAAGAAATCCGGCGAATAGAGGACATCGACCTTGCCGATGAACGATTCGATCGGCAGCGGCACGCGAGCGCGCTGCCACAGCGCGGCGAGGTAGCGTTCGGTCAGCGGCGCGCGCACAATCGAAAAATTAGGAGACCAATCGAATTGGAGGAGATCGCCGTGGGCATCGCGCGGCACAAAGAGAGCGTAGGCATTCGTATGATCGAGGCGCGCCAGCGCGCGAATCAGCTCACGCGCATAGCGACCAATGCCGGCGCGCTCGCGCGCGGCGGCGGTAAAATCGATGCCGATACGCATGGGAGTGAGTGCAGAGTCGGGGTTTGCTAAATCCCCCGATACGTCCACCGCCGATTCACAAAGAAATTCCAGAACAGCACGACGATGATCGCGGCGGCTTTCGCGACGTTATAGTCCAGGGGATGCGCGAACATCGCACTAAACCACAGCGCGTCGGTGCCGATGAAAACCACCTGATTGATTCCCAAACCCACGATGTTGACCGAGGCAAACTGTCCGAACTGCGTGTGGAGCGCGCGCTCACGCGATTCCGGAAACGTCCACAAGCGATTCCAGATAAAGTTGCTGATGATCGCGCAGGTGACGGAAACCAGGTTCGCGTATTCTTTGCGCCAGCCGAACGCCAGAACGAGCAGATTGAGAACGCTGAAATCCACCACCGCGCCGACCGCGCCGACGATGGCGAATTTCACAAAGCGGGTGAACTCGTCTTGATTGGTCGAGACGAGCGAGAGCCACTTGGACAACCATGACCTCCGAACCAAAGGCGAATCAAGAACTCGAACTGGCGGCGGAGCGGGTCAGCCACGCGGCGATGCCCAAACCGATTCCGACCTGGACCGCCATCCCGTGAACGAACAAATCGTCAAAGCCATTGTGAACGGACAGCGCGACGATCATGCCGAGCAGACCCGCCGCGACGCCGCGCTGCCAGCCGCTCGTCGCGCGCACCGCGCGCCAACCCTGCCAGACCGCGACCGCCCACAGGCTCAGATACGCGAGCAAGCCGATCAGACCGGCTTCCGCCGCGACATTGAGATAGTAATTGTGCGCGTGTCCCAGCGGGTCGCTCCAGTTCGGCAGTGCGTACGCCGGATACGCCGCCGCGTAATTGCCGATGCCGACGCCGAGCACCGGGTGCGCGGCGAACATCATCGCCGCGGATTCCCAGTGCGCCATCCGCTCGACAATCGCATAGTTCGAATCGTCCACCTTGACGCCGCGCACGTCGAACACGCCAAAGTAATCAGCGACGCCGCTGAAGCGCTCCGCGACGACGGACGGGATAATGTTGATGCTGCTCAGCAAAATCGCCATCGCCAATACGAACGCGGCGATGAGTGAGAACGCCAACGCACGGCGGCTCTGCACGATGATCGTGGCGACCAGCGCCGCGCTGACGCCGAGCCACGCGCCGCGCGACCAGGACATGAAGAGCGCGGCGAGCATCGCGACAAGTGAAAGCGCGGCTAACGCCGCAAGTGGGTAGTGGGGAGTGGAAAGTGACAAGTTCTTTCTATTCACTAACCACTGACTACTAAGCACTCCCAGCGCGACCGGCGCAATCAAGCCGAGATACCCGGCGTACGGATTCGGCTGCTCGAACGTACCGAACGCACGCATAAACCGGTCGAACAGGACAAAGCCCTCAGGTCCAACCTGGAACAGAAATTGGTAGATGCCGATCGCCGCCTCGGACAAGCCGGCGAGAAACGTCGCGGCGAGCAGGCGCGGCAGTTTGGCTCGATCGAGATTGTTCGCGACGAACACATAGATCGCGAACATCTCCGCCCATTTCGTAAATTCTTTGAGCGCTGCCTGCAGCGACAGCGCGACCGTCATCGAGAGCAGCGCGGCGAACAGGAACGCCGCGAACGGCAGCGACAGCGGAAACCAATGCACCACGATCGCGCGATCTTGCGCGATCATCCGCGCGAGCCACAACGCGAGCACGAGCGCGACGAGCAGATCGACCGCGGTGAGATTCCCCGCGCCGAGCGCGACCGGAAAGAGCGAGCCGTACGGCACCGCGAAGACCAGCGCGTACAGTGCAAGTTCGGGAAAGCGCAGGATGGCGATTGCCGCGAGCGCGCCGCCGATCACGATCACCGCGCTCGTCAGCGGCAAGACAATCAACGCGCCGGCGATCCCCAGAAACGCCAGCGACAGCCAGAGCCAATTCGGATTCTGCCGCGCGCGCTCGACCAGAATCATTTTGCTTTCAGCTTCATCTTCTCCGCGAAATACGCGATTGTCTTCTCCAGCCCCTCGTCCAGCCCCACCTTCGGCTCCCAACCCAGGACACGTTTCGCTTTGGAAATGTCCGGGCAGCGGCGACTCGGGTCGTCGACCGGGCGCGGCTGGAACTTGATGCCGGCTTGGTTTCCCGTCAGCGCGTTGATTTTTTCCGCGAACGTCAGGATCGTCAGCTCGTTCGGATTGCCGATATTGACCGGCGTCCGCTCGTTCGATTCGAGCAAGCGCACGACGCCCTCGACCAGATCGGAGACGTAGCAGAACGAGCGCGTTTGCGAGCCGTCGCCGTGCACCGTAAGCGGCTCACCGCGCAGCGCCTGCCCGACGAAACTCGGCACGACGCGCCCGTCGTCGAGCGCGTTGCGCGGACCGTACGTGTTGAAGATGCGCACGATGCGCGTATCGAGATTGTGCGCGCGATGGTACGCCAACGTCATCGCTTCCGCGAAGCGTTTCGCTTCGTCGTACACGCCGCGCGGTCCAATCGGGTTGACGTTGCCCCAGTAGTCTTCCGACTGCGGCGAGACCTTCGGATCGCCGTACACTTCGGACGTCGATGCCAATAAAAATCGCGCGCCCTTGGCACGCGCCAAGCCGCACGCTTTGTGAGTGCCGAGTGCGCCGACTTTGAGCGTTTGAATCGGGTACGCGATGTACGACACAGGACTGGCTGGCGACGCAAAGTGCAGCACGGCATCGAGATACCCCTCGACGCGGATGTGCTCGGTCACGTCCTGCCGGACAAAATGAAAACGCGGATGGTTTTGTAGATGAGCGATATTGTCCGGACTGCCGGTGATGAAATTGTCCATGGCGATCACTTCGTCGCCGCGCGCGATAAAGTAATCGCAGAGGTGCGAGCCGATAAAGCCCGCGCCGCCGGTGATGAGAATCCGCATTGGTGAAATACCTCCACAAGCAATGTGCTGCCATTATAAATGAACAAAGGACAAATGACAAATGGAGCGAGAGACGAATTACCCAAGCGCCGAATCGCCCAGTTGCATCATCACCCCAAACGCCAACATCCAGACGAACGCGAGGTCCACGTAAAAGTACGCCGCGTCGATCATGCCATGCGCGAGCGCGGCGGTCATGCTCGCCAACAAGCCGATCACGAGCGCACGCTGAATTCCCCCCCGTTCCCTTAATGTCCTGAATCCGCGTCGATAGAATTCGAGCAGCATCCACGCGAGCGCGGCGACGCCAAAGATGCCCATCCTCACCCAGAAATCCAGAACAATGTTGTGCGGATGCGCCAGGTTCGGCTCACGCCACGCATCGGGCTGGATGTACTGAGGATACTCGTACAGAAAATTGTCGAGCCCCACGCCAAAGACCGGATGATCGCGGATCATCGCGATGCCGGATTCCCACACGCTGACGCGAAAAAAGCCGGTGCCGGTACCTTCCTGGAAGAGCGATTGGAAACGCGCCGTCTGCGCAAACGGAATCAGCGCGATGCCCGCCCCGACGAGCAGCGCGGCAACCGCGAGCCGCACGCGCCGCCCGCTCAGCAACCCCATGAGCAGCAAGCCCGCGGCGATGCCCAGATACGCGCCGCGCGAGTAGGTGAGGTACCACGCCACGGCGATGGGAATCGCCGCGAGCGCGTACGCGGCGCGCCGCCGTCGCTCATCGACAAACAGCGCGAGTGCGATCACGAGTGGAACCGCGCGGTCGAGATAGAGTGCAAGGTTGTTCGGCGAGCCGTAAACGGCGAGCACGCGCCGCACGCCTTCGGCGACGATGACGTAATGCGTGAACGCGAATTGATACAGCCCGATCAGCGAGACCGCGACCGCAGAGAGAATGAACGCATCGACCAAGCGCCACAGATCGCGCCGCGACAAGCCGGACACGCGGATCAGTCCATACAGCAGCGCGGGTTCGATCACGCTCACGCGAAATTCGCGCATCGCCACGCCAAAGTTGCCCGCCATTTTCACGGAGACTATTCCGGCAAGGACGAAGAAAAGGATAGCCAAGTCAAAAGTTGCGAGACGCAAATTGCGAAGTGTAAATTGCGAATTGCGAATGAAAGACCGAGCGCTACTTTCTGCGTTCTGCCGACTGCTTACTGTTTGCTGAACCACCCACGCCGCGACCGAGACCAATGTCAGCAATTCTACCAGCGAGAACTGCGCACTGCCGATCAAGTTCTTCGGCAGCAGGTAGAAGGGAATCGTAAAGACGGTGACCGCCAAACCCAGGTCGAGCCGCAGTGCAAAGAGGAAGACAAGGAACGTGAGCAGCGCGAAATTCAATGCGACGTTCGGCGAATAGTAGAATGCCCCCGTGGCGAGGGCGAGCAGTGCGAATTGCGCGGTTTCCGGCAACGCGGCAAAGCGCGCCGCGATCGCGTGCCACGCGCCGCGAATCGCCGGCAAGAGCGAGCACGCGGCAACCGCCCCGCGCCACGCGGCGATGCCGGCAACGGCGGCAAGCGCGATCAGAGCGAGATAAAAGCGCGCAAAATCGAACGCTGCGGGCGGAACCGGCGCGACGATTGCGCGCGTGGCGGCGGTGTAGAGCGGACGCGGCTGCAGATGTTGATCGACGAGCGCAAAGCCCCAGACCGGATCATCCGCCGGCGCGTTCGGCTGAAAGGTCTGGACGAACATCGCGCCCATCCAGCCCCACTCGCTCCGCGCGCGCTGAATCGCCGCGGCGAGCCGCGCGCTCTGCACCGCTTCCGTGTCCGTGCCCCACGGCGACGGCGCGCCGCGCCAATCGGGCGGCAGCGCGTTCCACCCCCACTCGACTGCCCAGAGCGGCTTGGACACGTCGCCGTGCGCGACCATTTCATCGCGCAAGAGAATCGCGCGCGAAAAGTTGAACACGTCCGGCGCGACGCGCCGATCGTCCGGTCCGCTCCACATCCCGTACGGTTTCGCGGCGGCGATGTCGAAATAATCGCGCGCGCCGGCATCGTACATCCCGCGCAGGAACAGAATGTCGGAATAATCCGGATGCCCGCGGATCAGCTCGCCGTTGGGCGCGAGACCGGCGGCGACGATCTGCACATCTGGATTCGCCGCGCGCGCGGCAATCGCCGCGGCTCGCAGCAGCTTGGTGTACGCCAGCGGGTCAGCGTTGCGGCGACCCCAGAACGGCGAGATGTTCGGATTGTCCCAGATTTCAATGTAGCGGATCTGTTGCCGGTAGTGCGCGGCGAACGCGGCGACAAAGCGCGCGTAATCGTTCACGTCGCGCGGCGGCGCATTGACGAGATCGGCTTCATTGGGGCTGCGTGCCCACGCCGGTGTCGTGTCGAGCACCGCGACGATGTCCAGATGGTCTTGGTTCGGCTCATTGACCCGCGCGACGATGTGATCCCACTTGCTCCAATCGAACTCGCCTTTGCGCGGTTCAATCTCGTTCCAATAGAAATGCTGGCGGAGGCGCGTGAAATGTCCATTGCGAATCAGCGCGAGCGCAGTTGTGAGTTGATCGTCGGAGTACTGCTCCAGCGCCACGTTCACGCCGATCGCCGGTCCAAACGCTTGGGGATGAATCGAATTGGTGTACGTCGAGTACGTCACGCCGCGCGTCTGCGTCTGCTCGTCGCTGACAAGCCGATACGAGACGAACGCCGCAACAACAAGGATGGCAGCACACAGAATCGCGATGACAAGATTTCGTTTCATGTGATTCCAAGTTGTTTCAATTGGTTTCACATCATCCAACGACCTGAAACCATGTCAGGCGATTTGAAACCACGTGAAACCAAGGGTTATTTTCCCCATCTTGGTAGTGAGGACGCGCCGTTCGCGGTCAACGGCGACCACAGCCCGGATGCCAGATCATACAACCACAAATCACCGTCGCGGATCGCAACGAGCTGCCGCGCGTCCGGCGACCACGCGACCTGAATCACGATCAACCCGTCTTCGTTCGAGGTTGGAAAAATCTGTTTCTTGTTGCCGCCGTCGCGGTCCATCAGGTACAGCGCATAGCGGCTGCGCTCGCTGTCGCTCGGCGCGAGGGCGACGCCGTACGCGATCTGGCTGTCGCCGTGCGCGTTCGGCGGCGACCAGACCGGCGCTGCCCACATGCCGGTCTGCTTGGCGAGCGGCGCGTTCACCGTACCGTCGCGCGCGAGCGCCCAGACCTCGAAGGTGGGATCGTCGGTGGCGACCAGCGGATTGCCAAGCGGCGCGTGCACCGCGCCGATGACAAAGCGGCTGTCGGGCGACCACGCGAGCTGCGGCATCCACACCCAATCGGCGCGCGTGCGGAACGGCGCGAATTTTTTGAGCACCGTGCGCGGCGTGTTAGTGTCGTTGGTCGCGCGGTTGGACAGATCGACAAAACCGATCTCGTTCGCGAACGCGTACGCCAACGCACGACCATCCGGCGCGATCGCGAAATTCGTGCCCCACCAGCTGAACGGCGCGGGCACGCTCGGCTTCCAGATGACCTGCGGCGGCTTGAGCGGTGTCGCATCGCCGAGGGCGAGCGACGCGAGCAGCAAATCGTTGTGCGCCTTCCAGCCCGGCGCGCCCGGCGTCTTTTCGCCGGTCGAATAGACGATGCGGCGTGCGTCCGACGACAATTGCGCGTACAGCACATCGCTGACTCCCAGCGCGCGCGGCGCGTCGCCGAGGACGAGTGTATCGATCAGCCAGAGCGAATTGAGCGCGTTGGATTTCGCGTCCGCCGCGCGCGAGAACAGCAGATAGCGTCCGTCCGCCGAAAGCGAAAACACGCGCCCGTCGAGATCGCCGGTGGTCGTGAGCGGGCGCTTTTCGTTATTCGAGTGGCGCATCACCCACGCGTTGCCGTGGGCGAGATAGACGAGACTGCCAGTCAGCGGCACGGACGCGAGACTGCCCTGTGTCCCGATCGCCATGATTTCGTCTGTGGGTTCGCTGATGACCTGACGCCCGGTCTCGCGGCGCGCGGTCTCCTTGCCGTCTTCGAGCGTCAGCGTATAGGTGATTTCCACCGTCCCGTTCGCGCCGAGTTGGACGACGCGCATTTGGTTTTGCGGGTACGCTTCGTCTCGAACGAGTTGGCGCGTGAATGGAATTGGCTGTTTGACGACTAGAGTCTTGAATTGCACGCGGGTGACGGTGATCGTCGCGCTGCGCGGCACTTGGGCGAAGAGCGGCGGATCGACGCGGTCGTTATCGCCCAAGACGATGTTCTGTTCGTTCAGAAAATCCTGGACGGTGACGGCTTGTGTCTCGACGACGCGGCGTTCGCCATCGACCAAGAGCACCACGCGTTTGGGCGTGGGCGCGCACGCGGCGAGGCATAGAAAGCACACAGACAAAAAGAGAGCGGTGGGCGAGGAACGCACGCGGGCAAGTGTAGCACAGGTTGCGCGGGGCGGCAAACTCAAAACGTTTTGCGAATCGAGCCGAGTTAAGGTATAATACACCAGACGTACAACTCGAAGGGGAGAAACGGTTGCGCGCGCTGGTCACAGGTCTCAACGGATTTGCCGGCAGCCACCTCGCCGATTTCCTCCTGGCTCAGGGGAATATCCAAATTTTCGGCGGGGTGTTCGGCAATTGTGATAACATCGTCCACCTCGACAAACGCGTGACGTTTATCGAAGGTGATCTGCGCGAGCCCCAGTTCGCCCAAGCGCTCCTCGCCCAAGCCCAGCCCGACCGCGTCTACCATCTCGCCGGGCAGGCGTTTCCCCCGGTCTCGTGGCAAGACCCGTGGGGCACGATCGAAGTCAACTTGCGCGCGGAGGTGAATGTTTTACACGCCGCCGCGCAAACCAAGTCGCCGGCGCGCATTCTGGTGATCGGCTCGTTCGATGAGTACGGGCGCGTCGACGCCAGCTATCTGCCGGTCACCGAGGAGGCGCCGCTCCGACCGGACAGCCCGTACGCGGTCAGCAAGATCGCGCAGGATTTTCTGGGACTCCAATATTTTCAGAGCCACCATTTGCACGTTGTGCGCGTGCGACCGTCCAATCACATCGGACCGCGGCAGAGCGAGCAGTTCGTCACCTCGAATTTTGCCAAACAGATTGCGGAGATCGAAGCCGGCGCGCGCGAGCCGGTTTTGTATGTCGGCAATCTGGAGGCGCAGCGCGATTTCACCGATGTGCGCGACATGGTGCGCGCCTATTATCTCGCACTGGAACGTGGCGCGCCCGGCGACGTATACAACATTGGCAGTGGACGCGCCTGGTCGATCCAGCAGGTGCTCGGGGTGATGCTCGCGCAGAGCCGCGCCGCGATCCGCGTCGAGCAAGACCCGGCGCGGCTGCGACCATCGGATACGCCGGTGATGTACGTCGATTCGACCAAGTTCCGCGCGCAGACCGGCTGGGAACCCACCATTCCACTGGAACAGAGTTTGCACGACATCCTCGATTATTGGCGCGCGAAAGTGAAGAAAGAGCACCCAGCGTAGCACGCCGTGAGCTACGATGCTCAATCCTCCTCTACCGGAGCAGTGAATGGCAGTCAAGCGAGCGTTAATTACTGGCGTGACCGGACAAGACGGTTCGTACCTGGCTGAACATCTTTTGGAGCAGGGTTATGAAGTGATTGGGATGGTGCGCCGCACCTCGACGATCAATTTCGAGCGCATCGTCGATATTCAAGACAAGATCAAAATCGTGCAGGGCGATTTGCTCGATCCGAGTTCGCTGGTCGATATTTTGCGCGAGCATCGCCCAGCCGAAGTGTACAACCTCGCCGCGCAGTCGTTCATCCCTACCTCGTTCAAGCAGCCGGTGCTGACCGGCGAATTCACCGCGCTGGGCGTCACGCGCTTGCTGGAAGCGATCCGCATGGTCGATCCGGAGATTCACTTTTATCAGGCGTCGTCCAGCGAAATGTTTGGCAAGGTCGTCGAGATTCCGCAAAAGGAGACGACGCCGTTCCACCCGCGCAGCCCGTACGGCGTCGCCAAAGTGTACGGACACTGGATTACGGTGAACTATCGCGAGTCGTACGATTTGTTCGCGGTCTCCGGCATCCTGTTCAACCACGAATCGCCGCGGCGCGGTCTGGAATTCGTAACGCACAAGGTGACATATCACGCGGCGAAAATCGCGCTGGGGCTGGCGGACAAGCTGCCGCTGGGCAACCTGGACTCCCAGCGCGACTGGGGCTGGGCGCCGGATTACGTTCGCATGATGCATCTGATGCTCCAACAAGACCGCCCGGAAGATTACGTGATCGCGACCGGGCGCACGCATTCGATCAAGCGGCTGTGCGAGGTCGCCTTTGGCTGCGTCGACCTGGACTGGCAGCGGTACGTCTACGTGAACCCCGCTGACCTGCGCCCGGCGGACGTCGATCTCTTGATTGGCGATGCGAGCAAGGCGCGGCAGAGACTCGGCTGGGAGCCGACGGTCACGTTCGAGCAGATGATCGAGAAGATGGTGCAAGCCGATCTCGTCGCGTTGAAAAAGCAGTATCACCTGTGATGGAAAAACTTTTCGGCACGGACGGCATCCGCGGCGTCGCGAACGAGTTTCCGCTCACGCCGGAATTCATCACGCACATCGGCAGCGCGATCGGTCAGGTGCTGGGGCGCGACGCGACGCGTCCGCGCGCGCTGATCGGTCGCGACACGCGGCAGAGCGGCGCGATGATCGAGAATGCGCTCGCGGCGGGCTTGATGGCGCAGGGATTCGATACGCTGCACGTCGGCGTGCTGACGACGCCGGGGATCGCCTATCTGACGCGCGCACTCGGCGCGCGCTGCGGCATTTCGATCTCGGCGTCGCACAATCCGTTCGAAGACAACGGCATCAAGGTGTTCGGCGCGGATGGATTCAAAATCCCGGACGCGCCCGAGAACGAAATCGAGACGCTGGCGCTGTCCGGGCGCCGCGGGAAAATCAGCGCGACGATCGGACAGCGCCGCGACGACACATCGCTGATTGCCCAGTACATCGATTTTCTACTCGACGCGGTGGACCGCCAGCCAATTTTGACCGGCAAGCGCGTCGCGGTAGACTGCAACCACGGCGCGACGTGCGATCTCGCCCAGCGCACACTGAGCGCACTCGGCGCGCACGTCATCGCGCTGAACGATCAGCCCGACGGCGTCAACATCAATCGCGGCTACGATGCGCTTGAACCCCAGTTGCTGCGCGAGACGGTGCTGCGCGAGCGCGCGGATTTCGGCGTGCAGTTCGACGGCGACGGCGATCGCGCCGTGTTCGTCGACGAGCGCGGCAATTACGTGGATGGCGATTTCGTGCTGGCGATCCTCGCCCGCGACCTGCAGGCGCGCGGTCGGTTCGCGCAGCGCGGCAGCACGGTCGTTTCAACCGTAATGGCAAACCTCGGCTTGGAGAAATCACTGAACGAAATCGGCGTGGCGCTGGAGCGTACGGCCGTGGGCGACCGTTGGGTCACGGAGCGGATGCGCGCACGCGGCGCGCTGCTCGGCGGCGAGCAGTCCGGGCACATCGTTTTGTTCGATGGCGGGCACACAACCGGCGACGGATTGTACACTACCATTCGCGTGGCGCAAGTACTCGCGCGGCGCGGCGAACCGCTTTCGGCGCTCGCCGCGTGCATGAAAAAATACCCGCAGATTTTGGTGAACGTGCGTGTGCCGCGCAAACCGCCGCTCGAACAATTTCCACAGATCCAGACCCGGCTCGAGCAATCGCGCGCCGCGCTCGGCGAGGGCGCGCGCATCTTGCTGCGGTATTCCGGCACGGAGAACCTGGCGCGCGTGATGATCGAAGGCAATGACGCGGCGCTGATCGCGCGCGAAGCAAATGCGATCGCCGCGGTGATTCAGGAAACGATCACGTAAATCAAATGCGCCAATGGCTGTGCGAAGTTCAGCACAGTCATGCCAAATCAGCCAAACTCGCCAAATCTCTTTGGCATATTTGGCATGTTTGGCTCATTTGAAAGTTTTGGAGTTAGCATGCCCACAAAAATCATTTTCGGCACAGACGGTTGGCGCGGCGTGATCGCCGACGACTATACGTTCGAGAACGTGCGGCGCTGCGCGCACGGGATGGCACAGTACCTGATCGCGACCGGGCAAAATGCGCGCGGGCTGGTCATCGGCTATGATACGCGGTTCGAATCCGATCTGTTCGCGCAGGCAGCCGCCGAAGTCATCGCCGCGCACGGCATCCATGTCTATCTCGTCGATCGCGCGACGCCGACGCCGGTGATTTCGTATGCGATCCTGGACAAGCGCGCCGCGGGCGCGGTCAACATCACCGCGAGTCACAACCCGCCGACGTGGAATGGCTTCAAGGTGCGCGCGGATTACGCCGGCGCGATCGCGCCGGCGGGCTTGAAGCAAATCGAAGCGCGCATCCCCGCGCCGGAAGGCGTGCAGCGGATGCGCTTTCAGGACGCGGTATCCGAAGGACTCGTCGAACTATTCGATCCCAAGCCGGCGTACTACAAGCAACTGGACACGCTGGTCAACCTCGAGCCGCTCCGCCGCGCCGGCTTGAAAGTCGCGGTCGATTCGATGTGGGGCGCGGGTTTTGGCTGGTTCAAACAGATTCTCGCCGGCGGCACGACGAGCGTCGTCGAGATTCACGATCACCGCAATCCGGCATTTCCAGAGATGGATCACCCGGAACCGATTCCGCCGAACGTCGACGGCTTGATGGAGCTCGTCAAACGCGAGCACGCGCATCTCGGCATCGCGACGGACGGCGACGCGGACCGCATCGGCGGCTCGACCGAACAAGGCGTCTTCATTCACCAGCTGCAAATGTACGCGCTGCTCGCGCTGTACCTGCTCGAAGTGCGCGGGTTTCGCGGCGCGATCGTCAAAACGCTCAATACCACGTCGATGCTCGAAGCACTCGGCAAGCGTTTCGGCGTGCCGGTGTACGAAACCGGCGTCGGCTTCAAGTATGTCGCACCGAAAATCCTGGAGACGAACGCGCTCATCGGCGGCGAAGAATCCGGCGGGTACGCGTTTCGCCATCACATTCCGGAACGCGACGGCATCGTCGCGGGATTGTTCCTGATCGATTTCGTGGTGCAGACCGGCAAGACGCCGTCGCAGCTGCTCGATCACCTTTTCGAGCTGGTCGGTCCGCATTACTACGAGCGCATCGACACGGATTTTCCGGAAGAAAAGCGCGGCGAGATTACGGCGCGTCTGCAATCCGCCCAACCGACCGAGATCGCCGGGTTCAAGGTGACCGGCATCAACACGCTGGATGGCTTCAAGTACCTGCTGGAGGATGGCGGTTGGCTGGTCATTCGTTTCTCCGGCACCGAGCCGATCATGCGGTTCTACGTCGAGACGACGCGGGACAACAAGCGGCAGGATATTCTCGCCGCAGGTCTGAAGCTGGCGGGGTTACGCTAAGATTCACGACGGAAGACGAAGGACCCACGTCCTTCGTCGTTCGTCCTTTGTCGTACTGATGTTGATCGACACTCACTGCCATCTCGACGACGAGCAATTTGCAGACGATCTCGACGCCGTCATCGCGCGCGCAGCGGACGCCGGGGTTGGCGCGATCGTGACGGCAGGCGCGGATGTGGCATCGAGCCGCGCCGCCATCGCGCTGGCGGAAAAGTACGACCGCGTGTACGCCGTGGTCGGCATCCATCCGCATCATGTCCAAGGTTTCGATCGAAATGGACTGGAAGCAATCCGCGCCCTCGCATCGCAACGTCGAGTCGTCGGAATTGGCGAGATCGGCTTGGATTTTCATTACGCCGACGGCGCGCCGCGCGAGGCGCAGGTGCGCGCGTTCATCGCTCAACTCGATCTGGCTGCCGAACTAGGCAAGCCGGTCGTGATTCACGACCGCGATGCGCACGCGGAGTTGATGCAAATTCTCGAGCGGCGGAATGGCAACCCGCGCGGCGTCCTGCACTGTTTCTCCGGCGATCTCGACATGGCGCGGCGCGCGATCGACCTGGGTTTCTACATTTCATTCGCCGGCAACGTGACGTTCGGGAACGCGCAGTCATTGCAAAACATTGCACGCGCGCTGCCGCTGGAATGCATCGTCATCGAAACCGATTCGCCGTACCTGTCGCCACAGCGCGGCAGACGCAATGAACCGGCGAATGTTGGACAGGTTGCCGCGAAAATCGCGACACTGAAAAATATCGCCGCGTCGGCGGCTGAGCAAGTCACGACACGAAATAGTCAGATGCTCTTTGGTCTGTCCGAGTAAGGGGTGCTCTTGGGTATCAATTCGATTCTTTCCCCGATTCAGAGCGAACTGCAACAAGTCGAGGTGCGGCTGCACGACGCGATCCGGATCGAGTTTGAGCCACTCGCCAATATTTTCGAATCGCTCATCAACAGCGGCGGCAAGCGGATTCGCCCTGCCCTCGCGATTCTCGCGACGCGTTTCCATCCCACGGATCCGGAAAAGGCGCTGACGCTCGCGGTCACGCTGGAACTCGTTCACGCGGCGACGTTGATTCACGACGACCTGATCGACAAGTCGCCACTGCGCCGCGGCAGCCCGACGATCAGCTCGCGCTGGAGCGGCACGGCGACGGTGCTCGCCGGCGATTTCCTGTTGGCGCGCGCGGCGGACATTGCAGCGACGGTCGAGAATTTCCGCGTGATGTCGATCTTTGCGAAAACCTTGATGGCGATCTGTGAAGGCGAGATTCGCCAAGACTTTGGCGGAAGCCATTGGCCCCCCAATCGCGAGGAATATTATCGCCACATCGACAGCAAGACTGCGTCGCTCTTCACCGCGGCGACGGAAGGCGGCGCAGTCCTGAGCGGCGCGACTGAAACGGAGATTGCCGCGCTGAAAGCGTACGGACACAACCTGGGTATGGCATTTCAAGTCGTGGACGACATCCTGGATTTCACCGCGGACGAGCAGCAGCTCGGCAAGCCGGTCGGCAGCGACCTGCGCCAGGGCACGTTCACTTTGCCGGTGTTTTACTTCATCGATCAAGACGCGCGCGGCGCCAAGATCGTCGATTTCCTCAGCGAAGACATGGACGAGCTGGTCAACGCGATCCGCCATTCGGGCGCCATCGACGCGTCCAAAGCGGAGGCGCGGCGCTTTGCGCAGACAGCGAAAGAAGCACTGGAGATTTTTCCCGATAGCGAATATCGCCGCGCGCTGTTCGACCTCGCGACGTACGTGGTGGATCGAACGCTGTAAGGTGGCGGGTGGACGTTTCGATCATCATCGTCAGTTGGAATGTGCGCGAGTTGTTGCGGCGTTGTCTTTTGTCAGTGAGACAACAGACTACAGAGGACAGACGACCGACCGAGTACAAGACTGATGTCCGTGGTCTATTGTCTGAAATCTTGGTTGCGGATAACGCCTCCCGCGATGGCACCGTCGAAATGCTCCACGCGGAATTTCCAGATGTGCGCGTGATTGCAAACACCGAGAACGTCGGCTTTACACGCGCGAACAATCAAGCCCTTGCGATTGCGCAGGGGCGTTATCTTTTTCTGCTCAACCCAGATACCGCACTGCATCCCGGCGCGTTGCAAACGCTGTACGATTACGCGGAAGCGCATCCGCGCGTCGGCATCATCGGTCCGCAATTGTTTTACGGTGATGGCACACCTCAATCCTCGCGCCGGCGCTTTCCCACGCTGGCGACCGCCTTCCTCGAATCCACCAAACTGCAACAGTGGTTTCCGCGCAATCGCGTGCTCGCGCGCTACTATATGCTCGATACGCCCGATGATGCGGCGCAAGAGGTGGATTGGGTCACCGGCGCGGCAATGTTCGTTCGGCGCGCGGTGTACGAGCAAATCGGCGGCTTGGACGAAGCGTTCTTTATGTACTCCGAAGAACTCGATTGGTGCTATCGCGCCAAGCACGCCGGCTGGCAGATCGTTTATTTGCCGACCGCGCGCGTGATTCACTATGAAGGTAAATCATCGGAACAAGTGGTTGCCCAGCGTGATATGTATTTTCATTCGAGCAAGGTGCGCTTTTTCCACAAGACGCGCGGCGCATTCATCGCAGAAATTTTGCGTGCGTTCTTGCTCGCAATGTTCGCGTACCAAATCATCGAGGAATCGGTCAAGTGGTTGCTGGGGCACAAGCGCGAACTGCGGGCACAGCGTGTCAAGGCGTATTGGCAAGTGGTCAAGAGTGGGTTAAAATAGTGAATGATTGTAGAGCGTGTTCGGTATTCAGTGTGCAGTGTTCAGACAGCAGACAAATCGCTGAATACTGTCCACTGAATACTGAATACTGACACTTGAGGGTATATGGAAACGTTTGAAGAAAAGTACGAAGATGTGTTGCAGAACATTGAATTCGCGCTGGTGCAGGTGTATCGCACGCACAAGGAGATGACGGACTGGGAGGCGCGTGACGCGTTGAAC
>Ga0272448_1003838_pt1 | contig 17571 bp, 13 predicted proteins | sample YNPCB0191_FD_202220 | JGI IMG/M metagenome (GOLD analysis project Ga0272448, IMG submission 202220) | Hot spring sediment microbial communities from Yellowstone National Park, WY, United States - YNP-CB-019-1 | ecosystem: Environmental > Aquatic > Thermal springs > Hot (42-90C) > Sediment... | reverse complement strand
CTGCTCACGAGGCGCGCTGAGCTCGCTCAAAGGCCTTGGTCATTGCCTCGGCAGCTGCTCGAAGGTCGCGGTCGGTATGCGCCTCTGACACAAAGGCCGCCTCGAACTGAGACGGGGGCCAGTAGATCCCTTCCTCCAGTAGACACTGGTGAAACAGGCGGAACCGAGCCAGATCGGATCGCCTGGCCTGCTCGAGGTTCTCGACCGGCCCCGCCTGAAAAAAGACGGTCAACATCGACCCCACACCTTGAACACACACCGAGGCGCCCGCACGGGCCGCGGCCTCCTGTATCATCGTGACACACAGCTCGCCTTTTGCGTCGAGCGCATCGAAGAATCCCTCGCGTGCCACCTCGTTCAGGGTGGCCAGCCCGGCACTCATGGCGAGCGGGTTCCCTGAGAGCGTCCCTGCCTGATACACAGGCCCTTCGGGCGCGAGCATCCTCATGATTTCTTCCCGCCCACCCACGGCACCGACCGGGAGGCCACCGCCGATGACCTTGCCCAGGCACGTGATGTCAGGCTCGACCCCGAACCGGCCCTGCGCCCCCCGCCACCCCACTCGGAAGCCTGTGATGACCTCGTCGAAGATCAAGAGCGCACCGTGCCGCTCGGTTATCAGCCGCAGCCCTTCCAGGAAGCCTGCTCGCGGCGGCACGACGCCCATGTTGCCCGCGATAGGCTCCACGATAATACAGGCGATCCGGTCCCCTTGGTGGGCCATGACGGTTTCAACGGCGCCTACATCATTGTAGGGCAGAACGATCGTCTCCCGTGCAAGTGCCTCGGGCACGCCAGGGCTGTCCGGGCATCCGAAGGTCAAGGCCCCTGAGCCTGCCTGCACCAACAACGAATCGCCATGACCATGATAGCACCCGGCGAATTTGACGATGGCGCTTCGTCCTGTATAGCCTCGCGCCAGGCGCAGTGCGGTCATGACCGCCTCGGTGCCCGAGTTGACGAATCGGACCCTTTCAATCGATGGTATCGCGCCGACGATCCTTTTGGCCAGGGCAGTCTCGGTCTCTGTGGGGGCGCCGAAGCTGGTGCCCTTGCGGACTGCCTCCTGCAATGCCTCGACCACTCGGGGGTGCGCGTGGCCGAGAATGAGCGGGCCCCATGAATTGACAAAATCGACGTATCTATTGCCGTCGATGTCTTCGATGGTTGCGCCCGCGGCCCTCGCAATGAACAATGGGGACCCGCCGACTGCGCCGAACGCCCTGACAGGGCTGTTGACGCCGCCAGGCAGGTACGAGAGTGCCTCCTGGAAGGCGGCTCGCGATCGATCGGTCTTTCTCATCCTTGCCCTCCAAACCCACATCTCTGTACAATACGACACCGAGGCACGACGGATCTTTTTCCCCGCTCAGACCCCTCGGCCGCCACCATGTGAGGTCACCCTTGCTCGGACGCATCAAGGACTCGATCCTGGACCTTATGCGGGGACACCGGTCCCCCAGGGACATAGCCCTGGCCTTGGCCATTGGGGTCTGGATAGGCGTAAGCCCGCTCTGGGGACTCCACACGATTCTCGCCGTTGCGCTCTCTGTGCTTTTCCGACTCAACACCCCCGCGGTCCTCTTGGGCACCATGATTTCCAACCCGTGGCTGGCCCCCCTCATCATCCTCGTCAGTCTCGAAGTCGGCGTCTTCCTGACGAGGAACGACGCCACCCTTCTCTCCCTCGAGCAGATCCGCCGGTTTCTCTCCTCCCCCTCCTGGGACACGGCCTATCGCGAGATCCTGCTCCCCTACATCGTGGGCAGCTTGTTGCTGAGCACCGCGGCGGCCCTCCTCACCTTCTGGATCGCCCTTCGGGTTGCTCGAAGCCTCGCTGCCTCCTCATCAAAGCCCGACTAACCGGTGCCCGCTACGGCTCCGAGGCGGTGGTAGTCCTGCAGCGCCCTGACGCCAAGTGCTGTATGCTTGGCCGTCTCGATGGCGATAACCGTGGCTGCCGCCCCCGCAACCGTGGTCACGAGTGGAATCCCGTGGCTTACCGCCGTGGATCGTATGATCACTTCGTCCTTGCGCGGCGTTCTGCCGCTCGGCGTATTAATGATCAGATCCACGAGACCCTGCCGGACGAGGTCGACCACTGTGGCCCCCCCCTCGGATACCTTGGCCACAGTCGTTACCTCGATCCCGTTCATGGCCAGGGTTCTGGCCGTCCCTCTTGTGGCAAAGAGGTCGAAGCCCATATCGCGGAGCTTCTTTGCGATGAACAACATCGGCCGCTTGTCCCTATCCTTTACGCTGATGAATACCCTGCCCCGGGTCGGCAACCTCTGGCCCGCTGCCAGCTGCGCCTTGGCATACGCCTTTCCAAAGGTCTCGTCGATCCCCATGACCTCCCCGGTGGACTTCATCTCAGGCCCCAGCATGGCGTCGACCCCGGGGAATCGCCCAAATGGGAACACACTTTCCTTGACTGCTATGTGCCTGACAGGGGGAATGTCCAGCACGCCCAGTTCCCTTAGAGTTCTCCCCACCATAACTTTGGTTGCTATGCGGGCCAGCGAGACACCTATCGCCTTGCTCACGAAGGGGACCGTCCGGGACGCCCTGGGGTTGACCTCGAGCACATAAATGTGGTCATCCTTTATCGCGTACTGGACATTCATGAGGCCCCGCACACCAAGCTCGAGAGCGAGCGACCTGGTGTCTGCTTTTATCCGGTCGATCAGCCGCTCGCTGATCGTGTAGGGCGGCAGGGCACACGCGCTATCCCCTGAGTGGACGCCGGCCTCTTCTATGTGCTCCATGACGCCTGCTACGACCACATCGACCCCGTCGCTTACGGCATCGACGTCGATCTCGATCGCGTCCTCCACGTACTTGTCTATGAGCACCGGGTGCTCGTGCGACGCCGCGACCGCCTTCTCCATGTACTCCTCCAGGTGTTCCTCGTCGTAACAGATCTCCATCGCCCGGCCGCCCAGCACGTAGGAGGGCCTAACGACCACCGGGTAGCCGATCTCGCGCGCTACCCGCTTGGCGTCTTCGTAGGAAGTGGCGGTGCCATTGGCAGGCTGAATCAGGCCGAGCTGGTCGAGGAGCTGCTTGAACCGCTCTCTATCCTCGGCGCGGTCGATACTGTCCGGCGAGGTCCCGAGGATCCGCACCCCGTGCCTCTGGAGCGGGACTGCAAGGCTCAGCGGTGTCTGGCCGCCGAATTGGACGATCACGCCCTCCGGGCGCTCGATCTCGTAAATGTTGAGCACATCCTCGAGGGTGAGCGGCTCGAAATAAAGCTTGTCGGAGGTGTCATAATCCGTGCTCACCGTCTCAGGGTTGCTGTTCACCATGATGCTCTCGATCCCCTCCTCCCTGAGGGCGTACGAGGCGTGAACGCAACAGTAATCGAATTCGATGCCCTGACCGATCCTGTTGGGCCCCCCGCCCAGGATCATTATTTTTCGCACCGGGCTCGGGCGGCTCTCGTCTTCCACCTCATAGGTGGAGTAGTAGTAAGGGGTATACGCCTCGAACTCGGCCGCGCAGGTGTCCACGAGCTTGAACACAGGCCGAATGCCATATTCCTGGCGCCAGTGGCGCACCGTGTCCTCGGTCACACCGAGCAGAGTGCCGATTTGATAATCCGAGAAACCGAACTCCTTTGCCTGCCTCAAAAGAGCCCCGGGGAGCGGGCACGAACAGGACGCGAGGCCCGCAGACACACATGGGGAGGCTGCCTCCCGGATGCGCTCCTCCATGTCCAGGATCTCCTTTATGTTATGAAGAAACCAGGGGTCGATCCTGGAGGCGTGGTGTATCCGTTCGATGCTGAACCCGCACAGGAGCGCATAGCGCACATAGAAAATACGCATTGGCGTCGGCCGGCGAAGCGCCGCTTCGATCTCGCCCTCCACTGCGTCCCGGTCCCTGCGCCATCGATCCAGAAGTGCCTCTCGGCCGTCCTTCCTGTCTGCGCCCAACCCCATGCACCCGATCTCGAGCGACCTGAGGCCTTTCTGCAAGGCCTCCTTGAACGTCCGGCCTATGCTCATCGTCTCGCCGACAGACTTCATCGACACACCCAGCGTATCGTCGGCGCCGGGGAACTTCTCGAAGGTGAATCGCGGCAGTTTCACCACGCAATAGTCTATTGCCGGTTCGAAACTGGCCGGGGTCTCCCGAGTGATGTCGTTGGGTATCTCCTCGAGCGTGTAGCCCACGGCGAGCCTCGCGGCGATCTTGGCTATGGGGAAGCCCGTGGCCTTGGAGGCCAGGGCAGAGGACCGCGACACCCGCGGGTTCATCTCTATGACCACCATCTCGCCGGTCACCGGGTGCACAGCGAACTGAATGTTGGAACCGCCGGTCTCGACGCCGATCTCCCGGATGATATCGATGGCCGCGTCGCGCATGGCCTGGTATTCTTTGTCCGAGAGGGTCTGCGCAGGAGCGACCGTGATGCTGTCGCCCGTGTGAATGCCCATAGGGTCGACATTCTCGATCGAACAGATGATCACCACGTTGTCTTTGAGGTCCCGCATTACTTCGAGTTCGTACTCCTTCCAGCCTTCGACGGACTGCTCGATCAGCACCGTGTGTATTCTGCTGGCCTCCAGGCCGTACCGTACCACGTGCTCGAACTCCTCCATGGTCGAGGCCGTACCTCCGCCCGTACCCCCGAGGGTGAAACTCGGCCGAACCACGACCGGAAGGCCGATCCCGGCCAGGACCTCTCGAGCCTCTTCCAGCGAGCCGGCATACCCGCTGGCCGGGACCTTGAGCCCTATGCCTTCCATGGCCTGCTTGAAAAGCCTCCGATCCTCTGCCTTCCGGATGGCCTTGGGGTCGGCCCCGATCATGACGACCCCGCATGCCTCGAGAACGCCCTGCTCTGCCAGTTCCATGGTTACGTTCAGGGCGGTCTGTCCGCCCATAGTGGGCAGTATGGCGTCGGGCCTCTCGCGCTCGATGATGCGGCCGACGATTTCAGGCACGATCGGCTCGATATAGGTCCGGTCGGCGACCTGCGGGTCTGTCATGATCGTGGCCGGGTTGCTGTTCACCAAGACGACCTCGTACCCCTCCTCTTTGAGCACCCTGCACGCCTGGGTGCCCGAGTAATCGAACTCGCACGCCTGCCCGATCACGATCGGACCTGAACCGATCACGAGTATCTTCCTTATGTCTTCGCGCCGAGGCATGGGACTCTCTCTATGCGATCGCTGGCCCGGCCCGCTCCGTGTGCTGCCGCATGCGAGCAAGAAACGTTTCGTAAATCCCGATGCCGTCGTGAGGACCTGCCGATGCCTCGGGGTGGTGCTGGACACAGAAAGCCGGGTACCTCTTGTGCGAGAAGCCTTCCAGGGTCCGATCGTTGAGATTGATGTGGGTGATCTCGACCTCCTCGGGATCCAGGCTCCCTGCGTCGACACAAAAGCCGTGGTTTTGCGTGGTGATCTCCACCCTCCCTGTCCTCAGATCCTTGACGGGGTGATTCGCCCCCCGATGGCCGAATTTCATCTTGAACGTCCTGCCGCCGAGGGCGAGAGCGAGCAATTGGTGGCCGAGGCATATCCCGAAGATCGGCACCCTGCCCAAAAGGCGCCTCACCGTCTCGATCGCATAGGTCACCGCAGCCGGATCTCCCGGGCCGTTCGACAAGAAGACACCGTCGGGCTTGAGTGAGAGAATCCGTTCTGCCGGCGTGCGAGCGGGTACGACCGTTATATCGCAGCCCATCGTGGCCATGATGCGGAGGATATTGAACTTGACACCGAAATCCATGGCTACCACACGGTAGCGCTGCGCCCCGGCCGCGTGCGAACCCATATCGTGAAGTGGGGGCATCCTGCGCCCCCAGGACGCCGACAGGGTGTTCTCCCTGGGCCACTCGAACGGCTCCGCAGTGGTCACCCTTTCCACCATGTCCTGTCCGACAAGACCAGGCCAGTCGTTCGCTCTGCGGACCAGAAGATCTATGTCCTCGCTCCTGGAGGACAAAACGGCCCTCATTGCACCTGCGGCTCGTATGTGCCTAGTGAGCGCGCGAGTGTCGACCCCGTAGACCCCGGGGATCCCGTGCGCCTCGAGATAGGCCTCGAGCGTTTCCTCCTTGCGCCAGTTGCTCGGATACGCGCAGTACTCCCGCACCACGAACCCCTCGACGTGGGGACGGCTCGATTCCACATCCTCCCGGTTTATCCCGTAATTGCCGATCAGCGGGTAGGTCATCGCGACGATCTGCCCTTTGTAGGAAGGATCGGTGAGGATCTCCTGGTATCCCGTCATGCTGGTGTTGAAGACGATCTCGCCGACCGCCTCCTCCCTGCTGCCGAACGACCACCCCCTGAAGACCGTTCCGTCCTCGAGCACCAAGAGGGCTTGCCTTCGCTCAACGGCCACCGCACTGCCCATAAGAAGGAGTCCTCCTGTTCGTGTTCCTGTTCCGGAGTGATCCTACCCTAAAAGCGTCTCCAGGATAAAATCCACACGCAACGCAGCCTTCCTGGGGATCGTACCGCTAAAAAAACCCGTGACCTTGTTTGCATATGCGCTGGACCGTATGCCTCGCCTGCACATCCTCCGTATGGCCCACAGCGCCAGGCTCGACAGACTCCTGATATGGTAGGGCAACGAAACCAAGCGGTCCGCCAGTCCGAAGTCCTCCTCGAACCGCGATCTCCAGCGGGCCTCGTATCTCGAGAGAAACTCGGCATCGAACCGGCCTGCACGCAACGCCTCCTCGCTGGTCGCCGCCGCCAGGCGAGCGCTTTCCACCGCACCGTATACACCCTCCCCTGAAAGGGGATCGACGAAATTCCCCGCGTCGCCGAGCAGTAAGACGTGCGATCCATAGTTCTTGAGGGCCTGCCCATAAAGGCCGATGGGCCACCCTTCCACCTTGCCGAGCCTCCGAGCACGGGCGAGCCGCCTCGAGAGGTCGGGATGGGTCTCGACGAAACGGTGAAAGAGGCTCCGCACACTCCTGCCCCGCCTCGCGCACACATCTGCGCGGATGCCGACCCCGACGTTGGCCCGCCCCTCGCCCAACGGGATCAGCCATCCATAACCGGGGAACAAGGCCCGGTCAAAATACAACTCCAAGGCACCCGAAGGATCAGGCACACCTGCATAGTAGCAGCGCACGCCGAGAATCATCTTCGCGGGATTGCGTCTCGATAAGCCGATCTGCCTGGCGACCGAAGAATGAACGCCGTCAGCGCCCAAGATCAACCTCGAGCGGAACCGAATCTCACCTCGATCGGAAAGTGCAGTAGAACGGATGCCGGTCTCGTCCTGGCTCTCTATCCTGGTGAACCGGACCCCTTGGAGGAGTTCGGCACCTGCGAGGCACGCCCTGTCCCTCAGAGACGCGTCCAGAGCAGCCCGCTCCAGGGCCAGCCCGTGCCCGAAGCCCGCACCTCCCCCATCTCTCGAAAGAGAGCCCCATCCCACGAGTCGCCTCTCGTCGAATATTCTGATCTCGTCGACGACCCGGCCGCGGGCCTCCACCGCGAGGTCCAGGAGATCGAGAGACTTCAACACGGAAAGCGTGCGCGGGCCGATAAGGTCGCCGCAGAGCTTACCTCGCGGGACGGCGTGCTTCTCGAGGACCCGGACAGACCACCCCTGCCGCGCCAGAAGACCAGCTGCCACTGCACCCGCCGGTCCAGCCCCAACCACGAGAACGTCGCAGTTCATATCAGTGCGGTGTGTCACAATGCCCATGCAATGCGAGGGTGGAAGGGGTCGTCGTGTTTCGATCCAAAAGCGGCCGGCACGTTCCGAGGGGAGGCGGTCAAAGTCCGTAGATCTCCTCGTCGAGCACGTGTACCCAGTTTCGTTTCAGGACAGCAATGGCCTTCTCGTGCTCGTCGACCCCGAGCAGGAGGATAGCATTGTCGCCGGAGCGGCCGAGATAGGTGTACACGTGGAGGACATTTATCTGTTCCTCTTTGAGGGCACTCAGGACCGCATGAAGACCTCCAGGGTGATCAGGGATCTCGACGGCGATCACTTCGGAACTCGTGAACGCGAATCCTGCCGAGGCGAGGGCGTTGCACGCTTTCTCATGATCGTCGACCATGATATGAACCGATGCCTCTTCTCCGCGGTCGCACACGGCTATGGCTCGTATGTTGACCCCCTCGATCTTGAGGGCATCCGTTACCTTTTGCAAAACCCCAGGCCGGTTCTCCAATGTCAGGCGTATCTCCAGTGCGCTCATCTGTTCCCCTCCCCTCGTACGGCCCCATGGCCCCTCAGGATGCCCTCTCTGTTTATTGCCAGGATCTCCTGCTTCTTGCCGGAGAAGATTCTCGGAAGCACCTCGATCACGGTCTCGGTCTTGACGAGGTCAGAGACCTTCACAAAGGCGCCCAGCATGACCATATTGGCCACCCTTATGTCGCCCAGTTCCTCTGCGATCTCGGCGACCGGCAGCTCGTACACGCGGATATCGTCGCGGCGGCACTTCTGATGCACCAGGGAGGAATTGACCAGACAGACGCCTCCTCGCTTCACCCGACTTTGAAAGCGACTCAGGGACGGTGCGTTCATGATCACGAGATAATCGAGGGTCGATGCGATCGGGGAGGCGATCTCCTCGTCAGCGATCGAGACCGTGCAGTGTGCGGTACCCCCCCTGACCTCGGCGCCGTAGGAAGGGAGAAACGTCACATATTTGTCTTCCGTCATGGCTGCGGTGGCCAAAGCGTACCCCATCAGGAGGATGCCCTGCCCCCCGAACCCCGCGAAGATCGTCTTCACTATCATTGGGTCTTCTCCCTCGCATCCTTTACCACACCAAGGGGAAAGACCGACGTCATGACCTCCTCGATCCACCGAGCCGATGCGATCGGAGACCTCTTCCAATTGGACGGGCACGGGGAGAGAATTTCGACCATTGAAAAGCCCGCGTCATCGAGCTGTGCCTTGAAGGCTTCCCGTATGAATGTTTTGGTCTTTACCACGTGCTTGGCAGAGTGGACACTCCCACGCGCCAGGTAAGCGGCTCCATCGAGCTGTCCAAGCATCTCGCACATCTTGAGGGGCGGCCCGTCCAGTCTCTCTTGCCTGCCAGCCGGCGTTGTCGTCGTTCTCTGGTCGAGCAGAGTCGTCGGAGCCATTTGTCCGCCCGTCATACCGTAGACACCGTTATTGACAAAGATCGTCGTGATCCTCTCTCCCCGGTTCGCTGCATGGATGACCTCTGCGATGCCGATGGCTGCCAGGTCTCCGTCTCCTTGGTAGGTGAAGACAACCCGGTCAGGAAGACATCTCTTTATGCCGGTGGCAACTGCCGCAGCTCTGCCGTGAGCTGCTTCCACCATATCCACGTCTATATAGTAGTAGGCCAGCACTGCGCACCCGCACGGCGGGATGCCGATACTCCGACCCCGTATCCCCAGCTCCTCTATTACCTCTGCGACCAGGCGATGTATGATGCTATGCCCACACCCTGGACAGTAGTGAAAGGGGACTTCTTTGAGGGTCCTGGGCCTGCCTATGACCTTTTCCATGCGTCAACCCCTGGCGGCGAGGAGGCGATGGTACCTACGAGCCACTGTCCGCTCCAACTCGAGCGGGGTCACCACGACGCCTCCCGGTCTCCCGAAAAACTCCACAGGTGCCCTCCCCTCGACGGCGAGTTTCACATCTTCGAGCATTTGGCCCATGCTCATTTCAAAAACCAGAAAACCCTTGACCCGCTCAGCATACTCCCTGAGGACCTGCGAAGGGAACGGCCACAGGGTGATCGGCCTCAGCAGCCCGACCGTGCGCCCTTTCTCCCTCGATCGCTTCACAGCGCCTTTTGCTATGCGGGCCGCGGTTCCATAGGCAACGATGATGAAATCGGCGTCGTCCGCCATATAGGCATCGTAGCGGACCTCGCGGCGTTCGATCCTCTGGTATTTCCGGTAGAGCTTCCAGTTGTGTTCTTCGAGCACGTTGACATCGAGCAGGAGGGACCGCACGAATCTACTCGGTCCATCACCAGCGCCTCTGATCGACCAGTCTTTCTTGGGTACCTCTTTCTTGAACGGGGGCAACCTCACCGGCTCCATGATCTGGCCCATCATCCCGTCACCCATGATAATGACCGGAATACGATACCGGTCGGCTAGATCGAATGCCTCGTAAGTCACATCAGCAGCCTCTTGAAGAGACGCGGGCGCAAGCACGATACACCTGTAGTCTCCATGCCCTCCGCCGCGAGTCGCCTGAAAATAGTCGGACTGGGCAGGCGCGATGTTCCCCAGCCCCGGCCCGCCGCGTACGATATTCACCACCACGGCAGGAAGCTCGCAGGCCGCAAGGTAGGACAAACCCTCCTGCATCAAGCTGATCCCCGGACTCGATGAAGAGGTCATCACCCTGGTGCCGGTCACACTGGCACCGAGCACCATATTGATTCCTGCAAGCTCGCTTTCGGATTGCAGGAAGACAGCACCCTCGATCTCTGCCATGCGGCGGGCCATATACTCGGGCAGCTCGTTCTGAGGCGTGATGGGGTATCCGAAATAGCACCTACAGCCTGCCCGCAAGGCAGCCTCCCCGATAACCTCGCTACCTCTCAGTAAAACCCTATCTTCCACGGTAAACCTCTATAATGGCTTCGGGACAGACAATGGCACAGAGCCCGCAGCCGGTGCAGCCTCCGTCCTTGACGAACTCCGCAGGGAAGTAGCTATTGTCGTTGAGCTTGTTCGAAATGCGGATGGCACCACGAGGGCATGCGGCTATGCACAACGAGCACCCTTTGCACCATTGGGATCGTATTTTCACCTTCCCCTTCATCACGCGCCTTTGCTCTCTCAGTCCAGCCCTCGATCGGCCGCCGGTATCGACACTCCCTTTTGGTACGGCGTAACGACTCCCGGTGGCCGGAAAGCGTCTATTTACATTTAAATTCAATAGCATACCACCGCATACGAGGTAAGTAAACAGACCGTGCGCCCTGCGGGGAAAATATTTCTTGAAAATGCCTCATACATCTGGTAAGAATGCCCTTGCGCGAGGCTTCGTCCGGGTCCTGTTGAAGACCCACGAAGGGGTGACAGATCAGCCTTGGCCCCGGGGGACGACCGAGCAAAGGTTCTCTAGCCAGTCGGTTCACCCCGGACCTCGTTTCGCACGGTCTCAAGCCGCTCGCTCGAGTGACTCCTCAGCACGAACCGACTATCGATAGCGGCGGGTACTTCTTTCAACAAGATCAGAAGGTAGTTTCCTATTCGATGTTGGATAACATCTTGATAAACAATTGTTTTGTCGGTTTTCAACATCTGTTGAAAACCCTGTGTAAAAATCCCTGTCAGATTTCCACACCACCTGTTCTGTAGCGGTCACTCATGGGTATGGCCTTCGAGGCATCTCCATGAACTGATATCGCAGGAAACGTATGGAAGAGCACCATCGCAGATACACGTTCGATACCTTCGTGGTAGGGGCCTCCAATCAGTTCGCCCACGCCGCTTCTCTGGCCGTGGCGAACCAGCCGGCGACTGCCTACAACCCCCTGTTCATCTATGGCGGAGTCGGCCTCGGAAAAACCCACCTCATGTACGCAATCGGCAATCAGGCCCAAAAGGTCTGGCCTTCGCTCAAGATCGTGTACTTGAGTTCTGAAACGTTCATGAACGAACTCATCAACGCCATACGGTACGACAAGATACCCGAATTTCAGTTCAAGTACAGAACGATCGATATTTTGCTGCTGGATGACGTGCAATTCCTGGCCGGAAAAGAGCGCACCCAGGAAGAATTTTTTCACACTTTCAACTACCTTTATGATTCACAGAAGCAGATCGTCGTCACCAGCGACAAGGCCCCACAGGAGATCCCGGAACTCGAGGAGCGGCTACGCTCCCGATTCGAGTGGGGCCTCATCGCCGACATTCAGCGTCCGGATATGGAGACGAGAGTCGCCATTCTCAACAAGAAGGCCGAGCAGGAGGGGATCGACCTCCCTCAGGATGTCTCTCTGTTCCTGGCCTCCCGCATCACGTCCAACGTGCGGATGCTCGAAGGCTGCCTGACGAGGCTCAAGGCCTTTTCGGGTTTGACCGGCGAAAAAATATCGGTCGATATGTGCCAGAGGATCTTGAAAGATATCCTGGAGACGAGGCCCCCGTCCATAACACCCGAAGACATCGTAAAGGCCGTGGCAAAATACTTCGATATTCGGCCTGCAGAACTCAAGTCTCCCAAGCGCCTCAAAAAGCTATCCCAGGCTCGCCAGATAGCCATGTATCTGTGCAGGGATCTTACCTCGGCTTCCTTCCCGGAAATAGGCGAGAAATTCGGCGGGAAGGATCACTCGACCGTCATCTACGCAGTCAAGAAGATGGAAGATTTGCTCCGGGTCAACCCCGAGCTCAAAAACGATATCAAAAAGATACAAAGGCTCCTGTTGAGCTGAGACGAGCTGCGTGACATTGTGTGTGCCCCGATGGGGGCTTGTGTCGAACGATTGTCGATAGTTTTTGTCTGGATTGCAATAAGTTAAGTGCTCTATTCCCTATTTCGGCAGTGTATGTTGTATGTGATTTTTCAGTAGGAGGATACAAACACAAAAACAGGGGCGGAGACATCCCTGCAGACGCCTTTGACCGGAGATTTTCCCAAGAGCGCTGTTCCCGCGTTGCGGGCCTAGAACTCGACCGTACACCCAAAAGGACACTTCACCATGGAAGCCACCTTGCACAAGAATGAATTTATGCCCAACATCCAAAGGGCGCAGAACGTTGTCCAGAAGAAAACCGCAATGCCCATCTTGGGCAACGTCCTTTTGGAGGCGCTCGGAGACCGGATCAAGATGTACGCGACCGACCTCGAGGTCGGGATCGTGGAAGAGTGTCCTGCAAAGGTCGAAAAACAAGGCACCTGTAGCGTGGGGGCGAGAAAGCTTTTCGAAATCGTCAAGGAACTTCCAGACAAGGACATCAGGCTGGTCAAGAAGGAGAACGTACTCGAGATCCTGTGCCACTCCAGCACGTTCCGCCTCAGGGTCCTGCCGGCCGAGGACTTCCCAAGGCTCCCTAAATTCGAATCGTCCCGTTTGCTCACCGTGCCGAGTGCGGTGTTTAAGGACCTGATCCGGAACACCATATTTTCAGTCTCCACAGACGAAATGCGATACCATCTCAATGGGTTCCTCACAGAGATGGAGACCAGGGATGGAAAGGCACTCATGAGGATGGTCTCGACAGACGCCCACAGGCTTTCTATGTGCGAAAGAGAGCTTCCCGAGGGGACCCAATGCCTCGAAGAACTTGTGCGCACCGAGAAGAAGGGCTCTGCGAGGAACGACGTGATCCTGCCCAGAAAAGGAGTCCTCGAGATTGGGAGGATGGTCGAAGATGGAAAAGGGGAACTGCTGTTCGGAATCGACAGAACGAATGCGATGGTCAAGAAGGATGGAACCACGCTGGTGATGCGTCTCATCGAGGGGAAATTTCCGGATTATAGGTCCGTCATCCCCACGCAGTGCGGCAGCTCCCTTGCCATCGAGGGAAGCAAGCTGGCCGAGTCTTTGAGAAGGATGTTGACGCTTTCGTCAGAGAAATCGTGGGGAGTCAACTTCCATCTCAAGGAGGGGGAGTTGACGCTTTCGTCCAGCAACCCGGAGTTCGGCGAAGCAGAGGAGACTCTCGAGGTGGTCTACCAGGGAGAGCCTACCAGAATCGGATTCAACGCGCGCTACCTTTTGGATGTTCTTCAGGTCTCAGAGGGAGAGGTCACCATCGAGTTCAGTGGTGAAGTACAACCGTGCGTCATAAGGAGCACCGCCGACCAGTCCTCCCTTTTCATCGTCATGCCTATGCGGTTGTAGACCGCTGCCTCCTTTTCGTCGAGAGCGAGGAAAACCGAGAAATACCACGAAGCCACACTATGTTGTGGTAGCAGCTAATTATAAACGCATTTTGTAGTATCTCCCCCCTTTACATTCAGCCCGCCCTTTGATATTATTTTATTTAAAAAACCCAAAGGAAAACCCGGTGCTTTGGAATGCCTGTGCGCCACTTACCATCAAGAAATATAACGTAGTTCTTAAATTTTCCAACGAGAGATGCGAGGCTCGAACGTGGAAGAGACGCTGTCCACTAATGGGGTCAACTACGACGCCAGCACCATAAAGGTGCTTGGCGGAATAGAGGCAGTTCGCAAAAGGCCCGCCATGTACATCGGGTCGACGGGCCCGGATGGGCTGCACCATCTTGTTTTCGAGGTGGTCGACAACAGTATCGATGAAGCATTGGCAGGTTGTTGCGACCGGATAGCGGTCGTCCTGCACACCGACGGGAGTGTCACAGTCGAGGATAATGGGAGGGGGATCCCGGTCGACATGCACGAAACCGAGCAGAAACCAGCCCTGGAAGTCGTAATGACGACACTGCACTCAGGGGGAAAGTTCGACAGCAAGAGTTACAGGGTCTCAGGAGGTCTTCACGGAGTAGGAATTTCGGTAGTCAACGCCCTGTCCGAGTACTTGGAGGTCAAGGTAAAGAGGGATGGGAAGGTCTATTATCAGCGGTACACCAGGGGAAAGGTGGAGTGCGATTTAAAAGAGATCGGCACTACTGAAAAGACAGGAACGACGATCAAGTTCAGGCCAGACCCCGAAGTATTCGGCACTGCCGAATTGAGCTTCGAGACCCTCTCGCAGCGGCTCAGGGAATTGTCCTTCCTCACCCCTGGGATCCGGATCAGCATAGAGGATCAGAATACCGGGAAACGGCACGATTTTTCTTATAAAGGCGGTATTCCCTCTTTTGTCGAACACCTCAACAAGAACCGGAAGGTGCTGCACGAGAAGATCATACACATTCAAGGTGTGAGGGAAGAGGTCGAGGTGGATATTGCGCTGCAATATAACGATGGCTACAGCGAGACCGTATTCTCCTTTGCCAACAACATCAATACCAAGGAAGGTGGGACTCACCTCACAGGGTTCAGAGCAGCACTGACGCGAACGATAAATAACTACGCTCCGGTGAACAGTGCTTCCAAGAAAGCGCCGAAGATAGCCATCAGCGGCGAGGATGTGAGGGAGGGACTGACCGCTGTTGTGAGTGTCAAGCTCAGGGACGCTCAATTCGAGGGTCAGACAAAGACAAAGTTGGGCAACAGCAATGTCAAAGGGATCGTGGAGGCACTGGTCAACGAGAAGCTCGGTACGTTTTTCGAGGAAAACCCCTCTGTAGCGAAGAGTATCGTAGAGAAGGTTCAGGAGGCGGCGCGAGCGAGAGAGGCTGCGAGGAAGGCCCGCGAGTTGACGAGGAGGAAGAGCGCCCTGGAGGTGAGTTCGCTGCCGGGCAAGCTGGCCGACTGCCAAGAGAAGGACCCGGCCTTGAGCGAGTTGTTTCTCGTAGAGGGGGATTCAGCCGGGGGTTCTGCAAAGCAGGGCAGGGACAGGAGAAACCAGGCCGTCCTGCCTCTCAAGGGCAAGATCCTCAACGTCGAAAAGGCACGGCTCGACAAGATCCTGCGCAACCAAGAGATCGGGTACATGATAACCGCCTTGGGAACCGGCATCGGAGAGGATGATTTTTCGATCGAAAGGCTCAGATACCACAAGATAATCATAATGACCGACGCGGATGTGGACGGTGCGCATATCAGGACGCTGTTGCTGACGTTCTTTTATAGGTACCTGCCGTCGCTGATAGAGAGAGGAAATGTGTTCATCGCGCAGCCGCCTCTCTACAAGGTGAAGGAGCAAAGAAAAAAAGAGTCGAGGTACCTTAAGAGCGAGGCGGAACTCGAGGAGTTCATCCTGAGCAACGGCGCGACAGAGGCAAAGATTCTGAGCCGGCATGGCGAGATCGCAGAAGCAGGCCTGAAGCATTTGGTGCGGCAGATACTTCGGTTCGAAGAGGTCCTTGGGCGTCTTGCTCGCGGGCAGGCGGACAAGGGTGTTCTCCGGCTCCTGGTGTTCGAGGGGGTGACCGGGCCCGAGGTGCTTTACGATGAGGAACGATTCCGTGCCCTGCTCGACGCCCTGGTCCAAAGGAACCAGCCTGTGGAGATCTACGCCGAGGAAGACGAGTACCAGGTGGAACGAGATTACGAGAACAACTGCTCGAGGGCCAGATACATCTCCAAACGGGAAGGGATGGTCAGGGAGACGGTAATCGATTTCGACCTTTTGAACTCCCCAGAATTCAGGGAGCTGCACCGGATCGCTCAAAGACTCCAGGACCTGGCGCCCTTGCCTGTGGAACTTGTCGCAGACGGCGAAAAGAGAACGATGAACGATTATATAGAGCTCAAGGATAGTGTTCTGGATATCGGGAGGAAGGGCATAGTGATACAACGGTTCAAGGGCCTTGGGGAGATGAATCCGGAACAGCTTTGGGAAACGACCATGAACCCAGAGACAAGGACGCTCCTCAAGGTGCAAATAGAAGATGCGGTGGAGGCAAACGAGATCTTTAACATCCTCATGGGAGACGAGGTGGAGCCGAGAAGGCAGTTCATCTCGGAAAATGCACTCAGCGTAAGGAACCTGGACATTTGAGTGAGACCGAGACGTCGAGTGCCGGTAAACGGGGTAGTGTCGAGAGGTGTGATCCATGGACGTCCTTGAGGTACCGGTTAGCATAGAAGAGGAAATGAAGAGGTCCTACCTGGACTACTCTATGAGCGTCATCATAGGGAGGGCCCTGCCGGACGCAAGGGACGGTCTGAAACCAGTGCACAGGCGCGTGCTCTACGCGATGTACGAACAAAGGAACCTCTGGAACCGCCCCTACCGCAAGTCTGCGAGGATTGTGGGAGATGTGATAGGTAAATACCACCCCCACGGCGACGCCTCGGCCTACGACACCCTGGTGAGGATGGCCCAGGATTTTTCCATGCGGTACCCCCTGATCGATGGTCAAGGCAATTTCGGATCGGTCGATGGGGACCCGCCCGCTGCCATGCGTTATACAGAGGTGAGACTCGCACGTCTGGCGGGCGAGCTTCTCGAGGATATCGACAAGGACACTGTCGCCTTCAGGCCCAATTACGATGAGTCCCTCACAGAGCCTGTAGTCCTCCCCACGAAGATCCCCAATCTCTTGATGAACGGTTCCTCGGGGATAGCCGTCGGCATGGCGACCAACATCCCCCCGCACAACCTCTCTGAGCTTATGGATGCGCTCATAGCCATGATACGGGATCCTGACTGCCCCCTCGAAGAGCTTATGACCTACCTGCCAGGTCCTGATTTTCCGACCGGCGGCTTCATCTACGGTAAAGAGGGGATAGTAGAGGCATACCGGACTGGTAAAGGGATCCTACAGCTGAGGGCCCGGGTGCTTATCGAGAAGCACCCAAAAACCGACAGGGAAAGCATCGTGGTCACCGAGATCCCGTACATGACCAATAAGGCAAAGCTCGTTGAAAGGATCGCCGAGCTTATAAGGGAGAAAAAGATAGAGGGGGTTTCCGATCTCCGTGACGAGTCTGACAAGGATGGGACTCGGATTGTCTTGGATCTCAAGAAGGATGCCGACGCGACCGTTATTTTGAATCAGCTCTATAAAAACACCCCCATGCAGACCTCCTTTGGGGTGATCAATCTGGCCCTGGTGAACAACCAGCCGGCCGTATTGCCCCTGA
>Ga0272448_1003837_pt1 | contig 17575 bp, 14 predicted proteins | sample YNPCB0191_FD_202220 | JGI IMG/M metagenome (GOLD analysis project Ga0272448, IMG submission 202220) | Hot spring sediment microbial communities from Yellowstone National Park, WY, United States - YNP-CB-019-1 | ecosystem: Environmental > Aquatic > Thermal springs > Hot (42-90C) > Sediment... | reverse complement strand
CTTGCGAAAAATGCCGAGGACGTCGACTTGCTGATCGACCAGGTGTCCCGGGTTGCGTGAACGCGGGAGGGCCGATGAACCCCTTTCTCAGCAGGAAACGAGATGGCAAAGAGCGAAAGTCCACTTAAATAGTTCTTATTAGATAGTTCTAGTTTGTGACCAGAAATTGGACACCCCCTGTTCAAGCATTGTTCACCCCCTGTTCAATGCCTGGACACCCGCGATGAGATATTTGGACACCCCCTGCTCAGATTCTGGTCACAGGACCGACAATAAACAGTACTGTTGTGGATAACTGCTCAACCGGTCAACTTTGATCAAGCCATGCTTCTCCAAGGCCCTGATGGCACTATGGACGGTCGTGCGTGAACACCCTAGCACCTTGGCCATTCCCTGCTGGGAGGGAAAACAGGTTTCTTCACGGCTGGCATGACAGGCCAAATAGCAGTAGATGGTAATGGCGGCCATGCCAACCTTGGGTACATATCTTTTGATGATTGCCTTATCGACCCAGAACCAACTGCCGTCCCTTCGCTGCCGATGCTCCGGCAAGTTATATCTGCTTGATCCGTCAAGGATCACCTTGATCGGCATAAGATCGTTTGCCATGTTCCTCCTCACTTAATTGTTTGACTTTTAATGCGACGTGATACCTCTGCGTAGATATCTTCAAAGATCACTTCCAACTCTGCCTCGTAAAGAACTGCTATCTTAAACGCGTTGAGAGTTATAGTGGACCCCATTGTCAAGACCACCAATCGCTAAAACTAAGATAGTCTTCCTGCCTCACTCAACTACTTCTGATGTACCGTATCTCTGCCCGGTTGGAGCGGTGATGATACGGTGGGGGCGTGAGCCCCTGGGCGGGTCGGTGGTCTCCCCAGCCCAAGCGCGGAGCGCGCGGGAGCCCCCCGTGAAGCGTAACGTTACGCTTCACCCGTGATCGGCGGCCAGATCACGCAGCAGGTCGCGGATCTCCTCCAGGGCCTCCACCCGCTCCAGGAACGCTTCCCCGCGCTCCGAATTTTGCCAGGCGTCCGAGTGGGCGTCCCCGTAGATCGCCATCTCCCCGGCGACCCCGGTGAGCAGCTCCTGCGCTTGGCCGATCATCACGGCCCAGCGCCGAGTGCCCGGACGCGAGGGCGAGGCCGGGAGGGGCGCCGCCGGCGCCGCGGTACAGCGCGTCCGATAGGCGGCTTGCCGCGCCGCATTGGTCGCATATTTCCGTGGAGTGGGCATGCCCGTGTCCTTTCTCGGCGGCGACCGCCCGTCGCTCAGCGATACGCGGTTAGTCGGCGGCACCCCAATAGACCACGCTGGGAGTGCGGTAGCCCAACGATTGATGGGGGCGCCGGGTATTATAAAAGTGCCAATAGGCGCCCAGGCCGTCAACCGCCTGGCGCATCGACGCGTAGTCCTTCAGATAGACGTCTTCGTATTTCACGCTCCGCCACAGCCGTTCCACGAAGATATTATCCAGCGCCCGCCCTCGGCCATCCATGCTGATCCGCACCCCGGCCTCCTGCAGCCGCCCGGTGAAGTCCGTGCTGGTATATTGCGCCCCCTGATCCGTATTAAAGATCTGCGGCGTGGCCACGCGCAACGCCCGATCCAACACCGACAGGCAAAACGCGCCTTCCAGCGTGTTGGAGAGTTCCCAGGCCAGCACGTAGCGACTATACCAATCCAGCACCGCCGTCAAATAGACGAACCCACTCTGCAAGCGAATATAGGTGATGTCCGTGCTCCAGACCTGGTTGACCGCCGTAATCGCGACCCCGCGTAATAAGTACGGGTACACCGTGTGTCCGGGATGCGGAATCGTCGTCCGCGGCCCAGGAGAGATGGCCACCAGGCCCAGGACCCGCATCAGGCGGCCTACCCGCTTGCGATTCACCAGATATCCCAGGGTGCGCAGTTCGACCGTCATGCGTCGACTCCCGTAAAACGGATAGGCGGTATACAGGGTATCGAGCGCATGCAGCACCGCGACCGTCTCGCCCGAGGGCGCCACCGGCTGATAATACCGGCCCGATCGCGCGATGCCGAGCAGCGCGCACTGTCGCCGTTGGCTGATGGTCGGATGCCCGACCTCCACCAGCGCCCGCTTGGTTTCAACGTTCCTGCCCAGATTTTTTTTTCAACCAGTCCAACTCGACTTTGAGTTGACCGATTTCCTGGTATAATCGAGCGACCAGCGTCTCGGTCTCCTCCGCATGCCGGTCATGCCCGGAGGCAAAGACTTGCGGCGCGTCGTCCAGCAGTTGCTTTTTCCAGAGCGCCACTTGGGTGGGATGCACGCCGAAGTCGCTGGCGATCTCGTTCACCGTCTGTTGTCCCTTGATCGCCGTGACGGCGACCTTGGCCTTCTGCTCGGCCGAATAGTGTTTCCGTGGTCGTGCCATACTGCCCCTTTCGCTACGTGGTAGCATAACGGATGTGGGCAGGAAAAGCGATCACTCTCGCCAAAGACTACCAGAGTACTTCATATCTTAGCGGGTGGATCAAATTTACGGGTCCATTATAAGTCTCCGGCAGCAGTCTGCCCTGTTCCCATCGCGAAATAATACTGGCGCTTTTATAGCCCAGTATCTTCGCGACCTCCCGTTGCGTGAAACCTCTTTGCTTCCGGAAGAGTCGTAAATAATTGTGAAATCGTCTATGGCTCACTATTCCCCTAAATGATCTTTTGTAAGAAATGCTATTCACAGCCAAACACTACCAGTTCAGACACACGAAAAAAGGCAGGAGAAATTGCCGCAACCGGCAACTTCTTGCGGATTTGAGATAAACGGCCAGATTAGTAGGCCGCATTAAAAAACGCTTGCAGATTATGTAAGCGATTTGAGACTCGAATCAGTCTTTCTCTGGCGTTGTTATTCAATTGTGAGCTACAGCCTGGTTCACGAGGCTGTAAGCTCTTTGTGTGAACCGGCTACTATACGCTATTCCAGATTAAGAAAGGCTTAAGCAAAGATGAAATAATCCTGAAGTAGAGTTAAGGAAAATATTAAGTCGAACATTCAGGTTGGCAATTGCTTCTGCCGTCAATTTCCCCTGCTGTTTCTGTGATTGTATGATGGCTAGAATGAGGCAGACTAAATCATTTCTAAGTGAACAGATTCGAATCATTAACCTCTTGGTTTTCACAATGTCTAAGAGTAAAATACCAAGAAGCCTTAAACCAATTGGAAAAGGCCACTCGTCAACCGATAACAGGGAAGTAATATCGGTCGATGAATGCCGGGCATACCTGCGAAAATATAACCTCTCGGATCAGGAAATAGAGAGAATTCGCAATAGTCTTGTTGGCATCGTCGAGAGTACCATTAGTTCATACTTAAGTGATTTCTTGTAAATGGCTACAGAGTTTAGAAAAGCATTAATCTACTGCCGAGTCTCCAGTCTGCGCCAAGTTCGCGAAGGCAGTGGTTTGGACTCTCAGGAACACCGCTGCCGGCAATATGCCAAAGATAATGGCCTTGAGATCGAGAAGGTCTTTCCTGATGACGGAATCTCCGGCGGTCTATTTGAACGGCCGGCGATGAAATCTATGATTCGTTACCTCGATGATAATTGGCAGGAGAATTACGTAGTCATCTTCGATGATCTAAAGCGCTTTGCCAGAGACGTTGATGTTCACCGGGGTCTAAAGCGAGAGCTTAAGGATCGAGGTGTGAAGCTCAGTTGCCTTAACTACACCTTTGATGATAGTCCCGAAGGTGAGTTTGTTGAAACCGTTTTTGCCGCTCAAAATGAGCTGGAGAGAAAACAGAACCGCCGGCAAGTCTGCCAGAAGATGAAAGCTAGGATGGAGAGGGGATACTGGTGTTTCTATCCGCCAACTGGCTATCAATTCACAAAAACTAAGGAACACGGTAAACTCATCGCTCCCATTAAATCTGTTGCCGATATATTAGCAGAAGGTCTAAATGCTTTTGCCGATGATCGGCTTCTTAACCAGGTTGACCTCCAAAGGTTCCTCGCTCAAAGTAGACTTTTGCAACTCCTCAATAAAAAGAAAATTCATTTTGATTTCGTAAAGAGAGTCCTGACTGAGCCTGTCTATGCCGGAATCATCGAGTATCAACCTTGGCAGATTAGAGCTAGGAAAGGACTTCATAAGCCTATCATCACTGAAGAGGTCTATTTTCGCAATCAAGAAAAACTCCGACGTCCGGAGAGAAAGCCGAGGACTACCGATAGTCTGGAATTTCCTCTTCGCAGGATCATTAGCTGTGCAATTTGCGGCAAACCGATGACTGGTAGCACCAACAGGGGCAAAAGCAAGTATTACTCCCATTATACCTGCAATAACAAGGATTGTATTTCTATTCCAAAGAATATCACTGCCGCTCTTGTTGAAGATCAATATGTCGAATTTCTAAGGAGTATTAGGACCGAACAGGACGTATTACCATTGATCAAAGAGATTGCGACCAGGCTTTGGCAGGATCGAGTTGCTTATCTTACCCGTAACCAGGATGCCATCGATGAAGAGATAAAAGCGATAAATAATGAGATCAATGAGTATGTTGTACAAATACCAAAGGCAAAAACTGATATCGTTCGAGATCTCTATGAGTCAAGAATCGAAGAACTTGCCGCTAAAATAAAAATTCTTGGTAAAGGCCCGGAAAACAAAAAAATTCCCGACTTTGAGGAAGCTTTACAGCTCATGCTGAATTTCATCGGAACACCGGCAGAAAGTTGGAAAAAGGCAAACCTAGAGCAAAAAATACTATTACACAAGCTTATATTTACAGAGAATCCTACATACTCACTGAAAACGGGTTTTGGAACACCTAATTTGTCAGTCCCATTCTACATAAAAGAGCATGTTGAGTTCCAAATATATTGTATGGTGGACTCTCGCCAAAAAATTTGGAACACCTTTATGGACGATGTATTGGAGTGGTGCAAAGTGTTAAAAGTGTTAGATGCTGGTGTGATTTAGTAATACTACGCCAAATTGGTACCGCTAAATCATAAAGACATCTACCCTTTTATCTTTTCCGTATTTTTACAGGCTTCTACTATTTACCAGCCAGATCCCCAACCATATACAATTCTTAAATTGCTGAGCCACAATCCACTTCCACCACATAATCACATTCTAATTATTGGGCAGCAATCAAACAAGTGGGAGAAAATGCTGGAGCAAGCATATTCATTTCTATCGAAGAGAGTAATAATAGCCTTTCTTGTAGCAGATATTCCTGATATATTGTAGACATTAATAACATGATTCGAATGAATGAAGAGAAGGCAGTCCTTCCGTGGGTGCCTACATTCGGATTGTCTTTGACTTGTGGAAAGGCACCAGTGCCTCCTTGATACCTGCCAGTCCACCTATGCATCCAGCGTTGATAGATACAATATATCGATAACTCTTCCTGCGGATCAATGAGCAGTTGGTTTGTTACCTTTTAACCATAAATCGTATTTGCAATACACAGATGATGATTCATTTACCCAGAGACAAAGATGCCCTAATTTGTCATCATCCTTTGTAATATAGGGGTAAGCCCCAAGGTATTCTTGTCCTTTATACTCATCCAGACTGGACGCTGTAATAGGCAATATAGCCGCTCTTCCGATTTTTCCATCAATATACCCACACTCCCAAGGCATCCATTTCGAGTAAGTGCTGGATGGAGTTGTTGCATATACAAGTGAACAGCAGTTATTCATCCTCTCCTTCAATTGCTTAACAGTATCTGCTGTCACATTCGCTCGATCAAATTGAGGATCATCAATCCAGTCAACATAGACCGTATATCCAAAGCTTTCTAACATAACTTTTATGCCAACGATAAGCTCAGCATCACTGAAAGCATGTGAGAGAAATATATCATATGGCTTGCCAAGTGTATGTGCGACGGTTGCTTCATCGAGAACACGTCGTGCTGACTTATTGAGGGTAACTGCCTGTGCCTTATTCCTCGCTTCACCGATTGTAAAAGTTCCCATAGTATCACCTTTCTGAAGAGGTCTGCTCTTTACGTAGCGCTATCAAAATGATTACGATTATAGCTCTGATATTGATTTAGCAATAATGTCAATATGGACGACCGAACGATTTGTCGAGACAGCATAAGAAACAATATCACCCGTCCCTCCTATACCTCGTGCTTTGTGGCCATCCCATACAGCAATCAGAATATCAGTGCTTTCAACAATTCTCTTTCCGGCCTCAAAAAACGCCTTTTCGCTTGGTATTGGAAAGTCTTGATTTATGATCTTTTTCGCCAAGGCGCATAATGTATGATAGTTTTCTAAATCCACTTTATTTGAAAATGTATTCTCGTACAAATCACAAGGTATTACAGCTGTAAAACCAATTTTCAGCTCAACAAGAGCCTCTGCAAAAAGTTGATCGGCACCAATGGCAAGAGAAGTCAATCCCTCATCGATATTATAATCTTTTATGATTTTCAATAACGAGCCATATACCCAATCGACTATTTCTTTTCCACCAATATCTTGATGTCCGGTTATTCCAGCCTTCATAACAGTCCTCTGTCAATCATGTTCCAATAAAATTGCCCTGTTGGTGTGAGTTTGCAATATTTACGGTTAAGGGCAGCAAAATACATATGTTCCTCACCTACGGGTTCAAGAAGTCGAGCGGCACGAAAACGTTGAAGATGTGAAAAGATACGTTCGTGATCCAAATCATGCGGTTCTTCATCTGGCTCAAACGAAGGATCAAGTGGAAATTCACTATCAGGACTCGAGAAATATTGCCTCAGTAGCCTCAAGGTCTCGAGTTCAATTTGCGGCATGCATCTGCGAAGTACACTTAACCGTGACACGCGAGACATGAATTGCGGCCTTTGATCCCACGGTCCGAGAAGCTGATCGACATAAGCATATAGGCTTGCGATCGTAACATTTCCGATCACATCAGCAGCTCCTCCTTGAAGTGCACTTTGAACCAAAGATGTAAACACTCCGTGACCGCGAATCTCCTGTGCGGTCTCCCGTGCGCTACTCGCGGTTAGAACTGACATCCCTTGTCTTAATAGTGTTGCTTGCTGTTGCATAACAGGAATTTGACCGAAAGAACCACTAAAACAGCAATCAAGTATTATTACAATTTCATGAGCCTTAGAATTGGTAGTAATATCAAGCAACTCCTGCTGGCGAATCCCTTCATCATATTTCTCAACATCTTGTGTTACAATATACCCGCCAAGGTCACTAAGGCAACCATGCCCAGAGTAATAAAAAAGAGCAACTTCGGGTTCTCCTGCAAAAACCTCGGTTAGTTGTTCACGAAGCACTGGTCTTGTAATATTATCGTTAGGCGTTAATAACTTGCGGCAGTTAAAATTCGGTGAGCCATCTTCATGCCGTGATAGCAGGTCGCCCATAGCGTTGGCATCATTAACACATCCTGATAGTGGACAACTCCGGTAGTGATCTATGCCTACAATCAATGCTTTCCGCATAATGTTCTCCTATATTCATTGTTTACTTGCGTTTTTTCCTTCACCCATCACTTGCTTTATTGCATTTGCAACTCCATCCCAAGTCCACGAGATGGTACGGTTTCTGGCAAGTCCTGTTGGTAATGTACTCGAGGATCCGGCACCGTTTACATAGACCCCAAAAAATGGTACGTTATTTTGAATTGCCATACTAATCTCTTTAGCGACACCGGTGGCACTGCCCATATGCTTACCGACTAGAACGATCACCAGATTGCATTTATTGATTTTTCCTTCAACGATTTTTTCCCATTGACTTTGTGGAAGTGATGATTTTGAAGACCAATCTTGTATGCTAAATGGGATTTTAGAATTCTTCGATTGCCCAACGAAAAGCATTTTGTGGTCTTCGTCATGATCAAAATCAAAGCTGATAAAAGCTCTCGGATCTGCCATTGAGTCCTCCTGTCCTATAGTTTGATAGACAAGCATCTATTTGCTGACCAAGCCTATCTATTCTGCGCTGACCACTTAATACCCTCTGCCAACAAAACATTTTACAGATCACCTATAAGCCGTAAACACCGTGATCTACTTCAAATCTCGGTCGACCATACTTCACCCGCGAGAATTCGATGATCTCCCGGTTGAGTGATCGTATCACCGCTGGAGGCGGCAAGGTGCTCGCGCTAAATGGCCGAGAGGTTGCGCCATCAATCATCAGCTTCAGGTAGATATGGTGATTGGCCAGTCCGATCAAATCCACCTTTTCAAACACCGGATAGAACTCTTTGGCCATCACAGCCGCATCATCGACGCCAACTCGGAACGAGACGACTGTTCCGACATTGCCGAAGATTGCCGATCTTACCTCGGTCTCTAACTGATCGATGTATTGGTGAGCAAGAATCAAGTTCAGGCCGTACTTGCGGGATTCCGACAAGATATCGGCAAAGGCCAAGGTCAGGAAGTTGTGCACCTCATCGACATAGAGATAGAACGGTCTGCGCTCCTTCTCCGGCACATCCGCCCGGCTCATCGCCGCCAGCATGATCTTATTCACCATCAAGGCCCCAAGTAATGAGCAATTATCCTCGCCGATCTTTCCCTTCGACAAGTTCACAATCAGGATCTTCCCCTCATCCATCACCTTTCGCAGATCAAAAGAACTCTCTCCCCCTCCCACCACATAGCGCAACGGCAGGCTGGCCAGGAACTGGCTTGTCTTATTCAATATCGGGGCAATAGCCGGCATCCGAAAAGCCGGTGGGGTCTTCTCGAACTCTAATGCCCAGAATTCAAGGAGATGCCGATCTTTGACCGACCTTAAGACATCCTGGCGAAAGCGTTTATTGACCAGGAGTTTTGGTACGTCCAATAGCGTGCTGCCCTCATAGTTCAGCAGCGTCAATAATGTATGGCGCAGAATATGCTCCAGCCTTGGTCCCCAGGCATCCGGCCAGATCTTCTTAAAGACGGCGATCAGTCCGGAGACGACCAGAAAGTGCTGGTCGGGGTGGACTTTCTCCAGTGGATTGAAGGCAATGGGATAGGAAATATCCGCCGGGTTGAAATAGATGATATCCTCCATGCGCACCTCTGGCACAAAGTGCAAGAGCTTCTCTGCGAGATCGCCATGGGGATCGATTAAGGCTAAGCCCTCACCACGGCGAATATCAGCCGTCACCATGTTTTCCAGGAGCGTTGATTTGCCGGTGCCGGTTTGACCGATCACATACATGTGGCCGCGGCGGTCTCTTTTTTTAATGCCAAACACATCCTTTCGGTGGCGAAAGTCGGTCATCCCAAGGGGGGTGATGGATTCTTCATTGTGTCGTTGATCTCTCATGCCCTAACGATAACAGCTCCTATTCTGCAAAAAAGCAGGGAGAAATTGCCGCAACAGGCCATTTCTCCTGCTATTTTCACCCTTGTTGATCCGTTATTGTAAGCCTAATGATTTAGTCATCGCTCGCTTTCACCATCCCATTGCAAAAAGAGCACAAAGCAAATGAGCGAAACCAGTATGAGGTGCCTGGCAGGAAATGCCGGCGAAAAATGTATGAAGCGGAAATAGTCATTCCGCACGACCTCTAAGGGGGCAGTCGCCTTCTTGGAAACAGTTCACCACAGTGCGTCTGCGTCATGTCTTCACACGAGTTTGGTTTTCGAGATCACTACGGTTGTTACCGTACTTGAAGGCCACAAGAGAAGGCCAACGCCTTACCGGAAGGCTGCCCCCCAAAGCAGCCTTCACCACAAAAAAGTAAACACAAAAAGACAGGAGGTCAATGGATGTCCCTTGGTATCAGCAAGAAGTTGCGTTAGACCAGCTCCTCCTCTTTGGCCGAGCCATTCAGGGTATCGCCCCGTATGATATCGTAATCGAGCCTGATTATGCCATCTGTCCCGGTGGCTACTGTAACTTTGAGTGACGCCGCATCACCGTCAATCCCATCCTCTTTCACGTGCCCGCAAAAGAGCAATACCTGTTAACCAAAGCGTTGCTCGTGCATGAAGCCGGTCATCGCCGGCATACCATTCCAACGAGGCTTCCGGAGATCGTGTTGGATATCGCCAACATCCTGGAAGATGAGCGCGTCGAGGCGCGCATGTGCGATGAGTTTATCGGGCTACGCTGGCTCGTGTATCGACTGGCCAAACGCTTTTACGATGAATCCGGACCCATCGATGAAACATCGACGCTGCCGAACACCGTTGTGGAGTACTTTTTGCAACTGCGTTGGGCGACGAGAGTAGGACGACCTGTCAAAGGCGCCCTCTCACCAGAGAACAAAGAGCGTTTCGAAGCCATCAAGCCACTCGTCTTCGAATCCTGGCGAGCGGAAGAATCCACCACCGTGGACACGAACGCCGAGAAGATCGTCAAGATCCTTGGCCTTAACCATTGTCAGAGTCTGCGTAAACTCTTAAAGCTAACCTACTAAGGGAGGTGTAATGCCATTACGACCGCCGATACCGTATTTTGGCGGTAAACCGTGTATGACAAAGAAGCTTCTACCGTTGTTTCCACCGCATAAGATCTATGTTGAAGTCTTCGGTGGGGTCGGTGCGTTGCTTTTTGCCAAAAGTCGAAGCCCAATTGAAGTGTACAATGACCGGGATGCTGATTTGGTCAACTTCATGCAAGTGCTGCGTGATCACCAACGCTTTCCCGACTTCTACCATCGCGCCTGTTTGAGCCCCTATAGCCGCAATGCGTATCAGTTTTGCAAGGACCATTTAAACGACGATCCTGACCCCGTCGAACGCGCCAGACGGTTCTTTGTCTTGGCGAGATTCTCATTCAGCGGTCATGTCGATTCATGCGGCGTCTGTGTTTCAGAGTCCTCATGTGGCATGATTCAGACGGCTTCGGCGTACCAGAGCGTGCTAGGGATCCTACCGCGTTTACATGAACGCTTCACGAGCGTGCTGATTGAAAACAAGGACTTTCGAACGCTCATTCACGACTTTGACACCAAAGACGCCTTCTTCTACCTTGATCCCCCCTATCTGCTCGAAACCCGCCACAGCGGTTCTTATCGCTATGAGATGACAACTGCCGACCACCACGATTTAGTCGAAATCCTTATCCACCTGAAAGGGAAAGCGATACTTTCCGGTTATCAGAGTGATCTGTATGACTCGTTAGGCTGGCGAAAGCATAGCTGGTTAAAAAGCTGCAATGCTGCTGGCAGAACGAAATCGTCCGGTCTTACTGGTGAAGGCATTATCGAAAAGTTACAACCACGGACGGAGTGTGTCTGGATGAACTACTGATACCGGCGCCATCATGACCGGTCAAAGTATGAGCAATTCATACGAAGTAATTGACCACCGCATAATCGGATCACAACACATTGCTCCCTTGCAATGCTTTCACGTTCCGACAACACAACCATCAGTATGACAGATTCATACTGGCAACAGCGCGTGTGATCTTATCACACATCCACTTTGACGAAGGAGGAACCCTCTTGAAAAACGGCATTACCTTGATTGCCGGTGACCGTGGTATGGGCTATTTCGTAGTCCATGACGACGGTCGTTATTGCTACGTCCAATCAGATTGGGCGTTTCCCGGTCTGGCCATGACGTTTGGCTGGTCACCCTGTTCGAGGTGCCAGAAGGATTGTCGAGGTGCCACGAATGGCACGCGTGGCTGTCCACGCCGCACAGGTGATGCGCATATGAATAATGCCATCGATTGGCTTGATGCACACTGTGGCGACAGGATCACATCCGATCCTGGCTTTTTTGAACCCATTGCGCCGTCGCTGAACCATGATCTGGTCCGGGCTATCTATGCCCTCGCTGTTTCGTATTATAGCGGGCAATGGTCACGCGGCTATCGGTTGCTGTGTAGGGTGAAACGCTATGCCGAACGGCATGGGGTCAACCTGGAGGTAAAAACGCGTGCCAGCCAACAACTCCTGAAGCGCCTGGTCAAACGGTACGCGCAGCTGCTCTGACCATTGATCACACCGCAACAGACCGTATGACAATTGCATACTCACAACTTCAAGCTCGCTTCTCAGGCGGGCGTTTTTGTTTGGTTTGCCGGATTTGCGTGCAAACCGCCGCAGGGGGCGTGACTGCGATTTGTTCACGCCGGAAGGACACCATGCCAACCACATTCTCAATTCATGGGTATGTGCTCGACGCCATGCTCAATTTCACTGCCGACCCGCGAGGATTCGCCACCACGTCCGTGTTGACGGATGTGCTGGCGGAGATGACCGACGATTCGCTCCGGTTCATCGCCACCAATACCCAGGTGATGGGCATCCTGCACATCACCGCCATGAATGCGTATGGATTGGATCTCCACTGCCAGGCGCCTCATCGTCTCGTCATCCCGGTCAACGATCTCAAACCGATGATCCAGGATAAGCGCTATCCCCAAATCCAGCTTACGGTTGATGGATTGGAGATCACTGTTAAAAATGCGGCCGGCATCAGTGCGACCGTGTTAGGACGCGCGCCGGAAGAATATCCGGACTATCACACCCTCATCCCCACCAGCCAGGCGCAGCCACTCTCCGGCTTGGCCGTCGATGGGGCGCTTTTGGGACGATTTCTGGCGTTCGCCAAAGCGCTCAAGCAAGAGGCGTCACTGACGTTGGGGTTTCATGGGGCTATGCATCCCTGCTCCGTGCTCCTGAAAAACATCTCCGCCTTCTACGGGATGCTCATGCCTTCCCCGCTTGCGCAGCCAGTGAGCATCCCATCATGGTTGACGCTTCAACACGGATTAGACCTCACCCCGCCGCCCTTGGTGGAAGAACGGATGACGGTACGGGCCGTGAATCCCATCAATTTCACCGCGACCACTCCACCGACACTTAATATTCCTTCGCCTCAAATTGCCGTCTTTCAACCACCGCTGACCACGTACAGCGCTGTACCGGCAGACATCGTGGTCGGGCAGATGGTGACCTACCAAGGACACCAGTACCCGTTCCGCCGAGTAGACGGCGAGTGGATCGAGCTCGACACATCGACGGCCGGCAAGAAGTCCTGGTGTACGGTGCGAAAATCGTGCCTTGACGCGCCCGTTACTGACAATACGACAGCACATGCGCCAACCGAGACGGAAGCGGTAACCAACGCGCCGATTTCGACAGCAACCTTGCCGTCACCGGGAGCAATCATCGTCAAAAGCCATCCAGCCAAGGAAGAGACGCCGGTCCCACAAGAGGAGATTGTGCCTGTACAGACAATACCGTCCAGCTTAGAAGTAGACACCGTGACTCTTGCCAAGGCGATCTATACACGCTTACAACATGGTGACGATTTCGCGACCAAGCGGGAGTTGCACAAATACCTGGCCGGGGTGCTCGGTATTGATCCGGCGGCCTTCATCGAGGCAATCAGCCGTCTTGCGATTGACCCGCGCGCGCTCGATGAGGCATACGAGTATGCCCAGGTGTTGCGCGCGCGTGATCTGGCGCACAACAGCGCACTCTCGCACGAGGAAAAGCTGCAGCGATTCCTGAAGCATTACCAACAGCAACTCTCCGTCTCCCAACGAGATACCACGGTCACCCAGCACCAGCAGTATTCGACGCCGTTGCCGTTGTGTTATCTCATCGGTCGCTACCTGAACTTGGAAATGCCAGGCCGCTATTACGAGCCGACAGCCGGCAATGGCTCACTGGTCATCACCGCCGACCCAGCGCAGGTGATCGTCAACGAATTAGATGCCGGTCCACGCCTCAGTGCGTTGAAAGATCAAGCCTTCGGGCAGGTCTTCAACGACGATGCTTTGCAGCTTCCGACCGATCACCCGGAATTGTTTCATCAACTGGATGCCGTGGTGATGAACCCCCCGTTCCACGCCTTGGAAACACCGACACAATACCAGGGGTATAAAATCACCAAGCTCGAACATCTCATTGCCCTTCGCTCCCTTGAATTGATGACGGATGGCGGGCGTGCAGCGGTCATCATTGGCGGACACAGCTTCTTTGACCGCTTTGGGGGAAAGCGAGATACGCTGCAAGCCTGCGATGCCGTCTTTTTCAACTATCTCTATGCCCACTATCATGTGGTCGCCAATATCGATGTCAACGGCGACCTCTATCAGAAGCAGGGCACGACGTTCCCGGTCCGCGTCCTGCTCATTGAGGGGCGCAATTTGCAGCCGATTGAGGGGTATGCCGCACCGCGGGATCCCTCGCAGGTACAACGCGCTGAGACCTGGCAGGAGTTAGACTATCTCCTGACACCGCCAGAGAGAAATGAAACCGGCACGGCATCTCACGGAGCAACTGTGCCATTACTCGTGCACGAAGAAGATGATGCCAGTCTACTCATCGAGTCAATTGAGAGAGTACTCTCCGGTCACGCCAACGAATACCAGGCCATCTATGAACCGGTCTCCCGTCATCCGGGACGAGTGGAATACCTCTCCCCGAAGAATCTGACCGAACCGCAACGGACTGCGCTTGAGCAGATCCAAGGGCAGCATGGCAGCATTGATACCTACCTGCAGCAGGCATTGGGGTATGAAACGCTCGCTGATCTCTACGAAGCGTTCCATGCCGCTCAAATCGATGGCATCGCTCTGGCCATCTCCAATCTTGCACAGGGGCGTGGAATGATCATCGGAGACGGCACGGGCGTCGGCAAAGGACGCGAGGCCGCCGCCGTCATCGCCTGGGCGCACCGCCAGGGGAAATTCCCCATCTTCTTCACCCAGAATCCCAAACTCTTCAGCGACATTTACAGCGATCTTCGGGATATCGGCAAGCCGCTGACACCGTTTATCATGAATAGCGGGAAGGAGGCGCATATTGTCGATACGTCCGGGGAAATTCTGGTCCGGGCTGAAGGGTCACGGGCGAAATACCAGCAGATCATCACGCAGGGGGTTGACGCCCCTGTGCTGAGAGGCTGTGATTTCCTGGTCGTGAACTACCCCCAGATCAATACGGAGAATGCACAGCGTCAGGCGCTGTCCCGCCTGGCCGACGGGAATGTCATCATTCTCGATGAATCCCACAATGCATCGGGGGATTCGGGGACAGGACAGTTCGTGCGCGATCAGCTCTTGCAGACGGCCAGCAGTGTCCTGTATTTAAGCGCCACCTATGCCAAACGGCCCAACACCATGCCGTTGTATTACCGTACAGACCTGGGAAACGCCGGCTTATCGTTGCCGCAACTCATCGAGGCGATTGAGCATGGCGGGGTGGCGTTGCAACAGGTCATCGCCGCTGATCTCGCGAAGGCCGGGCAATACATCCGGCGCGAGATGGATTTTAGCCAGGTTGAATATTACCAAGTCACCATCGACTATGCGCATGAAGCGCGAGATATCGAACGCTCAGACGGGGTGACGGAGATCCTGCGGGATATCGTGCAATACGATCTCATCAAGGCTGAGCTAGTCGGGCAGATGCACCAGAAAGCAAGAGAGCAGGGCAAGGCACTGGGGAAAATCGATGGCACCAATCGCACCGCCGCCGGTGTCAGTTCGACCACCTTCACCGCCACCGTGCACAACATCATCAGCCAGATGCTGTTGGCGATCAAGGCGGATACGGTGGTGGAGCGGGCGATCTCCGTCAGCCGGCACCCCGACCCAGCACAACGCAAAAAAGTCGTCATCGGGTTGATGAACACGTTAGAAAGCCATTTGAAGGCATTGATCGATGCCGGCGACTTGTATGTCGGGCAGCAGGTCGATCACTACACCTTCAAGGAAGTCTTAAAGAAAGCCTTACGCAACACCCTGCGCTATCGCGTCAAAGACCACACCGGCAATTCAACAGGTTATCAGTTCAGTGTGCCCGGCGTGTATTTGCCCGATGCAAAGATCGGCATGCCCCTCGATCCGGTCAGTGAAGCGTTGTTCTTCGATCTGCTGGCGAAAATCGAGAGGATGCACATCAGCCTTCCCGGGTCGCCGATTGATTACATGATTCACCAGATGCGCGCAGCCGGGTTACGCGTCGGTGAGTTGACCGGACGGACATATCTCTTCAATGCGGATGGGACACTGACCGCGCGCACCGGCAGCGATAAAAACAAGAACAAGCTGGTCAATGCCTTCAACAGCGGCGAACTCGATGTCCTGATTATCAATTCCGCCGGTGCGACCGGGCTCTCCATCCATTCCTCGCCGAAGTTCAAGGATCAGACACCGCGTTTGATGCTGGTGCCGCAATCACAGCTCAACATCGATACCGAACTCCAACTCTACGGCCGTATCAACCGCACCGGACAGGTCAATGGCCCGGCGTTTGAGATCATGCAGACGGCGCTACCGTCGGAGATTCGACCGGCTGCCATCCTGCAGGGAAAGATGGCTTCGATCAACGCCAATATCAGCGCCAATGATGGATCGCACTACAGTCTGAAAGATATCCCCGACATGATGAACAAATACGGGGATGAGATCGTTGAAACCTATCTGCGGGAAAACCCGGAAATTTACCAAATGATCGGAGAACCGGAGCGGGGTGAGTCGTTAGAACACGGCGGCTATTTCCGCAAGGTCTCCGGACGGATTGCCTTGGCATCCGTGACGGTCCAACGCGCCTTTTATGAGGTGGTCGAACAACGCTACCGGCGCACGATCGCCTACCTGGATCAGATGGGCACGAACGACTTGGTGACGAAAGACTATGATTTTCAAGCCAAGACGATCTTCCGCCTCAAAACACAGGAAGGCACGGATGAGTCAAATCCCTTCAAATCATCCGTCTACGTGGAAGAGGTCAGCGCGAAGGTGCTGGCCAAACCGTATCCCCGCGCCCGTGTCGAGCGAGATGTCAAAGCCTACAAGCGCCCGTCCGAGAAGGTCGTGATGGAAGCATTACGTCGCGGGCAAGAGTATCTTGCCTCGTTTCAACGGAAGTTACCGGGATTGGAGGCGGACAAGCAGGCCGGCACGGCGAACCGCATCCGGGAGATTGAGGAAAACGTACGGACAGTTGAGGCATTCTCGCTCGAACACCAGCAGGGAAGCACCTATGCCCTCTCCCTTGGCGACGGCAACGGTGAGAAAACAATCGCGGGAGTCTTCGTCAGCATCACGCATGATTATGACCCCAAGAAAGACTTCGCGAAGAACCCGGTTATGCCCAGTTCGTTCGGCACCGTCTTCTACGTCCCTGATTCCCGCCAGGAGGTCACGATTCCGCTCTCACAACGCCAAGAGCGGATCGGGGTGCTGGTACAGGAGGGTATCCCGAACGATTGGGATGAGGTCATCCCGGCGGGAGATCGTGAGACACGCTACATCACCACCGGGAATATCATGCAGGCGATGGGCGGCGACAACGGGTTTTCCGGCTCCAATCTCGTGCGGTATACGACCGAGCACGGGGAGAGCAAATACGGGATTCTCTGGCCAGAAGGCACCAAGCGCGAGGAAATCATCAGGCGATATGCGTCCTATCACGGCAGCGCAGCTTCGGCGGTCGCCTACCTGGACTCCGACAAGGTCGTCTTCGCCAAAACCGATAAGAAGAACGGACGCGTGGCGGTCCTGTATACAAGCGGGCCAGCTCAAGTCGTCTATTACCCGGACAAGCAATGCGTGGAATTGCACGTGCAGGCGGGAATGGAGAAAGCCACCTGCGACGCGATTATTTACGCGCCACGCATTCAATCCCTGTTGCGCC
>Ga0272448_1003835_pt1 | contig 17581 bp, 13 predicted proteins | sample YNPCB0191_FD_202220 | JGI IMG/M metagenome (GOLD analysis project Ga0272448, IMG submission 202220) | Hot spring sediment microbial communities from Yellowstone National Park, WY, United States - YNP-CB-019-1 | ecosystem: Environmental > Aquatic > Thermal springs > Hot (42-90C) > Sediment... | reverse complement strand
TTGGAGCTTCGAGCAAAAAGGGTAAGATAGGATATGAAATTTTTAAAAATGTTATAAAGAGCAAAGTAAAAGCATATCCTGTGAATCCAAATAGAAAAAAAATTTTTGGGAAAAAGTGTTATAAAAGTTTGGATGAAATAAAGGATAGGATTGATTTGGCGGTGATTGCTGTTGATGCTGATAAATGCATTGAGGAACTGGAAAAATGTGGGAAAAAAGGGATAGAGAATATTGTTATAATATCTGGTGGATTTAAAGAAATAGGTAAAATAGAGGCAGAGAAAAAAATAGTTGAATTGGGGAGAAAATATAAAATGCGCATTATTGGACCAAATTGCATAGGTGTATTCAATTCAGAAAATGGTTTCAACACTTTTTTCCAGAGAAATATGGATTTGCCGAAAAAAGGAAATGTTGCAATAATGACTCAATCAGGGACATTTGGGATTGCTCTGCTTGAAAAATGTGCGACTGAAGGAATAGGTGTTACCAAGTTTGTATCATATGGCAATAAAGCGGATGTAAATGAAGTTGATTTACTTAAATATTTTAAAAATGATAAAAAAACAGATATAATTGCAATATATGCGGAAGAAATTGGAAAAGATTTTTTTGAAATAAAAAATGAAAAAATTGTAATTGTCTTGAAATCTGGAAGAAGTGATTTAGGACAGAAAGCGGCATTTCTCCATACAGGGGCAATGGCATCAAACTATAAGATATTTGAAGGTGCCTGCAAGCAGAGAAATATAATATTTGCTGACGATTTTGAAGAATTTTTTGGAGTGTTGAAAATACTTGCGATGCGTGGTTTGCCTTCTGGCGGAAAGGTGGCGATAGTCACGAACGGGGCGGGGCCGGGCGTGATGGCGTGCGATTTTGCGGGCGGGGCAAGAAATATAGAGATTGCTGAAATTGTGGATTTGACGGGGAGCGCAACAGCGAGGGACTTTATTGAAGCGGTTGAAAAGAGAAGAGAGGATATTATTGTTCTTACATTTGTTTTTCAAGATTCTCCGCTTGCAGAGAGTTTGAAAGAGCTTTATTATGGTTTAAAAAAATCTGGAAAGTATTTTATTGCAATATGTATGGGGGGAAGGTTTGTAGAAGAGCAAAAGAAAAATTTGCTAAAACTTAAAATACCTGTTTTTGAAGAGCCAAGGATTGCGATAAACTCCATTGATAAAATTGTTAGTTATTCATTGAGAAAATGAGAATTGCTGTATTAAATAGGGATAGATGCCAGCCAAAGAAGTGTTCAATGGAATGTATAAAATATTGTCCAAAAGTAAGGAGTGGTGTTGAAGTTATATCAATTTATGAGAATAAGCCAGTTATATCAGAGCAACTATGTGCGGGATGCGGAATATGCGTGCATAAATGTCCTTTTAAGGCAATTCATATAGAAAATTTACCAGAGGAGTTAAGGGAAAGTATTGTGCATCAATATGGAGAAAATGGATTCAGATTATTTCGCTTACCAGTTCCAAAAAAGGGAAAGGTTGTTGGAGTGCTTGGTGAAAATGGAATAGGAAAAACAACTGCAATAAAGATTTTATCAGGCGAGATAAAGCCAAATTTGGGGAGAATAGAAAAAGAGCCAAGCTGGGAAGATATAACGGATATATATAGAGGAACAGAACTCTATCATTTTTTAAAGAGTATTTCTGAAGGTAATTTAAGAATTTCAATAAAACCACAATATGTAGATGAACTATCAATGTATGAAGGTAGTGTAAGAGATTTTCTTTTAGAAAATGGTATAGATGATAAAATTAAAGGAATGGACAATAAAAAAATGAATGAGCTTTCTGGAGGGGAACTGCAAAAAGTTGCTGTTTTTGCTACTTTAAAAAGAGATGCAGACCTCTATCTTTTTGATGAGCCAACATCCTATTTGGATATAAAAAATAGAATGGAAATTGCAAAAATTATAAGGAAAGCATCAGAAAATAAAATGGTGGTTGTTGTTGAACATGATCTTGCGGTGATGGATTTTCTTGCGGATATTATTCATATCTTATATGGTAAGAAAGGGGTTTATGGAATTGTATCTGATGCAGAAAGTGCAAGACATGGTATAAATACATATCTTTCAGGTTATCTGAAAGAGGAAAATGTAAGGTTTGGAGAAGAAATAAAATTTGAAAAACATCCTCCCCGTGAGTTTAAGAAAACAGAGAGTTTGGTTATATTTGATAGATTAAATAAAAAATATGATGATTTTGAATTAACAGTAAATGAGGGAAAAATAAACAAGGGGGAGGTTATTGGCATTTTGGGACCAAATGGAATTGGAAAAACAACTTTTATAAAGCTTCTTGCAGGATTGATTGAACCAAATGAAGGAAAAATAGATAAAAAAATAAAAATAAGTTACAAGCCACAGTATATAAGGGCTGAAGATGGAAAAGTGGAAGAACTTTTTGAGAAAAATAAAGATAAATTTCACAGCTTATATGAAAAAGAAGTTTTACATCCTCTTGATATAAAATATTTTTATGGTCACGAACTAAAAAGTTTATCTGGTGGAGAGCTGCAAACTGTGGCAATTGCATATTGCTTGAGTTTGGAAGCGGATCTATATTTAATTGATGAGCCATCAGCATATCTTGATGCAAAGCAAAGAATGACTGTTGCAAAAACGATAAAAAGAGTTATGGAGAAAGAGGGGAAGGCATGCTTGGTTGTTGAGCATGACATATATTTTGTTGATATGGTAAGTCAATCCCTTATGGTTTTTTATGGTGAACCTGGAAAAAGAGGATTTGCCAAGGGACCAATGAATTTAAGGGAAGGAATGAACTTTTTCCTGAAGGATTTAGAAATCACATTCAGGAGGGATGAAGATAGCAACAGGCCAAGAATTAATAAAATTGATTCACGCCTTGATAGGGAGCAAAAAGAATTAGGGGAATATTATTATGAAATATGAAACCAAAAAGAATAAAAAATTGAAATTGATAAATATTCATGAAAAAAATTGTTTATATGGTAGCATTCCTCCTGTTGGTATGCCAGGTAGTTGCAATGAATTATGTTCCAGTGGTTCAATTCACTTATGAAATAAATGGAAAATTTGTAATTTTTGACGCATCCTCGAGCTATGATCCGGATGGCTACATAGTTAATTATACATGGCAGTTTGGAGATGGAAGCATTGGCTATGGAATTATTGCAAGCCATAACTATGAAAATGAGGGAAGATATAATGTGACATTAAATATAGAAGATAATCTGGGTAATAAAAATTCCACAACAAAAATGGTAGTAATAGATGTTACACCTCCTTCCACAATATGCAAGTTAAATCCTGATATAAATGGCAGAAATGGATGGTATGTAAGCAATACAATTTTGGTTTTAAATGCAACAGATTCTTTAAGTGGTATAAATAGGACATATTACAAGGTTGGCGGGGGCGCATGGAGCGAGTATTTTGCGCCTGTGGCAATTTCTGAGGAGGGAAATCATACGGTTTATTATTACAGTGTTGATAATTCGGGAAATTATGAGGAAACTAAAATTATGAACATTAAAATAGATAAAAGTCCTCCTTCAACTCATATTTTTGTTGATAAAAATTCTTCGGGCGGATGGTATAATGAAAGGATAAATGCATCACTCTTTTCGAATGATGCAATATCTGGAATAAATAAAACATTTTATAGGATAAATGGTGGAGAATTTTTGGAATACAATATGGTTATAAATTTGGGAGATGGAAAATACTTTTTTGAATTTTTCTCTGTTGATATGGCTGGAAATTTTGAAGAAAATAATAGAATGGAAATAAAAATAGATACTGTCTCTCCAGAAATAAATATTATTTCTCCTTTAAAAGGGCTATATGTTTTCGGAAGGAAAATTTTTGATACAGAATTAACTTTTGTAATAGGAAGCTTGGAGGTAAATGTTGAATGCTATGATTTAAATGGAATAGAATTAATTGAGTTTTATTATGATAATATATATAAGGGAAATTCAACTTCCTCAACTTCTTCATGGGAGATAAATGAATTTTCAATTGGAAAGCATGAAATAAAATTTATTGCATATGATTTTGCTGGAAATAAAAAGATAAAGAGCGAAGAGGTTTACATAATAAATCTGAAATGGAATTGAAGGAATTTGTAAAAATTTATGGAAAAAAATACAGTGAAATTTTGGGAATTGAGCCAGATAATGAGCCATTTAAATGGTTTCTTGCATCCCTTCTTTTTGGAGCTCCAATAAGAGAAGAAAATGCAATAAAAACATATAAAATTTTTGAGAAAAATGGATATACAAGTCCTGAAAAAATAATTATGGCGGGGTGGGATGAAATTGTAAAATGTTTAGATGAAGGAGGCTATACAAGGTATGATTTTAAAACAGCAGATAAGATAATTGAAGCATGTAAAAATATAGTAAAAATTGGAGGAATTGAGAAATTAAAAGAAAAATCTAATTTAAAAGATAGCTTAAAAAATTTAGCAAAGGGAATAGGAGATGTCACAGTAAATATATTTTTGAGAGAACTTCCTTGGGCTGAACATAGCATATCTGAATATGCAATAATTTCTGCAGAAAAACATCATCTCTTTTTTGATAAAAAATTTAAAAAAATTGAAGGAATGAATGAAATTGAAATGGAAATAGCTTTTATGAAACTCGGGAGGGATTTCTGTAGAAAAGGAAAATGTAATAAATGCCCTTTCCCTTGTTAAATTTCAATAAGATTATATTGCATGCTTCCAAGTCCTATTTTTTCTCCTTCAATAAGCTGTATTCTCCCGTCTATTTTATGAATTTCGTAAAATATGTCCTTTCCCGCATGATTGCAAATCAAATCATATGATGCTTTATCTATTGCAACCGCATCGTTGCCACCTAAAATTCCTATATCATCTATTAATGGCTTATCTGGAAATGAGCAGCAGTCACATCTTGGAGTTATATCCATTAAAAAGTTTATAAAAGAAACCTTTTCACCGAATTTTTGGATAACAGCTTTGCATGCAACCGCCACTCTTCTCTGTAATTCTTTTGCATCGCTAATATAAAAACAACCCTGCTCACATAAAACAGTACATGCTCCGCAACCCCTGCATCTTTCATAATCTATAAAAATTTCTCCATTTTTTTCATATATTGCTCCCGCTGGACAGAAAAGGATGCATTTTTTGCACATTATACATTTGCTTTTATTGTGCGCTGGCTTGCTTGCGGCATGCTGCCATGCCTTGCCCGCCTTGCTGCAGCAGCCCATGCCAACATTTTTTATCGCTCCCCCGAAGCCAGTCATTCCATGCCCTTTAAAATGGGAAATTACAAGCATATAATCTGATTCAAATATTGCTTTTGCAACCGCTATTCTTTGCCCCTCTGTTTCCACAATTTCCTCATTCCTTCCGAGCAAGCCATCCGCTATTATAATCGGGCAATTCATTGAAGAAATATTGAAGCCATGCATTGATGCTGTATAAAGATAATCTATTGAATTTCCTCTATGCCCTCCATAAAGAGTTGTTGTATCTGTTATAAATGGTTTTCCCCCGCATTTTTTCACCATATCGGCAATCTTGCGTACAAAAAAAGGGCGAACATACGCATTATTTCCTAACTCCCCCATATGCAGTTTAATTGCTACAATATCCCCCTTGCTTATTTTATTCAATTTTTCAAAAATTTTTTCAAGTGCAAGATGAATTGCATCTTTTGCAAAAGGTGTTGATGCTGATTTAAAATAAATTTCGTTCATGGATATAAAATATATTAAATTTAAATATTTTAGCAGTTGCACCTCTCCACCATAATGTTTTTAATTCATGAAACAATAATTTCATGGCTAAAGATTTGCTTTCAAAGAAATTTCTTATATTGCTGGAAATTGCAACGGATGGGGAAAATTTAAGTAGCGTAGCAGAAAAAATAGGAATTACAAAACAAGGCGTTTCTAAATATTTAAAAGAAATGAAAGAAGATGGGTTAGTAAGTATTATAAGGAATAAATATAAGGTTACAATGAAAGGAATTGAAGAAATCTTCGATGGGGTAAATTCCTTAGAGAGATATATAGATGAAAAAAAGAAAAAACTCAATATAATAAGAATTTGTTATGCAATAGCAGGAAATAAGATCATGAAAGGAGAAAAAGTAGCCCTTTTTATGAGGGGTGGATATCTGTACGCATATTCAAAAAAAAATTCATCAGCATATGGTATAGCGATAAAAAATGCGAAAAAAGGAGAAAGCATCGCAATAACTGGAATAGAAGGAATAATTAATCTCTCTTTCGGAGAAATATATCTATTTTCGCTTCCATCTCCTGAAAAAATTTATAAAAAAATAAATTTTGAAAAATTAAGAGAGAAAATTGAGGAAATTGGGGTTGAGAGAATTGGGATAATAGGAGAAATTGGAAAAATAGCATCAATGAAGGCAAAAATAAGATACGATTTTGAATTTTGTCCTGTAAATTCTGCTATAGAAGCGGTTCAGAAAGGTCTTAAAGTTGCTTTAATTGGAGAAGAAAATGAAATAAGAAGAGCAATTTCATCAATTGAGGAATATAATTCCAAATCAATGCAGGAAATTAAATATCGTTTAGTCATGTGAAAAAATATATATATAGAAGCATTTTTTCATAGGGCCTGTAGCTCAGCTAGGTAGAGCACCTGGCTTTTAACCAGGTGGCCGAGGGTTCGAAATGGCGTCGCCACGAAAATCCCCCCAGGCCCGCTATAACCACAAAATATTTATTTACAGTTTTTTATCCAACAATGATTAAAATGAAAAAGATAGATGCTTTATGGCTTGCATGTGCGTTTGTGATAGTGCTTCTACTGAATGGCTATTTTAATTTCTCTTCAGATGTTGCAATAAATAAAGACGCAAGCTTGCTAGAAGAAAAATATTATTTAGCGGGTCCGGACCCATACTATAATATGCGATTACTTGAAAAAACATTAGAGACAGGAAAATATCCATATATAGGGGGCAAATACGGTGACCTTGATCCTCTATTGAACTATCCATTGCAGGGCACAGGTAGCAGACCCCCTCTTTTTACAATGCTTACAATAGGAATTGGCAAAATATTCTCTTTATTTATGAATGAAAGCGATGCAATGGGATATGCAATGGAATGGGTTTCACCAATATATGGTGCATTACTTGTTATTCCTGTTTATTTCCTGGGAAAAATTGTTTTCAACAGGAAAGTTGGTTTGATTGCCTCCCTTTTTGTTGCCCTTATTCCAATTCATCTTGCCCCAGGGCACGGCTCTGCATATTCCCTTTACGACCATGATTCCTTTATTCTTTTACTAACGACTTCATCAATTGTATTTTTAATAATGGCTTTAAAAGAAGAAAATAAAAAAGCATCATTTTTACTCGCTTCTCTGGCAGGGGTCTGTATTGCAGGAATAACAATGACATGGGTTTCTGCGGAATATATATATGCTCTGATAGCTGTATATGGAATTGTTCAAATGCTCATAGATATATTAACAAAGAAAATAGAGGCGAAGGTTCCAACAGCAATTTTAACTTCAATGCTTGTAGGCTATATCCTGTCTCTACCCATCACTTGGGTGGTTAGAGGATTTACAACAGTTTATCTTGCAGTAATAATAGCAGTTGCAGTTTTCAGCGCTATCTATATATGGATTGGAAAAAAGAATATACCGTGGATAATTTCTCTGCCATCAATATTTGCTCTTGGAATTTTTGCCCTTATATTTTTATACCTAATTAGAAACACAACGAATGCATTTCTTAGGCTATTTACACCAATTTCAGATGTTATATTCGGAAAAGCAATATATGGAGGAAAGGTTTCCCTAACAATAGCGGAGGCATTTCCTTTTGATATAAGCAGAACCATAATGTCATTTGGACCTGTTTTTTATCTGATTGCATGCTTCGGCTTCGTGTTTTTGTTATATCAGTTTTACAAGAGGAAATTTTACAGGGAATATTTTGCAATATTTGTATGGCTTGCGGTTGAGATATGGCTGGCGGGCATTGCTGGAAGATTTTTAAACGATTTAGTTCCCCTGATTGCGGTTTTTGGGGCATATGGTCTATGGGTTGCTGTATCAAAAATAGATTTCTCGGGTATGATTAAAACAATAAGGGATGCGGGTGGCGGATTGCATGCAATAAGAAAAGGGATGAAAATAAGGCATGTTTTGGGAGCTATTTTTATAGCATTTTTTGTTATCTTTCCAAATGTTTGGCTTTCATTCGATGCAGCCCTACCATCAAATGTAAAACAGGATTATCAAACAAAAGGGAAAAAACTTGGAGCATATGGGCTTGGCTTCAACACTGAAGAATACTGGGTTGATGCATTTTCTTGGCTTAAGAGAGAAAATTCTTGCTTTAATGAAAGTGAAAAGCCAGCATTCATTTCTTGGTGGGACTATGGCTTTTACTGCGTTGCTGTTGGAAAAAATCCAACTGTAGCGGATAACTTCCAAGAAGGTATTCCTCCAGCTTCAAACATGCATACTTCAAAAAATGAGCAGGAAGCTGTTGCTGTTTTTATTATTCGCCTTGCAGAAGTAGATATGAAAAAGAATGGAGAGGTAAGCAGCGGGCTTAAAAACATTTTTGATAAATATCTTGGAAATATGAGCAATGATCTGGAGAAAATTTTGGAAGGAAAATATGAAAATACATCTGCTGGAAAAATTGTTGGGCAGAATTATGGAGGAAAGAATTACGTTGTTAGGGAAGAAAATGCTGTCTATCATGATGGGGTAAGGATAATTAGCATGTTAGATGATGAAAATATAACAATGCTTTATAGGGAAGTCCAGAATTATACAAGCAAGAGCATAAGGTATTATGGTGTGGAGGGATATGATATAAATATTTTCAATGTATTCACCTTCCTTGCGGATAAGGGAGTTTTTGGATATGAAACAGCTGAAGATGATTATTACAAGTTATATTATAGATCATCTAAAACAGGGCAGAGTTTTACTCCAGATGAATTAAAAAATATAACAAAAGGACTTACACAGAATGAAATAAGAGATATATATGGAAAATTTAATACATATACAGAGAAAAAGCAAGGTTTTTATGAAAGCATGGTTTATAGAACATATTTAGGAGTTACACTGCCAAAGGAAATGTTTGAGGGGGCGGAAAATTATGGTTACTGGTATTTAATTCCATTCTGGACAGATAATGCGACAAATCCTTTTGGAGAAGGAAGCTATTATTACTATCCAACCGCCTACATGAAGCATTTTGTTATAAGATATATTTCTCCTGTAAATATTACAAATTCAAAGCTGTTTTTAAGAGGAGAACTTTGCCTCGGTATGCCAGCTGTCGTAATTGCAAAATATTATGAAGGAGCTAAAATAGAGGGAAGGCTGGTAAGCGGCGGCGAGCCACTTGAAGGAATAAAAGTTATTGTTAGAGATGATTTTCATCAATTGCTTGAGATGAGATACGGCAGTCAAATTTTGAATAGAACGCTTGAAAAAATTCCACATGATGTAGATTTTACTGATAAAGATGGAAAATTCAGCGTGATTGCTCCTGCTGGAAACATAACCCTTTCCTTCTATACAAATGAAACACTTATAAAAGAAATAAGATTTGATGGAACTGATTATCAGCCAATAAGTGAGGAAGAGGCTACAAGGGTTGCTTACTGGGTAAGAGATATTGGAACAATAAATATTGAGAGAGGAGGAATAAGAGGAATAATTTACTGGGATAAAGATAATAATGGAAGTTATAATGAAGGAGATGAAAGGTTGCAAGCAAAAATTAGCTTTGATGGAAAAGAGGTTTATGCAAATGAATATGAATTCCAGAAATTACTTCCAATTGTTTATAAAATAAATGTTACAAAGGATGGTTATCAGCCAAAAATAATAAATGTAAATGTGATTCCGAACTCAACAGTATGGTATAACATTTCATTGGCTCCTTCAAAAGTAAATGTAAGCGGGGCTATATGGTATGATGAAAACAATAATGGGGTAAGAGATGAAAATGAAACAATGCAGGGTGTAACAGTTCAATTCAATGTTATTGAAAGAATTGATAATTATTCAGTAAATGAAAGTGCAAGGTCAAATTCCACAGGATATTATCTTGTAGCTCTCTATCCAGCAAAATACAGAATAGAAGTAAATTATTCAAAGGTTATAGAAAATGAGACAGTTTATTACAGATATGAAGGAACAGTTGATATAAAGATAGGAGATCAACCAAAGACAATTGATATAAAATTGAGGAGAGAATGAGGTATAAAGAATTTAAAGAATACAGGGAAAAAATTAACAAAAAAATACTGCAGGAAGGAACATTAAACACAAAAAGATTTTTCTCCCTTGATGAAAGTGTTTATTTGGACAGAAAATTGAGCAGAAAAACAAAAGAATTACTCGGACTTGTTGCATCTGTTGTGCTAAGATGCAATGATTGTATCCTATATCATCTGGACAAATGCATCGAAGAAGGCTATACTAATGAAGAGCTATACGAAGCTTTGGATGTAGCCCTTATTGTCGGTGGTTCAATAACAATTCCCCATATAAGATACGCCTATGAGATGATAGATGAGATAAGAAAAAGTTAGCGAGTAACTATTGTAAGCACATCTCCATCTACAAGTTCATGATTTAGCCCTACTCTCTGTCCATTGAAAGATACTGATTTTCCGCTTACTATTGCATACTGAAAATTTTTAACAAAATCTCTGTGAAGTTTTTCACATACATCTCTAACAGTCGCTCCTTTTTTCATAACCATTGGTTTTTCTTCTATTTTCTTTTTTTCTGGCTTCATATAAATTCTTATCAATTCAAGTTTTTCAAAAATTCTTTTCTTCAATTCCTCTATTCCATACCCAAATTTAGCTGATATAAAGATTGCATCCAAATCCACTTTCCTTTCCTCAATATCAATTTTATTTATCACTCTAATAGCTGGTAAATATACTTTATTTCCAATTATTGCATCTATAAGTTTCTCCTCATTAATATCATCTCTTATAACAACATCAGCATTATTTAAATATTCCATTAAAATTGCTTTTGCAACATCCTCACTTATTTTACACTTTTTTGAAAGCTGAATTGAAATTCCCCCTCTATCTTTCCTTCTTATAACAACATTTGGTTTTTTCTCATTTATCTTTATACCAGCCTCCCTTAGCTCTTTTTCTATCTCTCCAATTTTATCAATCGAATATATATCCACCATTATAATTATCAAATCCACATTTCTAGCCATCGAAAATACTTCTCTTTCTTCGCTACTTTTTATTAGCCCTGGCAAATCAATTATCTGAATCTGGCAACCTCCGTATTCCATCATCCCTGGCACAGGCAATTTTGTTGTAAAAGCATAATCCGCAACCTCACTTCTTGCATTCGTTAAACAATTCAGCAAAGTCGATTTTCCAACAGATGGTGGTCCAACTATTGCAACACTTGCATCTCCTGCTTTCTTTATCGCAAATCCATGCCCCCCTTTCCTTCCTCCTTTCCTCGCCTCCTCCCGCAGGCGGGCGAGCTTTGCTTTCAGAAGCCCTATATGTTTTTCTGTTGCTTTATTGTAAGGGGTGTTTTTTATTTCCTCTTCAATTCTTTTTATTTCCTCTTCGATGTTCATAGGCACTCCTGCATATCCTATTTAAAACGCATTTTTCGCAGAGAGGGTTTTTTGCTTTACATATTTTTCTCCCATGTGCTATCAAAAGATTAGATAAATCAAACCATTTATCTTTTGGAAATTTCTTCATCAAATCCTCCTCAATTTTATCCCTGTTTTTTTCATCTGTAAGTCCTATTCTCTGGCTCAATCTCATTACATGTGTATCTACAACAATTCCTTCATCTTTTCTGAATGCATTTGAAAGAACAACATTTGCAGTTTTTCTACTTACGCCTGGCAGGGAAAGCAGATCCTGCATATTATCAGGAATGTTTCCTCTGTATTTCTCTGATATTATTTTACAGCATTCCTTTATATATCTTGCCTTATTTTTATAAAAATTAACACTTTTTATATAATTCTCAAGCTCATTTATATTCGCATTTGCAAATTCTTCAGCACTTTTATATTTTTTAAAAAGCTCTTTTGTTACCATATTAACTCTTTCATCAGTTGTTTGAGCTGATAAAATTGTTGCGATGAGTAATTCCAGAGGATTTTTATAATTAAGTGCAGTGCCCTTAATATTGGGATATTCCTTCCTCAAAATATCTATTATTTTAATCATTTGCTGAATTAAGATAATCATTTATTTTAATTTTTTCATTTTAAAAAGCATTTCTCTCATTAAAATAAATAATTCTATTGCAAACTATTAGAGAATTTATTTAATATCCTCCAATTTTCAGAGTGGGGTCTCCAAGCAATATAAATTCCTCAATTGTCCATGTGTCCCACATCGAGCTAACATATTCTATCTGGGCTTTTGCAAAAATTTCTCCTAAAACATGTGTTTCTCTATATGCACTGAAAAATTTATATGCAAGATAGCTAGCCCCCCAATGAGGGCCATCTTCATCAACCCCAGTATATGCAACTCTTGTAGCCCCAACTGTTGCTATTGCCCCTCCATATGGGTGGCGGATGAAATACCAGGCAAAGCATGGAAATGAAGCATTAAAAGGCACGGGCACACCGTCCTCTCTTAAATCAGATGAATTAAAATCAAGTTTTGCTGTCAGGCAAGCATCAAAAAATATTACTGGTAATTTATAGCCATTGAAAAGGGCAAGAATATATGGGGTAAAATATCTTCCAATCCATTCTTCGCTGCTTCCATGAGTTGCCCATCCATAGGGGAAGCCGTGTCCCGAATAATAAAGGAAGCCGCAACCTTTTTGTAAAGCTTTCTGAATTTCTAAAGGATTTAAATTTCCTAAGGAGTATTGAATTTTAAGTGGTTCAAAATCATTCATTATCTGGGCAACAATTTCATTCATTACCTCTCCCTCTAAAATACCCCATCCCGGAAAAGTATCCCCCCCAACAAGAACTATTTTCTTGAACCATTCCTCATCTTTTGTCATGCTTTCGTATTTTATTATTTTGTTAATAACATTTTTAAGTACTAATTTATTTTCGCAGGCTATTCTACCAAGATATATGTCGGGATATAAATCTATAATATCTCCCTGTGTATATCCATCTTCATATTCCTCCCCGTATTTTCCATTTCCATTTGTATCCCATGAAGAAAATACAATTCTGCCATCTTCGTATCTATAAATATCTGCATAATACAAATCTGTTGGAACTGGAAATTCTCTTAGCTTTGTTCCGTCTCTCCATATATGCAAAGCATTTCTTATTGGCATTTTATATATGTCCCCTACAAGCATAACATATTTTATCCCCCATTCCTCAATTGCATTCTTTATGAAATATTTTATTTTTTCAGCATCATCCCTGCCATAAGAAGCAAAATACTTTCCGCTGTAAATTTCATTCAGCCCAACTGCTATTGTCTTTATTCCCTTGCTTTCCTTATGCTGTTTTAATACTTCAAGCTCACTCAGCCATGCATCTGGTGAAATTATTAAGAAATCATATAGCGAAGCACTTTCAAAAATTTCGTTTGCAATACCCCTATAAATTATTGCAATTCTTCCATTTACTATTCCAACTCCTATATAATCAGGTTTGTGAATATTTATATCTGGATAACCATTTTTTAGCCATCCTATGCTTTCTTCTCTTTCTATTGAAAATGTTGAAGGAATCAACAAAATTGCAAAGATAAATATTGCTGTATATCTCATGTATTGATTATTGCACTTGAGTATAAAATTTTTACCGCCAAAAATTTAAAAAGATTTATAAATAATATCTTTTTTACTCCTATGAGGGGATGGACTCATATAGATAATTTCGGAAAAGATTTGCAGATATATGGCAAAGGGAGCATGCGCCGCCTTGTGGACAAAGATGGCAGGGTGCTTCTGGAATACAGGATGAGCAACTGATTTAAAGAGAGAATATATCTCAAATGTGAAGGTCGAGGAAGTCATAGAAGCATTGGCTGTTGCAGATGATTTTGGGGTGGATAGGGATAATTTTATAGAATTTGAAAGGAGAAAAAATTGCACAGTATATTCAATTGATGGAAGTTCTTTAAAAATTCTTGATGCATATTCATTTTCAATATTTGCAAGAAGAGTTGGATATAATAAAGCAAATGAAAAAAATATAATTGAGAGGAGAGTAGGAGAAATAGAACTTGATGTTATATATGATGAAAATGCAGATGCTGAAAATGATTCAAAGAGGGAAAATGAGGAGTATAAAATTGCAAAAGAAATTGCAGGAAATGAAATTGTTATTTTTGATGGATGCCTTAAATATGAAATTGAAGGTGTTGTTGGAATAAGTAAAAAGAGTGGCTATAGGAAAGAAAAAACTCCTCTATTATTTATAATCAAAAAAGTAGGGGATGAAATTATGAAAGAGAAATGCTGGTATTATAAAATAGAAGATGGTATATATGCTGTAAAATTCAATCCATATTCAAAATTTGTTTTTAGGGTAGATTATTTTGGAAAATATGAAGAGGAGGTTTTTTCTGAAATATCTGCATTATGCAAGGATATAAGCTGTCTTGGCTATCCTTATTGCCTTGCTGACATACACAGACATGTTAAGATAGGCAAGGAAGAGGAAATTTATTTAAAACATTTAATTCAGAAAACAGCTTTTGAAAAAGGAATCAGTCATGAGGAATGGGAAAGTATATTTTATGATTATCATGACTATATAGAGTGATAAAATGATCGGCAGGATAGTTGGGAGGAGTATAGGAGAAATAATTTTCAGGCAGGGTTACGATCAGGACACAAAAATAGGAGAAATACTTGTTGCTGATGATGGAGAAAACAATTCTCTGTTTTTCCTTCGGGTTGTAGATATCCAATATGGGCAGGAAGGGGATGAAAAATGGAGTTTAAGGACTGCGGGGGATATGCTAACACTTGATGAAAAAATGGAAGAATACACATTAAAAGAAAAAGACAGGAGATTATTCAGGATATGTGTGTGCAAACCTCTTGGATATGTAAAGGATGGAAGATTTTATAAACCAAAAAAATTGCCATCTCATTTTTGCCCTGTAAGAAAAGCAAGTAAGGAGGATTATAAATTTATAGAGAGATATATGGGTGACATAGAAATAGGAAAAATCAGGAGTGGTGAAGACGAAATAGATATAAAAGTAGGAATAAAGGGAGATTTAATTCCATATCATATTGGCATATTTGCAACAACTGGTATGGGGAAAAGCAATTTGATGCGTGTCTTTGCTGCATCTGCAATGAAATCTGGTAAATATGGAATAATTATAATAGACCCTCATGGCGAATATTATGAGGCAATAAAAAAGCACCCTCTTGCGGACAGCAGGGCGATATTTTATTCGCCTTCCGCAGGCGAGGGCGCGAACAGGCTTGTTTTATCGACGCGTGAGATAAGTGTCAGTGATTTTGAGGAAATATTTAATTTCAGTGAAGCGCAGAAAGAAGCTTTATATGCCCTGTATTCAAAATTTGGAAGTAGATGGCTTGATGAGCTTTATGAAAAGGAAATTGATGAACTTGTTGAGATTTTTAATAGAAGAATACAGGATATAACATTCAGTGTGCTCAAAAGGAGGGCGGAAAGAATAGTTGAATCGGATATAGTTATTCAGAGTGAGGATATATGCTATACTGATGCAATAATAAGAGATTTGCAGAAAGGTAAGGTAGTTCTTATTGATACCTCCGGCATTTATGAATATGAGGAATTGCTTGTGAGCGTATTAATTGCAAGGAAAATTTTATATTATAACAAAAGCATTTTCAAGGATAAGGAAAAATTCAGAAAAATTCCTCCAGTGCTTATAACAATAGAAGAGGCACAGAGAGTTTTGCAAGATGGAATTTTTGCCCAGATTGCAAGAGAAGGAAGAAAATTTAAAGTCGGGCTTTGTGCAATAACACAGCAACCAAAGCTTATAAAAGAAGAATTGCTAAGCCAGTTCAATACTTTCTTTATTCTGGGGCTTGCTGACGAAAATGATAGAAATATAATAAAGCATTCTGCAAAGCAGGATTTATCAAATCTTGAAAAGGAGATACAGACGCTTGAAATCGGTGAAGCGATAATAACATATCCAGGCGCCCCCTTTGCAATTCCCGCAAAAATTCACCTTTATGAAGATTATATAAAAAATATTGAAAATAAAAAAATGTCAGAGGAAAAAATCGATGAAAGTTTCTATTGATTAAATTGCGAGCAGGTTTATTGAGCAATTAGCTTTATTCATTGATAAATCATATGCTATTGCTTCTATTTTGTGATAGCCCTTTCCGCTCCATTCAAATGAATAAGGAGGGGAATATATTTTGCATAATAGATTTTCATCCATATAAAATTCAACAGAACTTATTCCAGTATCATCATATGCATTTGCCTCTATGTTTATGTTTCCAACTATCAAAGGAATAAAGAATGGAATAATTTTATTTCCATTCATATAAATCCAGTTTTTAGGATTTGTTATCTCAATTACTGGAGGGTTTTCCTCCTTTTTGCTTATAATAGCAAAAGTATGATTTATATCTGAATAACCATTTGAATCAGTAACTTTAAAACTTATATTATAAAATCCTGGGCTTATGTATGCGTGCTTTGGATTTTTCTCATAAGAAATGCATCCATCTCCAAAATCCCAGAGAAATGTATATGGCTCACTTCCTCCATAAGTAGAGCCATCAAAATTTATTTCCTCAAGCACATATCCATAATATGGACCGTTTGCATCAGCAAGGGGTCCATCGTAATATACCTCAACTTTTGCGGAAGCTTTGTTCCCTGAATATGAATTTGCTGTAATTTCAAATAAATTTTTTCCGGGATAAAGTAAAATATCTATCCTGAATTCATAATAAGTTATAAAATCAAGTTTTATCTCATCAGATATGCTTCCGTTATCCCATTGATGTGTCCATGCTAGTTTAACAAGCTTATCATTGCAGCATGCCTCCGCATATCCACAAAATGTAATGTTTCTAACATGAAATATTTCGCCATAAGAAGGACTTATTATTTCAACAAAAATCCCGCTTCCAAAAACATTGCTCAAAAGAATTATTGCAATAATGTATGTTAGCCTCTTCATAATGTTATAATTTTCTATTAAAAAAATTTTTCCTGTTCAAAGGAATTTTGAAATCAAAAAAAGTATGATAAATTCTCCATCCACCATATAATCAAAATTAAATTTTTTGCTAAATTTTCTGCAAACCAGAAATATGTAAATGTATCCATATATTATTGAAAAAAGAATTGCTGGAACATATTCCATAAAAAAATTCTTCTGGATGCATATAAACAGCCAGATAAACAAAATAGAATTAACAAAAAGAAGAATTTTCATTGTTTTATTTACCCCCATAACAACAGGAATGGTATTTGTCTTCACCTTTCTATCTCCCTCAACATCCCTTACATCAAAAACAACAGTATTTACAAAACATTTAATGAAAAGAAAAACAAAAATCATGCCCGCAAATAAAATATTTCCCCCAAA
>Ga0272448_1003832_pt1 | contig 17585 bp, 12 predicted proteins | sample YNPCB0191_FD_202220 | JGI IMG/M metagenome (GOLD analysis project Ga0272448, IMG submission 202220) | Hot spring sediment microbial communities from Yellowstone National Park, WY, United States - YNP-CB-019-1 | ecosystem: Environmental > Aquatic > Thermal springs > Hot (42-90C) > Sediment... | reverse complement strand
GATGGCGTCATCATCACCGGCACCATCGTCGATGCGGATACGGGCCGGGGCATCCCCGGGGCGCTCTTCCTTGCCCTGCAGCCGGGCGTGACCTTTGACGAGTTCGAGACCGACGATCAGATCTACACCGCCGCCGAGGCCGACGAGGATGGCCAGTTCGTCCTGCCGGACCCGCTGTTGCGCGGCGAGAGCTACACGCTGGTGGCAGGGCTGAAGGGCTACCAGCCGGTGTACGAGGATGGCGTCTATGTCGGTGAGGATGCGGACCCGGTCGTGGAGCTGACGATCAGGCTGAAGAAGCGCTAGCGGCTGCACGCCGCCCCGCGAGGGGCGGCTCCGCAGGCGCAGCCGGTGCCATCTGGCGCGCCGGCATGACCGAAGCCTCGAGCGGGGGCGGGCGGCACCCCCGCTTTGAGTGCGAGAGGGGGCAGAGGCGGGCAAGGCGCCCACCGCTGCCCCCTCATCCATCATGCCCCGCTGAGCCGGGCTCTGGCGGCAAGGCCGATGGATCGGCCACCTCGGCCTCGACACTCACTTCCACCGGCTCGCAGCGTACCACGCAGCCGGGCCGCGCAAGCGCCAGCGACTGCATCCAGGCCTCGCTGTGGCTCCAGGCGAGCACAGCCTGTTGCCCATCGACTGTGATGATGAACCTCGGGTACTTGGCAGCCACGCTTCGCCTCCTGTGGTTCATCCAGGCGGACCGGTCGGGCAGGCAGCCTGGCCCGCCGGCCCGCCGTCCTACATCCCCTGCTGCTAGTCTACCGTGATTTCCCGGCTCTGTCAACGGTCACAAGAAGGGAGGGCTGCCGGGCCAGACGCTTGTTGCGGAACAAGCCCAATGGGTGTATCATGCGAGCATGCTCTGGCCGGGGGCTGGGGAGCCGCCCTGGCCCGTAGGCAGACGGCCGACTTGGCAACGAAGGCCCACCCGGGCGGGAAGTTGCTCTGGCGCCGCTGGCGTGGCGCCGGGCGGAGAGGTCGCGGGGGCGGCCCGATGGTGGCAAGGGGGCCGCTGCGCCGATGCTGAGCGATGGGGCGCAGCGCGGGCTCGGATGCGGGGAGGTGCGCCGATGGGCGAGTTCCGGCCCAGCGCGGGGAATGCGCATGGGTTGGAGGAGGAGCTGCAGTGGGCGAGGCTGCTCGCTGCCGGTGATCCGGCCTGCGGCGTCGCGCTGGTGTACATTCAGAAGCTGTGCACTGCCTTCCACGAGTTCGCTCCGGCCTGGAGCCGGGAGGCGCTGCGCAGCGAGCATCTGGCATACTTTCGCGGTCGCCTGTTGGCAAGGGCCCGCCGCGCGCTGGAGACGCTGCAGAACAACGGGCTCGGCACCATCCTGGGCGCGGCCGAACTGGCGGCGTTGGCGCAGGCGATCGAGGCGGCCTCGACCATGGAAGACCTCGCCGACCTGGCCGAGCCGGTGCATGCGCTGGGCCACATCCTGTGCGATGCGCTGGAGCGCGCGAGCCGCACATCAGGAGCCGGGGGAGCGCAGCGGTGAAGGTGATGCTCCTCTTCCCCCCACACTGGTTCCCGGCGATGCCGCACCTGGCGCTGCCCACTCTCGCAGCGTACCTGCGCGCCCACGGTGCCCAGGTGTTGCAGCGGGATCTCAACGCCGAGACCTTTGAGTGCATCCTGACCTCTGGCTACCTGGCGCAGGCCCTGGAGCGATTACGCGACGACTATGGCCCGCAAGGCAGCCGGCGGCCTCCGCGGCGCGCCCTGCCCCCGCGCGAGCAACTGCTGTGGGCGCTAGCGGAGGGCCCGCGGCTGGTGGCAGAGGTCGAGGCTGCCGTAGGCGTGTTGCGGAGCGACGCTTTCTACGATGGGCCGCGCGCCCGTGCCGCCTTTCTCACCGTAGCGCAGAGCCTGGAACTGGCCTCGCTCCCCAACTATCCCGCCTCGCTGGAGCTGACCCGCTACACCCCCCCGGTGGCTGTCGATGCCAGCCGCAGCCTGTTGGCCGCCGCAGCCGATCCCGTGCAGAACATCTTCCTGCCGCTCTTTCGTGAGCGCATCCTGGCCGACATCGAGCGCGAGCGGCCGGATATCGTGGGCCTCAGCATTGCCAGCATGGACCAACTGTTGGCCGCAGCCACGCTGGCACTCCTCATCAAACGGGCGGGGTTGCCCTGCCACGTGACCACGGGCGGGCCGCACATCACCATGTTGCGCGAGGCGCTGCCGCACGTGCCCGGCTTCTTTGACCTCTTCGACAGCGCCGTAGCTTTTGAAGGCGAGGTGCCCCTCCTGCGCCTGGCCGACGCGCTCAGCCAAGGTGGCGGCCTGGCCGGGGTGCCGAACCTGATCTACCGAGACGGCGCCACGGTGCGGGCCACGCCGCTCGTCGCCCCTGAACCGCTGGCCTCGCTGCCCCCACCCGATTTCGACGGCCTGCCCTTGGGGCGCTACCTGGCACCTGTGCCCGTGTTGCCGCTCGCCACATCGCGGGGCTGCTACCACGGCCGCTGCGCTTTCTGCAACGTGGGCTATGGCCGCCCGCAGCCGCACCGCACCCTCCCGGCCGGCGAGGTGGTAGAGCGTATGCTCGCGCTCGGCAGGCGCTATGGCGCGCGGCACATCTTCTTTGCCGATGAGGCACTGGCGCCGCACACCCTGCGCGAGGTGGCGGCGCTCCTCGAGGCTGAGGGCGCGCCCCTCGCCTGGTGCGGCTGCGCCCGCTTCGATCGCGCCCTGTCGCCCGAGTTGCTGGCTGCCATGGCCCGTGGTGGCTGCCGCATGCTCCTCTTTGGGCTCGAGACGGCCTCTCCGCCGGTGATGCGCCGCATGGCCAAAGGCACCGACCTGGCCGAGATGGGGCGCATCCTGCGCCAGAGCGCGGCTGCCGGCATCTGGAACCACGTCTTTTTCTTCTTCGGCTTCCCGGGCGAGACGCTCGAGCAGGCCCAGGAGACGGTCAACTTTGTCTACGCCCACCAGGGCGCCATCCACTCGGGCTCGCCGGGCGCCTTTTACCTGGAGCGCTACGCGCCCGCCGAGCGCTTTCCGGCCAGGTATGGCATCCGCAGCGTCGTGCGCTACCCGGAGCGAGACCTGGCTATCGGCTTCGACTATGAGGTGGGGCAGGGCATGGATGCGGAGATGGCAGAGCTGGTCGTCTCGCGGCTGCTCGACGCGTTGCCCGAGAAGCGCTTTGGCCAGTACTATGCCCACGACGTCTACCGGCTCTTGTATGCCAGCGATCTGTGGGAGCGCGGCAGTGCGTTCCCTCCCTGGCTGGCCGATGAGCCGGAGCCCTGAGCGCTGCTTGGGGCCGCTGCGAAAGCTGATTCGAGCGGCAGTGACACGAGCGTGAAAGTCTAAGGCAGGTGCGGTTGCGGCATTGCTACCAGGGAGGAGACCATGTCGACGGGAGTCAAAGTCACCATCATCGGAGCCGGCAGCGCCCAATTCTCGCTGGGCCTGGTGAAGGACCTCTGCCTGACCGAGAGCCTGGCCGGCAGCCTCGTCTCGTTCATGGATATCAACCCCGAGCGGCTGGAGATGATCCACAAGCTGGCGACGCGCTATGCGGCCGAATTGGGGGCCGACCTGCGCTTTGAGCGCACGGGCGACCGCAGCGCTGCGTTGCAGGGCGCCGATTTCGTCATCAACACCGCCTATCCGACCGGCCACCACTATGCCCGCGCCATGCGCGAACGGACGGCCAGGCACGGCTACTACTATGGTGGCGTCAACTTGGGCAGCTACTATGAGCTGAAGCTGATGCTCGACGTGGCGCGCGATATGGAGCGCATCTGCCCTGACGCCTGGCTGATTCAGTCGGGCAACCCGGTCTTTGCGGGCAGCACGCTGATGACCCGCGAGACCGGGATCAAGGTCTGTGGCCTCTGCCACGGGCATTACGGCTACCAGGAGATCGCCCGGGTGATCGGCATCCCTCACCCGGAACGTGTCACCTGGCAGGCGCCGGGCCTGAACCACAATATCTGGCTGACCCACTTTATCTATGAAGGGAAAGACGCCTACCCGCTGATCGATGAGTGGATCGAGACCAAGGCAGAAGAGTACTGGCGCACCCATGTGGCCACGCGCACGCACGACATCCAGATGTCGCGCGGGGCGGTGCACCAGTACCGCTTGTACGGCCTGTTCCCTATCGGCGACACGGTGCGGCGCGGCGGCTGGTGGTACCACACCGACATCGAGACCAAGAAGTACTGGTTCGGCGAGCCGTGGGGCGGGCCGGATACCGAGTTGGCGCGGCCCCTCTTTGTGAAAAACCTGGAGGACCAGGTGGCCGAGATGGCGCGCCTGGCCAACGACCCCAAGGCTAAGCTGGTCGATGCTTTGGGCGCCGAGAAGACGCGCGAGCAGCAGGTGCCGATCATCGATGGTCTGGTCAACGATCACGAGGGCTACTTCCAGGTCAACGTGCCCAACCGGGGCGCGCTGGCGGGCGTGCCCGGCGACGTGGTGGTGGAGGTGCCGGCGATCGTGAACAAGAAAGGCATCCAGCCGCTGCGCGTGGAGCCGCTCCCCCGCAAGATCATGCTCGAGTGCATCCTGCCCGAGTGGCTGGAGATGGAGCGCGACCTCGAAGCCTTCAAGACCGGCGACCGCTCCATGCTGCTATGGGACGTCCTGCAGAGCCACCAGACTCGCTCCTACGACCAGGGCCTGGCAGTGTTCGAGGAGATGCTCAGGATGCCGGGGAACGAGGATCTGGCCGATCACTTTCGTGGTCCACGCATAGGGTAGGGGGAACACCATGGCCACCCATAACAATCTGGAGCGTTCGGTGCCCGCCGGGCAGATCGTCAAGCCATGGCTGATGTTGGGGCCGTTCTATGAGGACGTGTCTCGCCAGGTGCAGGGGCTGACCTGCTTCGAAAAGGCCGGGGCTACGGTGGGGCGGACGGTGTTGGCCGAGGCGGTCGCTGAGGCCAGGAACCTGCTCGCCAGCACGCCGCGTGAGGGGCAGGAGGCCCGCTACCGCCTGCACTCGGCGCGTTGGAGCCTGGAGCGCAGGCCCGAGCAATACCTCTCTTGGGGCACCTACAACATCGCCAACCATCTCGTGGCCGCTTTCCTCTGCACCACGGTGACCCCGCAGCAGCCCGGCCCGGCGCGTCTGCGCTTGATCGCCGAGACCACCCTGTATGCCTTGGTGGCCGTCAACGGCCGGGTGCTCTATGGCAGCGATGCCTTCCCCGGCCGCCACGAGTTCGAGGCTGTGTTGCAGCCCGGCGAGAACGTGGTGCATGTGGGTCTCTTCCGGCTGGGGCGCATGGCGCGCGTGGGCTTCCGGCTGGAGATCGCCGGCGACGTCGAGGTGCGCGTGCCGCTGGACCCGGCACTGTCGGCGGAGGCGCGCTCGCGGGTGGAGGACCAGGTGGGCGCCCTGCGGTTGGCGCGTGACGTCTTTTACCCCCAGCACGATGTGGGCTTGCACCTGGGCCTGGCGCCGTCAGCCGACGCGCCCCTGGAGGTGCAACTGCTTGCGGAGAACGGCGAGGTGCTGCACACCGCCACGCCGAGCGCTGCGGGCCCTCTCAGCCTCTGCCGTGGCGAGCAACTGGCCGACGGGCGCTACCGCATCCTCTGCCACTGGCGAGACCCGGGGGGTGCGCCGCTGACATCGGTGGCGTTCGATATCTACAAGCTAACCCCCGTGGCGCCGCTCGTCGGCTACGAGCGCTTGCCCGAGCGCAAGCAGCGTGCGCTCGAGCACTATGCTGCCGGCGAGCACCGGGAGGCGCGCCCCGATATCTGGTGCCAGGTAGCCCGCTACGCCCTGGGGCGCTACAGCGCGGTGGATGAAACGGTGATTCGCGACACTTGCGAGTTCATCGCGGCGCGCAAGGACTGCGCCGATTTCGTGATCCAGGGCCTTCTCCGGCTGATGTACTGGGAACGCAACGAGCCTCACCTGAGCCGTGAAATCAACGCCCTGATGAAAGACACCGTGCTGGGCTTCAAGTACTGGGTCGATGAGCCCGGCGACACGGTGATGTACATGGACTCGGAGAACCACCGCCTGCTCTTCCACGTGGCCGAGTGGATGGCCGGCCAGCTCTTCCCCACCGAAGAGTTCACCAACAGCCGCGAGCGGGGCCTTTTCCATGCCATGAAGGGCCGCATGTACATCACCGAATGGCTGCGCCAGCGAGGGCGCTTTGGCTTTGACGAGTGGCACTCGAACTCGTACTACCCGGTCTGCTTCGCGCCGCTCCTCAACGTCTTTGACTTTGCAACCTATGAGGACGGCAAGCTGCAGCAGATGGCGCGCGCCGTGCTGGACTACATGTTCTTCAACCTGGCGGCCGACAGCTACCAGGGCATCTTTGGCACTACGCACGGCCGCAGCTACGGCATCAACCTCAAGTACCCCGACCTGGAGGGCACCTCGGCCACGTGCTGGCTTCTCTATGGCCAGGGCTCGCTCAGTGCGGGCACGAGCGGCATGGCGCCGGTGAGCATCGCCACCAGCGCGTACGTGCTGCCCAAGATCCTCAGCGACATGGCGGCCGATGACACGTCGATCGTGGAAGCAAAGGTGCGCCAGGGCATCCTGCGCGGCACAGCGCGCCACGCCGATTTCTGCGTCTACCGCACCCCCGACTATATGATGTCGGGCCTGCAGGATCACCGCAAGGGCGAGTATGAGCCCTCTTCGCACGTGGCGCAAGTGACGCTGGGCAACAAGGCGACCATCTTCTGGTCGTGCCCGCAGACTTGCGGCGAGGGGTCGGGGCTCAGGCCCGACTACTGGTCGGGCCACGCGGCGCTGCCGCGGGTGGTCCAATACCGTAACGTGATGTCGCTGACCTGGCGCCTGGATCGCTTCGCCTGGATGAGCCACTGCTTCCTGGAGCCGGAGCGTTTCGATGAGGTCCACTATGCCGGCAAGTGGGCCTTTGCGCGGGTGGGGCGTGGCTATGTGGGCATCTACTCACAGAACGGGATGGTTGTGGGCGACTGTGGCCAATACGCCGGCCGCGAGCTCATCTGTGAGGCAGCAGAGAACACCTGGCTCGTCGAGTGCGGCCGCGAGGCCGACTGGGGCTCCTTTGCCGCCTTTATGCAGGCGCTCGGCTCTGCAGCCATCGAGGTGGAGGGAGGGGTCATCCGCTACGCGTCGCCGTCGGTCGGCCGTTTGGTGACGGGGTGGGATGTCGCGCCCACCGTCGAAGGCCGGCCCATCGCGCTCCATGGCTACCCGCTGGTCGACAGCTCGTGGGCCCACGCCGACTTTGGCTCCGGCGAGCTCACGCTGCGCTACGGCGACGAGACCTACGAGATATGGTTCAACCAATAGGTCCTGCGTTCGCGCCAGGGCCTATGGAGAGTCCCGGTATTATCACCCTGAGTATCCCAGGGCTCGCGCAGCCCTGGGCCAGGTAAAGGGACTCGCTGCGACCAGGGGTGGCAGCCGGGTGTTGAGCTGCGCCCGCTCCCGGCTCAGCCCCTGGGGTGGGGGTTTGGGGGGTTGGGGGGGGGGGGGCCCCCCCCGGGCGCGCGCCCCCCCCGCGCCCCCCGGGCGCCCGGCGGGGGGGGGGGGGGGGGGGGGGGGGGGCCCCCGGCGGGGGGGGCCCCCCCCCCCAACCCCCCAAACGGTTTCGCACCGGGCAGGGCGCGGGGCGTGGAGCCCGGTCGCTGGCCAGTTCAGTCGATCTGCAGGGTCATCATCATCTCATTGAGCATGGGCAGCCAGTAGTCATAATCCTCCGGCGAGGCGCCCTGGGCCACGACGTGGAACTGGCGGCTGCCCTGGTAGAGCAAGCGCACCCAGCGCTTGCGGGTGGCCTGGCCCGCGCGGAAGGTATATTTGGCTTCGAGCCCGATCAGGGCGCCCACCACCCAGGCGTCCTGCCACTCGATGTGCAGGCCCTCCAACGACTGCAGGCCCTCGAGAAAACCCTCCTTGAGGTCGGGCAGGTCGCTGGCCTGGGTTGCCATGCCGATGTCTTTGGCCTCGACGGAGAAGCTGGTCGCATAGTCCTCGCGCTCGGGTGCATAGAGGACCCCTTCGTGCCCTGGGGCCAGGCTGAAGCGGTGCCAGCCATCCGGGTACCAGAATTTGAAGCGCCACTTCTTGTCGCGGTGTAGCACGAGGCCTGTGAATGCAGGCGTACCTTGCCTTGCCACTTGGACTTCCCCCTTGCCTCTGGCATGGTCATGGGCCCTGGAGCAGGTGTCGCATCGCTGCTTGGCGGGATTATAGCCCCACCGCCTCGTCTGCGCAACAAGGCACTTGCGCAGATGACAGACAACGCAAGCCTTGACAATAGTCCGATTCTGCTGTATCATGCGTCTGTAATCAATTACCGCTACTCGGAAACAGCCTTCTCCCTGGTCTGGGTTCCCTCGCAGGAGGCAGCGGCCCGGTGGTCACGATCCAGGATGTAGCCCGGCGTGCAGGCGTCTCGGTGGCCACCGTGTCGCGCGTGATCAACGGCAAGGGGTACGTGCGGGACGAGCTGCGCGAGCGGGTCGAGCGCGCCGTTGCCGATCTCAAGTACGAGCCCAACCTCCTGGCGCGCAACTGGCGAACCCGGACCACCCGCACCCTCGCCGCAGTGATTGCCAGCATCGCCAGCCCCCACGAGGCGCGGACGTTGCAGACGGCAGAGCAGGTGGCGCTGGCCCACGACTATAGCATCATCCTCTGTGATACTTCGCGTAACGCTGAGGTGGAGGCGCGTTACCTGCGCATGGTGCGCCAGCGTCGTGTCGATGGTGTGCTGCTCAACACGATGGGGCAGTGCAAGGCCGAGATCCGGGCGCTGACCGAGCAGGGCGTGCCGGTGGTGATGCTCAACCGACCCCTCGGCGACTATGGCCCTCTGGTCGATGCCGTGGTGGTGGATAGCCACCGCGGCGCCATGGAGGCTGTCGAACACCTGATTCGAGTGGGCCACAAGCGGATCGGGCTGCTCTCTGGGCCGGTCGCCGAGTTCCACGGGCGCGAGCGCCTGCGTGGGTATGTCGATGCTCTGCGGGCCCACGGGCTCCCACAGGATGAGGGCCTGATCCGCTTCGGCAACTTTGATGAGCATCTGGCCGCTGCCGAGATGGAAGAGTTCATCCACATGCCTTCGCCGCCCACCGCGATCTTTGCGGCGGGCTACTCGATGGCGCGGGCGGCCATGACTGTGTTGCGCGCACACGGCTTGCGTATCCCCGACGATATGGCTCTGGCCATGTTCGACGATGTCGTTTGGGGGGACTTTATCGACCCGCCCCTGACTCTGGTCTCGAACCCTGCCCGCGAGTTGGGGCGCATCGCCATGGAGCTCTTGCTCGCACGCCTGGCCGACCACAGCCGGCCGCCCCAGGAGGTCTGGCTGGCGCCCAAGCTGATCGTGCGCCGCTCGTGTGGGTGGGCCGGCTCGAGCGCGCCTGAGGTGCCTGTGGCGACCGCAGGCGGGCGCCCCTGTCAACCGCTCTGAGGCCGGGTGTACGCGCCGGAGTGCTATCCATGAGAGGAGGTGGTCCCATAAGGCGATAGCGGAACTGGGGTTCGTTCAGGCGATCTCTCGGTTCAGCAATGGGTGTTGCATTGCCTTCCATACCAGAGGAGGTCTGGAGATGTCCAAGAAGGCCATCGACCGGCGCACGTTCCTCAAGCTGTCGGCGGTAACCACGGTCTCGGCCGCGCTGGCAGCCTGCGCTGGGCCGGCGAGTCCGACGCCGCAGCCGCAGCCGACCAAGGTCGCGGCGACCACCGTGCCTCCGACCAAGCCCCCTGAGGCAGCAGCGACGACTGCGCCCACTGCTCCTCCCGCGCCCAAGTACAAAGAGGCGCCCATGCTGGCCGATCTGGTCAAGGCCGGCAAGTTGCCCCCCGTTGAACAACGATTGCCCCAGGAACCGCGCGTGATCCAGCCCGTCGAGAAGATCGGCAAGTATGGCGGCACCTGGAGGCGCGCCTACAAGGGCGTGTCGGACCGCTGGGGACCCACCAAGCTGCAGGAAGAGCCCATGATCCAGTGGCTCTGGAGCAACGACAAGGGCGTTCAGGTCACCGCCAACCTGTGCACCAAGTGGGAACAGAACGCCGATGCGTCGCAGTTCACCTTCTATCTGCGCAAAGGCATCAAGTGGTCGGACGGGGAAGAGTTCAACACCGATGACGTCAAGTTCTGGTACGAGGACGTCCTGTTGAACAAGACGTTGATCCCCTCCATCCCCGACTATATGCGCGACCCCGACGGCACGCCGATGAAGCTGGAGGTCATCGACAAGTACACCTTCAGCGTCAAGTACGGCAAGCCCAAGCCGCTCCTGCCCATCACCCTCGCCAAGCTGACCGGCACCAACCCCGTGGGACCCAGCTTTGCGATGCCCGAGCACTATCTGAAAAAGTTCCACGAGAAGTATGGCGATAAGGCGACCATCGACAAGGCCGTCGCCGACCGCAAGTTCGCCACGTGGGACCAGCTCTGGAACAACTCGAAGGGCGACCTGCAGGGGCCCATCGCCTTCTGGTTCCTGAACCCCGACCTTCCGGTGATCTGCGCCTGGAAGATGAAGGTGCCGCCTCCGGCCGAGCACATGGTCATGGAGCGCAACCCCTACTTCTGGAAGGTGGACCCGGAGGGGAACCAGCTTCCTTACATCGACCAGGTGACGCACGACCTCTTCAGCGACCAGCAGGTGTTCAACATGTGGCTGGTGAGCGGCAAGATCGACTGCCAGTACCGCTACACCGACACCGGCGCCTACACCCTGTACAAAGAGAACGAGCAGAAGGGTGGCTACCGCGTGCTGCGCTGGCTGCTGGCTTCGACCAACGCCGTCTACCCCAACATCAACTGCCCCGACCCGGTGCTCGCCAAGCTCTTCGACACGGCCGAGTTCCGGCATGCGCTGTCGATCGCCATCAACCGCCAGGAGCTGGCCGACCTCCTGTACAACGGGCTGATGACCCCGCGGCAGGCCTCCCCGGTGCACGGCTCGCCCAACTATGACCCCGAGTTCGAGAAAAAGTGGGCCGAGTACGACCCGGCGACGGCCAACAAGCTGCTCGACGACCTGGGCCTGAAGAAGGGCGCCGATGGCATCCGCCTGCGGCCCGATGGCAAGCCGCTGGAGATCACCATCGAGAGCCAGGACACGCCAGGGTCCCAGGCTGCCGATGAGGGCGACCGGATCGCCAAGTACTGGACGGCGGTCGGCATCAAGACCACCTTCAAGATTGTCGAGCGCTCGCTCTACACCGAGCACTATCAGAACGGCACCATCGAGGTGGGCCGCTGGGGCTGCGACCGCAACTCGATCGTCATGGCAGACCCTGGCCGCTACATCGGCATCACGCAGGACGGCCCTTGGGCGCCGCTCTACGCCGCCTGGTACGCCAAGTCGCCTACCAAGCAGGTGGAGCCCCCGGCCGACCACCCGATCCGGAAGATCTGGGCCCTTTGGGACCAGTGCCAGGCCGAGGCCGATGAGACCAAGCGCAACGCCCTCTTCAAGCAGTTGCTCGACATTCACAAGGAACATCCGTATATGATCGGCACGGTGGGCGAGGCTGCAGCGTTGTGGATCGTGAGCAACAAGGTCCGCAACGTGCCCGATGGCCGCATCGAGGACGACACGACCCGCGATGAGGGCCTGGCGACGCCCTGCCAGTTCTTCTTTGACGTGTAGGCTGTAGCAGCGAAGGGGGGCGGAGCTCTCGGCGGGCCGGGAACCGGAGGCCCCGCGCAAGGCCGGCCAGATAGGCGCCGGGGCCTGGCGGGGCCCTCCACGGCGCGGCGAGGGCTCTGCCCTCCCACTCAACGGAGGAAGTGGCGCATGCTCCAGTACATACTCCGGCGTGTTCTGCTTGCCATTCCGACGCTGCTCGTGATCTCCATTGTGTCCTTCATCCTCATCCAGCTCCCTCCCGGCGATTTCCTCTCCTCCTATGCCGCCAACCTGGCGGCCACCGGTGAAGAGCTTTCGGGCGAACAACTCGCGCAACTGCGCGAGGCGTACGGCCTGGACCAGCCGGTCTACGTGCAGTACTACAAGTGGATGCGAGGCGTCTTGCACGGAGACTTTGGGCTCTCTTTGGAGTGGCGCGTGCCGGTGGAGCAGTTGATCTGGGAGCGCATGGCGCTGACGGTGGCCCTTTCTGGCTTCACGATGATCTTCACCTGGTTGCTGGCCATCCCGATCGGGGTCTACTCGGCCACGCACCAGTACTCGCCGGGCGACTATGTGGCTACCTTCATCGGCTTTGTTGGCCTGGGTGTGCCCAGCTTCATGATCGCGTTGGTGTTGATGTGGATCGCCTACGCCTGGTTCGGGCTCGACGTGGGCGGCCTCTTCTCGCCCGAGTTCAAGGAAGCAGCCTGGAGCTGGGCCAAGGTGTGGGACCTGTTGAAGCACATCTGGATCCCGGCGATCATCCTGGGCATGGGCGGCACCGCCGGGCTGATCCGCACGATGCGCGCCAACACGCTCGACGAACTGCACAAGCCCTACGTGATCACGGCCCAGGCCAAAGGGCTGAAGAAGAACAAGCTGGTGTGGAAATATCCGGTGCGGGTGGCGCTAAACCCATTCGTCTCGGGTGTGGGCTCGGCACTGCCCAACCTGATCTCGGGAGGTACGATTGTCGGGGTCGTGCTCAGCTTGCCGACGGCGGGCCCGCTCTTCCTGCGGGCGTTGCAGTCGCAGGATATGTACCTGGCGGGCGCCTTCATCCTGTTGCTGAGCACCCTCACCGTGGTCGGCACGCTCATCTCCGATATCCTGTTGGCCTGGCTGGACCCCCGCATCCGTTTCGGTGCATAGTGAGGCGCAGATGAGCACAGATGCTACAGCCTTGGGTGGCGTCGCGCCCGTCCCGGAGCAGCGGGACGTCGAGAAGGTGTATGTCGCCTCACAGTGGCGGCTGATGTGGTGGCGCTTCCGCGAGCACAAGCTGGCTGTCGTCAGCACGGTGATCGTGATCCTCTTCTACCTGGTGGCGCTCTTCTGCGAGTTCTTTGCCACTGCCGACCCAGAGGCCGTCTCGGCGGGGTACAAGAACGTGCCACCCCAGTGGCCGCGCTTTGTCGATGCTGCCGGCCACTTCCATCTGCGGCCCTTCGTCTACGGCTTGAAGGGTGAGCGCGACCCCGAGACCCTGCGCATGCGCTACACCGCCGATACGAGCAAGATCTATCCCATCCACTTCTTTACCAAGGGTGTGCCGTACAAGCTGTGGGGGCGGTGGGAGACCGACATCCACTTCATCGGCCTCGGGCCGAACGCCCAGGATGGCCAGCTCTTCCTTCTGGGGTCCGACCGCATGGGGCGCGACATGTACTCGCGCATCGTCTATGGGGCTCGCATCTCGCTCTCCATTGGCCTGGTGGGGGTGGCGCTGAGCCTGATCCTGGGGGTGTTCCTGGGGGGCGTCTCGGGCTACTACGGCGGGGGCATCGACCTGGTGATCCAGCGCGTTATCGAGTTCCTGCAGTCGATGCCTACGATCCCACTGTGGATGGCGTTGGCGGCGGCTCTGCCCCCCAAATGGCCTCCGGAGCGCATCTACTTTGGCATCACCATCATCCTCTCGCTGTTGGCCTGGACGGGCATGGCGCGCGTGGTGCGCGGCCGCTTCCTGGCCCTGCGCGAAGAGGATTTCATCATGGCCGCGCGGCTGTCGGGCACGGGCGAGTTCAAGATCATCACGGAGCACATGGTGCCCTCCTTCCTCAGCCACATCATCGCGTCGATCACCCTGAGCATCCCCAACATGATCCTCAGCGAGACGTCGCTGAGCTTCCTCGGCCTGGGGCTGCGGGCGCCCGCGATCAGTTGGGGCGTGCTGCTGCAGGAAGCCCAGAATGTGCAGTCGGTGGCCTTGGCGCCCTGGCTGCTCCTGCCTGGGGCGGCCGTGGTCCTGGCGGTGCTGGCGTTCAACTTTATGGGCGATGGGCTGAGAGATGCGGCGGACCCGTACGCACGGTAACTGCGTACTGTGTAGGGAAGCCCGGCCATCGGCACGTACCCGTTGTGTAGCACGCAATACGCAGTGCGCAGTACGTTCCAGTCAAGGCAGGTGACACTTGGGCGATGACACGCTGCTCGAAGTCAAGGACCTACGCACCTACTTCTTCCTGCATGAGGGCACGGTGCGGGCTGTCGATGGGGCAAGCTTTGCGCTGCGACGCCAGAGGACGCTGGGCGTAGTGGGCGAGTCGGGGTGCGGCAAGAGTGTGACCAGCCAATCGATCCTGCGCATCGTGCCGCCGCCCGGGCGCATTGTGTCGGGCCAGATCGTCTACCACCGGCAACACAGAAACGGCTCCGGCTCGACGCTGACCGAGGACCTGGACCTGACGCGAATGGACCCCGATGGCGATGAGATCCGCGCCATCCGCGGCAAAGAGATCGCGATGATCTTCCAGGAGCCGATGACATCGTTCAGCCCGGTGCACACCATTGGCGCACAGATCATGGAGGCCATCACGCTGCACTCGCGTGCGGGCAAGGGGGAGGTGCGCGAGAGGGCCATCGAGATCCTGCAGCGCGTGGGGATGCCTCGCCCGGCACAGGTGCTCGACAGCTACCCCCACCAGCTTTCAGGGGGCATGCGCCAGCGGGCGATGATCGCCATGGCCCTCTCCTGCCAGCCCAGCCTGCTCATCGCCGATGAGCCCACGACCGCGCTCGACGTGACGACAGAGGCCCAGATTCTAGAACTCATGAAGCGGCTGCAGGGCGAGCTGGGCATGGCGATCATGTACATCACCCACAACCTGGGGGTCATCGCCGAGATGGCCGACGACGTGGTGGTGATGTACCTGGGCAAGGAAGTGGAGCTGGGCGACGTGGAGTCGATCTTTTACGACCCGCGCCACCCCTACACGCGCGCACTCTTGCAGTCGATCCCCAAGGTGGGGCGCAAGTCGCGCATGCGCCTGGAAGCGATCGAGGGCATGGTGCCCGACCCCTATGCTATCCCCAAGGGGTGCCCCTTCCACACGCGCTGCAAGGACTACCGGCCAGATGTCTGCAACCCCGATGAGGAACAGGAATTCATCCAGGTGGGGCCCAAGCACTGGGTACGCTGCTGGCGCTACGCCAGGTGAACGCGAGGACATCCCATGACCGAAACCGTACAGATGGACGGCAAGTTGCTCGACGTGCGTGGCCTGCGCAAGTACTTTCCGATTCACAAGGGGCTCCTGGGGCGGATGGTGGGCAACGTCAAGGCCGTCGACGGGATCAGCTTCTTCATCCGAGAGGGGGAGACGCTGGGGCTGGTGGGCGAGTCGGGCTGCGGCAAGACGACGACGGGCCGACTGATCCTGCGCGCCTATGAGCCCACGGGCGGCGATATCTTCTTCAAGGACCGCGACCGCGGCGTAGTCAACCTGGCCAAGCTCGACAAGGCCGGCCTCAAGCCCCTGCGCCGCAACATGCAGATGATCTTCCAGGACCCCTACTCCTCGCTGAACCCGCGCTGGACCCTGCTGCGCATCGTGGGCGAGCCGCTGGTGGCCCACGGGGTGGCCAGGGGCAGCGAGCTGAAGGACCGCGTTGCCGAGCTCCTGCGCGTGGTGGGCCTGCGCCCCGAGTACATGGCACGCTACCCTCACGCCTTCTCGGGCGGCCAGCGCCAGCGTATCGGCATCGCGCGCGCCCTGGCGCTCAACCCGCAGCTCGTGGTGGCCGACGAGCCGGTGTCGGCGCTGGATGTGTCGATCCAGGCGCAGACGCTGAACCTGCTGCAGGATCTGCAGGCCCAGTTCCACCTGACCTACCTCTTTGTGGCCCACGACCTGAGCGTGGTCGAGCACATCTCAGACCGGGTGGCGGTGATGTATGTGGGCAAGCTGGTGGAGATGGCCGAGACCGAGGAGCTTTTCATCCATCCGCTGCACCCCTACACCGAGGCGCTGATGTCGGCGGTGCCCAAGCCCGACCCGCGCTACCGCTCGCGGCGCATTGTGCTGGAGGGCGAGGTGGCCGACCCCTCGAACCCGCCCAGCGGCTGCTACTTCCATCCGCGCTGCCGCTACATGCAGGATGTGTGCAAGGCCAAGGGGCCCGAGATGCGCGAGCTGCGGCCGGGGCACTTTGTGAGCTGCCACCGGGCCGAGGAGCTCCAGTTGCTGGGCGTGCTAGAGTAGGGAGGCATTCTTACCTCAGACTGAAGCCCGGAGGATGCGGCCTCGCAGCCGCCTCCTCTCGTTTGATCCGGCGCTCTCGGCGCATCGCTGCGCAGGAATGCAACGCCATGATATCCTCGGCTGGCCGCCCCTGCCTCACGGGCTCCGCCATGACGCGCATCGGCGCGTCGATGTGCTCGAAGAAGACCCTGTAGCCGGGGCAGAGGTAGTTGGGCCCGCCCTCGCCGCCAAGACGGCTCTTGGGGCATTCGCTGCGGCAGGCAAAGCGCACGTGACATGCACGGCACGCCTGCGGCAGCCTGGCCTTGGCCTGCCCGAAGCGGCGCAGTCGCTCGGAGGACAAGAGCTCGGCCAGGGGCGCCTGGAGGATGTTGCCCAAACGGCATCGAGCTCCGGCCCGAGCAACAGATGCAGCTCATCGACAAGTACGGCGGGATCCGTGCGTGGGGCACTGAGATCACCAAGCCACACTATGCAGCCGCGTGGGCCTGGGCGGGCAACACGCCATTCCAATGGGGTAAGCAGCTTGCCTCCCACCTGGGCGGCACGCGCAACCCTATGGTGGTCTCCTGGCCGGCCCGTATCAAGGACCACGGCGGGCTGCGCAGCCAGTTCACCCACTGCATCGACATCGGCCCCACCATCCTTGCAGTGGTGGGCCTGCCGGCGCCCACCCGGGTCAACGGGGTCGTGCAGATGCCGATGCACGGCGTGAGTTTTGCCGACACGTTCGATGATGCGCGGGCTCCAGAAGCCCACACGCAGCAGTATTTCGAGATCCTCGGCAACCGCGCCATATACAAGGATGGTTGGTGGGCCTGTGCCAGGATACCCAGGATCCCATGGGACCTGACGCCGGCTACGATGGCCGAACTGGCGCCCGGCGTCTATGACCCCGACAAGGATGCATGGGAGCTGTACTACCTGCCGGACGATTTTTCCCAGGCCAACGACCTGGCGAGGCAGTACCCGGACAAGCTTCGCGAGTTGCAGGACCTCTTCTGGGCCGAAGCCGAGAAGTACCAGGTCACGCCGCTCCTGGCCGGCTTGTCGTTCTACTTTGGCATCGTACCACCGCCCAGCGAGCAGACCCAGTTCGCCTACTATGGCAGCGATGTGCAGAATGTGGCGCCGGGCATGATCCCGCGCATCTACAACCATTCCTATGCTATCAGCGCCGACCTCGAGATCCCTCCGGATGGGGCCGAGGGGGTGATTGTGGCCGAGGCCGACCACCTGGGTGGCTTTGTGCTCTATGTCGACCGCGACGGCAGGCTGAAGCATACGTACAGCGCGATGGCCGTGTGGGAGTATAGGCAAGAATCGGCCAGCCCGCTGCCCACCGGCAAAGTGAACGTGCGCATGCAGTTCCAGGCCGACGCCGCCAAGCCGGCGACCGGCGGCCAGGTCACGCTCTACGTCAATGGCCGGCCAGTAGGCGGCGGGCGTATGGAGCACACAGTGCCGCTCCGCTTCTCTGGCTACGCGGGCATGGACAT
>Ga0272448_1003827_pt1 | contig 17606 bp, 19 predicted proteins | sample YNPCB0191_FD_202220 | JGI IMG/M metagenome (GOLD analysis project Ga0272448, IMG submission 202220) | Hot spring sediment microbial communities from Yellowstone National Park, WY, United States - YNP-CB-019-1 | ecosystem: Environmental > Aquatic > Thermal springs > Hot (42-90C) > Sediment... | reverse complement strand
GAGGTTCCGGTGACCCCACATCGCGTCGGCGGGCTGGGCGCCAAAACCGCTTCTCCCAGAGGGCCCGTCGGCAGGTACCGACTGCGCCAGGTTCTCTACCTCGCTGAGCATCACCTCCCCTCAGCTAAGCTCGCGTGGCCGCCGGCGTGACGGCTTCGAGGCGAGGATAGCCGGCTCGCCGCACCATCACGGCTGTAACCGCAGGCATCGTCCTGATCCGCCCTGATGGGTGGAAGATGGACGCCCCTGCGCACAACCACCTCTGATCACGTGGCCATTATAGCACTACCTCAATTGTGTCAACAACGGCGAGTGTCAACAACGGCGCGAATCCGTTTTGCGCCATTATTGTCCCCGGAAGCCGTATAGTATAGCCACCGAGACCAACCCCCAGAGGATGACATCCAGCAAGATGGGGCGGTCGCGCAGGAGGATTTCCTCGGGGCTGCCTCCCTCGTCCTTGAGCCGAATCAGGTACAAGTAGCGGAAGATGCCGTAGAGCACGAACGGTATGGTGACCATCATGGCGCCGTTCTTGGGCAGGTTTTGGCCGAAGAAGGTGTAGAGCGAGTAGGCCATCACGATGGAGGCGGTGATGACGGCTATCATCTCGTCCAGCAACTCCGGCGTGTACTCCGCTAGCCAAGCGCGGTGCTGGCCGGCGCTGTCATTCAGTAGCACCAGCTCGTGCCGACGTTTGCTGAAGCCGAGGTAGAGCGCGCCCAGGCCAGTGGTCAGATAGAGCCAGGGCGAAATAGGTACACCTATGGCCAGCGCGCCCGCCATCGCGCGCAGCACGAAGCCCCCCGCCAAAACGAAGACGTCCACCAAGGCCACGTGTTTGAGGCCGAAGCTGTAGGCAACCATCAGGGCTACGTAGGCGAGCGCCGACAGCCCGAAGCCGGGATTGAGGGTGAAGCCGGGGTTGAGAGCAAATGAAGCAGGCAAGGCAATGGCGAGCAGCACGGCCGCCGCGGCCTGGGCATGGAAGGGCTTGAGCTTGCCGGAGGCGAGCGGCCGGAGGCGCTTACGGGGGTGGACCTGGTCCGATTTCAGATCGCGCAGGTCGTTGATGAGATAGATGGCGCTGGAGAGCAGACAGAAGAGACAAAAGGCAATGGTGACACGCAGGACAAGGTCCAGGTGAAAGAGATTGAAGGAGAAAACCAGGCCGAAGTAAATGATGATATTCTTCGCCCACTGCTTCGGCCGCATGGCGATGAGAAGCTGGTGGAGCATCTTTCCTCCGTGCCCCTGTGGGCTGCAATATACCGGACTGCGCAGGGAGGGTCGATTCCTCGCCGCCCCTGCTCTCGATCGCCTTGCACTGGTGAGATACCAGGCGGCGCAAGAGCGCGTAGGGCAATGGTACAAAGGCGGGTATTGAGTGTCAAATGCTTTGGGGCCAGGGTTCACTGACGCTGGCTAATCGCTGTGGCTTGCTGCTATAATTCCGACGGGACCGCAGCAGGCTTGCCCTGAAGCACCGCGTCCGCGCAATGGGCTCATGCTGGCGCACTTGCTGCGTTAGTACCTGCTTTGGGAGGGAAACGGATGGTGCCTGACGACGAGCTTCGTCTCACGGCGCTAGCGTCTTGCGCTGGTTGAGCGGCCAAGATGGGTCCGAGCGACCTGGCGCAGGTTCTGCGTCCACTGACGAGAATAGAGCACCCCAACCTGCTCGTTGGGCTCAAAACGACGGACGACGCTGCCGTCTATAAGCTGAGCGAAGACCAGGCAATCATCCAAACCCTGGATTTCTTCCCGCCGGTGGTGGATGATCCCTACGTCTATGGAGGGATCACGGCCGCCAACGCTCTGTCTGACGTCTACGCTATGGGAGGGGAGCCTCTCTTCGCTCTCAATATCGCTGCCTTCCCCGACGACCTGCCCAAGGAGATCCTGGGGCGCATCTTCCAAGGGGGAGCCGACAAGCTGGCCGAAGCAGGGGCGGTGTTGGCCGGCGGTCACACCGTGACCGACCGCGAGCCCAAGTACGGACTGAGCGTGGTAGGGCTGGTGCATCCGGCTCGCATATTCACCAAGGGAGGGGCAAAGCCAGGAGACCGACTTGCCCTCACCAAGCCCCTGGGCACTGGCGCCATTACTACGGCCCTGAAGGGAGGCGTGGCCACGCCGGCCGACGTAGAGGAGGCAGTGCGCAGCATGCTGAAGCTGAACGGCCCGGCATCGAGGCTAGCTCACGAGTTTCCTGTCATAGCTTGTACAGACGTGACCGGCTTTGGGCTGCTTGGCCACGCCTGGGAGATGGCACAGATCAGCGCGGTGGCGTTCCGTCTCCAGGCCAGTGAGATTCCTTTCCTGCCCGGGGCGTTGCGCTATGCTGGGGAAGGGATTCTGCCCGGCGGCGCCAGCCGGAACCGAGAATACCTGCTGCGCGAAGGGCCTGATGGCCGGCCGGTCGTCACCTGGGCGCCACAAGTGCCTCGGGAGGTGCTCGATCTGCTCTTCGATCCCGAGACGTCAGGCGGTCTTCTTTTTGCCGTGCCAGCCGAGCATGCTAGGGAGCTCCGCCGGCGCTTTATGGAAGAACGGGAGCCGCTCTGGTTCATCGGTGATGTCATCGGTGGGCGTGGCATCTACGTTGAATGAGCGTGGCAAGCGGTGGCCAGGAAACGACTTGACCTGCTACTGGTGGAGAGCGGCAGGGCACCAAGCCGAGAGAAGGCGCAGGCGCTCATTCTTGGTGGGGAAGTGCTGGTCGATGGGCAGGTGGCTCGCCGGGCCAGCCAGTTGGTGCCCGAGGGAGCTACCATTGAAGTGCGTCAGCCGCTCCCGTACGTCAGCCGCGGCGGCCTCAAGCTGGCGCACGCACTGGACCGCTTGAGCCTGGACGTGAACGGGCTGACGGTGGTGGACGTGGGCGCCTCTACTGGAGGCTTTACCGATTGCTTGCTCCAGCGCGGCGCGCGCCGTGTCTACGCCGTGGACGTAGGCTATGGGCAGTTGGATTACCGCTTGCGTCAGGACCCGCGAGTGGTAGTGCTTGAGCGCACCAACATCCGCGACCTTGAGGGGCTGCCCGAGACGGTGGACGCGGCAGTCATCGACGTGTCGTTCATTTCGCTGACGTTAGTGCTGCCTGTGGTGATGCGATTGGTCTCGCCGGAGGGCTGGATTCTGGCTTTGGTCAAGCCACAGTTCGAGGCTGGACGAGAGCAGGTCGGTAAGGGCGGTGTGGTCCGCGACCCGGCAGTGCATCGGCAGGTGCTGGCAAAGATCGCTGCCTGGGCGCAGGAGCATGGTCTTGCCGTGGCGGGGGTGGTGGCCTCACCCATTCGAGGCCCGGCGGGCAACCGCGAGTTCTTTGAGCTCTTGCGACTGAAGGGCGAGTCCATAGATGTTCCAGCAGCGATTGAACGGGAGGTGAGGTAGAGGGAGCGAAGAGTGATTAGGTGATGGGCCGATAAGGGATGGACCGAGTTCTCACGATCTCGGCGTTCCTTATTGCCTGTGCTACCCATCACCTAGACTCTTGGCTCTTCCTCACTTTTCCGTGTCCCAGGAGCTGTCATTTGAGGGGCATACCAGTTCGAAAGCTGGTTCTGGTTCACAATACGCGCCTGCCTGAAGCAGGGGCGGCGGCTGAGGAGTTGGCGGCGCTGGCCCGACGAGCCGGCCGCGAAGTGGCACTGGTGCCGGCCGATAATCCATCCACTCTGGCCTTGGCAGTGCAGGGAGCAGAGCTGGCAGTGACGCTGGGCGGCGATGGTACCATTCTACGCACAGCGCGGGCGGCCGCGCCATCGCGTGTTCCGGTGCTGGGAGTCAACTGCGGGGAGCTTGGCTTCTTGGCCGAGCTTACCCCTAGCGAGGCGGCGGAGAAGCTTACCGAGTTCATGGACGGGATGGGCTGGGTGGAAGAGCGATCTACCCTCGAGGCTTCGATCAGGCGCGCCGTCCCTGGCAAGGATGCCGAACCGATAGATAGCTTGCTGGCTGTGAATGATGTAGTAGTCGGCCGCGGGCGGTTCGCGCGTGCGATGCGCCTCAAGACCTACGTCGGTGATGCCTATGTCACCACGTACGTGGCAGACGGCGTGGTGGTCTCGACTCCTACTGGCTCCACGGCTTACTCCTTTTCCGGGGGAGGTCCCATTCTCGATCCGCAGTTGTCGAGCTTCATTCTCACGCCGCTGCTTCCTCATTTGGTAGCATCTAATAGCCTGGTTCTGCCTTCTACCGAGGAGGTACGTTTCGATGTTCACACGCTGTCGGACGCGACCGTGAGCATCGATGGCCAGATCGACATCGCGATCCACGATGGCGACTCGGTAACAGTGCGGGCCGGGCGTTACTCCAGTCTGTTCGTGCGCGGCCGGCCCAAGAGCTATTTCTACGAGACGCTTTTCCAGCGGCTGCGCCAGGCGAACAACAGCCAGAGTCAGAGGTAGAGCCCCGTGCTGGTGGAACTAGGTATCAGCAACTTCGCGATCATCGATCGTCTCCACCTGCGGCTTTCTCCCGGCTTCAATGTCCTTACGGGCGAGACCGGGGCTGGCAAGTCTATCGTCATCGACGCTGTCAGCTCTCTTCTGGGCGGCAAGATCGGGGCAGAATACGTGCGGTCTGGTGCCAGCCAGGCGAGGGTCGAGGGCATCTTCAGCCTGGAGCCGGGCTCCCGTCAGCACGCTGCCTTACGAGAAGTACTGCAAAACTACGGCGCGGACGATGAAGAACAGACGGGTATGGTCATACTCACGCGCGAGATCAACAGCTCCGGCCGCAGTGTGGCTCGCCTGAATGGTCGCGCCGTGACGCTCGGCGTGCTGCAGCAAGTCGGAGGCATGCTCATCGACATCCACGGGCAAACCGAGCACCTGTCTCTGCTCCGAGTGAGTCAACACATCGACTTTTTGGACGAATACGGCGGCTTGCGCGAGGCGCGTGGCGAGGTAGCCGAACGGGTGGGAGAGCTGAAGCGTGTCCGGTCGGAACTGGACCGTTTACTCAAGGACGAACGACAACTGGCCCGCCAGGCGGACCTGCTGCGCTTCCAGGTGGAGGAGATCGCGGCTGCGCGCTTGCAACCGGGGGAAGAGGAAGAACTGCTGGCGGAACGCAGTGTACTTGCCAACGCCGAGCGTCTGCGTGAAGCAGCCGAAGCGATGTACGTTCTCTTGAAGGAGGGGGCGGAAGAACAGCGTTCGGTCGTCGATCTGCTGGCAGATGTGGCGGCGCGCGCCGCCGACATCAGGCGTATGGACCCAAGCCAGGAGGAGCAGCGCCGAAGGGTGGATGAGCTTATCTATGAGTTGGAAGAGCTCGTACAGTCGGTGCGTTCGTATCGAGATAGCATCGAGGCCGACCCTGCTCGGCTGGAGGCGGTGGAGGAACGGCTCGAGCTCATTCGCAACCTCAAGCGCAAGTACGGCAGCACCATACCGGAAGTGCTGGAATTCGGGCGGCAGGCGGCAGCCGAGTTAGCTTCGCTGGGCAGCCGCGAGGAGCGAGTGGAAGAATTGCGGGAGAAGGAGGCCGCGTTGCTGGTCGAAGTGGGGAGGCTGGCGGCGGAGCTCTCACAGAAGAGGCAGAAAGCGGCGGCGCGGCTCAGCGCCGCCGTTGAGCAGGAATTGGCCGAACTCAACATGGCCAAGGCACGCTTCTCGGTCTCGGTGACTCAGCGCGAGGATCCTTCGGGAGTGCCTCTGGGGGACGGCCGCACCTGTGCGTTCGACGCCAATGGCGTCGACCAAGTGGAGTTCCTCATCGCGCCCAATCCCGGCGAGCCTCTGAAGCCGCTGGTCAAGATCGCCTCCGGCGGCGAGACCTCGCGTCTTATGCTGGCCCTGAAGTCCATTCTTAGCGCAGTAGATGCCGTCCCTACTCTCATATTCGACGAGATCGACGCCGGCATCGGCGGCCGGGCTGGGCACGTGGTGGCTCGCAAGCTTTGGAGCCTCACCAGCAGCCATCAAGTGATCTGCGTTACCCACCTGCCTCAAATCGCCTGCTTCGCCGATCGCCATTTCAACGTCACGAAGGCAGTCGATGGAGAGCGAACCTATACGCGCCTGGTGGAGATGGGCGAGGAGGAGAAGGTGGAGGAGCTGAGCGTCATGCTGGGAGGGCTTGGCGAGAGCGTACGCGCGAGGGAAAACGCCCGCGAACTTCTGGCGCAAGCCGAGAAGTGGAAACAGCAAGCTCGCCCGAAGGCTATTCCAGCGGCCTGAGTCGAGAGGTGAAAGCGGCTCTGGTCTGAGACTTGCATCATCGGGGCTGCAGTGCTCGCAGTCTGGTGCTGGCGAGCACTCCGCCAGCCCATAACACCCGAAACGAGAGGCAACGTGAAACGAGAAGCCACCATTTCCACCGACCGTGTTTTCAGCGGCAAGCTCATCAACCTGCGCGTAGATACTGTCAGCCTGCCCAATGATCGCGTGGCCAGGCGAGAGATAGTCGAGCACCCGGGCGCCGTGGCCCTGCTGCCTCTTGATGCTGAGGGCAAGGTGGTCATGGTTAAGCAATACCGCAAGGCAGCGGAGCAGACCTTGCTGGAGATTCCCGCTGGCACTCTCCATCGGGGGGAGGAGCCGCTGGTGGCCGCCCAGCGTGAGTTGCAGGAAGAGATAGGTGCCGCCGCTGAGAAGCTGGAGCACCTGATCGACTTCTACCCTAGTCCCGGCTTTTCCAGTGAAGTGACGCATCTTTACGTGGCCTCGGGCCTGCGGCCCTCAAGCCTGCCGGCCGACGAGGACGAGTCGTTCGAGATCGTTCACCTCTCCCTCGACGAGGCGATTAGAATGGTGCGCGAGGGAGAAATCCGAGATGCCAAATCGATCATTGGGCTGCTGATGTACGAGTGCTTGCGACGCTCGCCCAGCCCAGAGAAAGGACAATAGACGACGTGGCTCGTCTGAGGACAGCCAGGGCCGTTTCGGCGGGGGGAGTCGTCTACCGCTGGCAAGGAGAACGGCCCGAAGTGGTCCTCGTTGGCCGCGAGGATACCGGCGTCTGGGGGTTGCCCAAGGGCACGCCACAAGATGCCGAAACCCTCGAACAGACTGCCCAACGGGAAACGGAAGAGGAAACCGGCCTGGAAGTCCAAGTTCTCCAGCCGCTAGGGCAAATCGACTACTGGTTCGTGGCCGATGGCCGCCGCATTCACAAGACGGTCTATTACTATCTGATGGCGGCCGTGGGGGGCGATACGTCACGCCACGATCCGGAGTACGATTTTGCCCGCTGGTTCCCCGTGGATGAGGCTCTGGCGGTCATGACCTATCCCAACGAAGCGGAAATGGTTCGCTTGGCCAGAGAGGCGATCGCACACCGCCATAATTGATCAGCTATGGTTGCACAACCGTCACCTCGACCTGTTCGTCACACTCCCCTAGAGTCTGTGCACCGGCAGCTCGGGGCCCACTTCACCGTTTTCGCAGGCTGGTGGATGCCACTAGCCTATACCAGTATCCTCGAAGAAGCTCTAGCCGTGCGCCAGGCCGCCGGGCTGTTCGACCTTTCCCACTTGGGCGAGATCGAGGTCAGCGGCGCAGGCGACGTCTTCTTTCTTCAGCGGATGCTGACCCGTAACCTGGCTAGCCTGCGCGTGGGTCGAGCCACGTACAGCCTGATGTGCAACGAACAGGGAGGGATAGTGGACGATCTGCTCGTCTACCGCCTTCCCGATCGTTATCTACTGGTGGTCAACGCCGCCAACGTGCAGAAGGACCTTGACTGGCTTCGAGCCCGAGCCCCAAGAGGAGTGCGCATAACGGATGTTTCGGAGCAGACCGTCATCATGGCAATTCAGGGGCCATTCTCGGTATCGATCCTCGATCCCATCGCTGACGTCGAGGTGGCTGCGATCAAGTTCCAGGGCTGGGCGGCGGGCAGAGTTGCGGGGGAACGGGCCCTTATCGCCCGCACTGGCTACACGGGCGAAGACGGCTTCGAGCTGATACTGGCACCCGAGCGGGCGGCCACGGTGTGGAACGAGCTATTGCAGGCCGGCTCGGCCTGGGGCTTGAAGCCAGCCGGACTGGGGGCACGTGACGTCCTGCGCTTGGAAGCCGGTTTTCCTCTCTACGGGGAGGATATCGATGAGAGTTGCAACCCGTTAGAGGCCGGCCTGGAACGTTTTGTAGACCTGGCCAAGGTCTTCGTGGGACAGGGGCCTCTGTTGAGGATAAAGCAGCGGGGGCCAGCGCGCCTCTTGGTGGGGATAGAGATGCGTGAGCAGGCTATCCCTCGCCACGGGAACCAAGTGCTTTCCGAAGGGCGCTCGGTAGGCTACGTCACCAGCGGCGTCTACTCGCCGACCTTGAACCGAGGAATCGGCTTCGCCTTCGTTAGCAGCCGCCTTGCTGCTCGTGGCACTTCGCTCGAGGTGATGATACGCGGCCGCCCGCGGCAGGCGCAGGTGGCAAAGGTACCGTTCGTGAAGCACACTGCCCACGGGGGCACGTGATGAAAGGCCTTGGCTGTGCTCGTCGTTTCAGCGTTTCAGGAGCTTATCTCTTGGGCGCTGGCGCCATCTCCTGCTTCGCAGACGTACACGGCCGGCGTGATGCCAGTGGCACGGGCATAGGCCGTTTCGACCTCGCTGCGCAGCCGGTCCACAGCGTCGCTGCGCACCAAGTTGACCGTGCAACCGCCAAAGCCGCCGCCGGTCATGCGAGAAGCGAGCACCCCGGGCACCCTGCTCGCGATCTCGACCATAGCGTCGAGCTGAGGGCAGCTGACCTCGTAGAGATCGCGTAGGCTCTGGTGAGAGGCAGCGAAAAGCTCTCCCACCGTGACGAGGTCGCCGGCTTCCATAGCCACTACCGTTTGCTCGACACGAGCGTTCTCGCGGATCACGTGTTCGCAGCGTCGGGCGATGACGTCAGGTAGCAGCCAGCGGTACTCGTTGAGCTGGTCGAGGGTGACGTCGCGTAGGGCCTTGATGCCAGGTAGGCGCGCTGAGAGCAGCCGTACCCCCTCCTCGCACTGCTGGCGGCGCAGGTTGTACTCGGAGGCTACCAGACAGCGCTCGACTTTGGTATCGCAGACGACCAGCTTGACATCGTCACCAGGCATGCGCACCAAGCGGCTATCGAGCGAGCGGCAGTCGATGAGCAGGGCATGGCCTTTCTTGCCCAGCACCGATATCGACTGATCCATGATCCCACAGCTATTGCCAACGAAGACGTTCTCGGCCTTCTGACAGAGACGAATCAAGTCCCCTGCGGGCACCTCGAATGCCCCAGCTTTGCTGAAGGCCAGTGCGGAGGCAACCTCGATGGCTGCCGAGCTGCTAAGCCCCGCGCCGAGGGGGACGGTACCGTAGATGACGGCGTTGAGCCCGCGCAGGGGGTAGCCAGCTTCCGCTAGCATGGAGGCTACGCCCTGGGGGTAATTGATCCATTGCACCTCGTGGTCGAAAGCCAGGCTCGCCAGAGAGAAGCAGGCGCTCGAATCGTAGTTTAGGGAATGAAAGCAGCATTGCTCATCGTCTCGTGCCTGGACTGCGATCCATGTCGAGCGGTCGATGGCAGCGGGCAGCACGAAGCCGTCGTTGTAGTCGGTGTGCTCCCCTATCAAGTTGACTCTTCCAGGGGCACGCACTAGGTAAGTCGGGTGACCGGTATTGGGGTAGAGCGAGCGCAGTTTGGCCAGGAGGCCGGCTGGCCCTGGGTCCTGGGGGATCATTCGATTTCCTCTCCTTCTCGCGGAGCGGCTTCTCTCAGCTCAGCCGCCTTCTCCTCAGCTAGGGTATCGTTTATGAAGGAACCGGCTCCAGACTCGCAGCCCGCCAGATATTTGAGGCGGTCCCGCGAGCGGTGCGGCGGGTAGAACTCGATGTGGAAATGATAAGTGGAGTGGTCCTCGCCATCGGTGGGCTGCTGGTGCATAGCCATGATATAGGGTAGGCTGAAGCCGAAGAGGTTGTCGTACTTGGTGACTACTGTCTTCAGGATCAGCGCCAACTCGCGGCGACCGGACGAAGTAAGATCATCGAGGCTCAGTATGTGGCGGCGTGGCAGAATGTGTACCTCATACGGCCAGCGAGCGTAGAAAGGGACCACCGCTACGAAGGAGTCGTTCTGACAGACCAAGCGCCTACCATCCCTAAGTTCCTCCGCCAACACGTCGCACAGCAGACAATGGCCGGTGTGCTCGAAGTGCTTCGCGCAGGCATTCAGCTCTTGCTGCACGATGGGGGGAACGTACGGGAAGGCATAGATCTGGCCGTGAGGGTGGCGCAAGGTGACGCCGATGACCTCCCCCTTGTTTTCGAAGATGTAGACGTAGCGGACGAAATCTAGGCTGCCCAGTTCCTGGTAGCGGTCCGTCCACACTTGTATCAGCCGGTCGAGGTGGGATACGCTGAGATCGGCCAGCGTGGCCTCGTGGTCGGACGTGTAGAGCACCACCTCGCATATACCCCGGGCCGGCTGCGTGCGGTAGAGGCCGCTGTCCTTGACAGCTGGTTCTGGGGGGTTGCGCTGCAGGGAAGGGAAACGGTTCTCGAAAGTCACGATCTCGAAGTCGCTCGCCGGCACTTCGGTGGGAAAGCCGCCTTCACGTGTCGGGCAGAGTGGGCAGTAGTCCTTAGGCGGGAGGAAAGTGCGCTGCTGCCGGTGTGTAGCCGTGATGACCCACTCCTCCAACAACGGGTTCCATCTCAATTCGGACACTGGCGGCCCTCCCTGTCCAGCGGCTTCTCTTCGCGGGTGAGATTTCGGGTGTTTGGGCGCTTTTCGGCTGGCTCCTGCCCTGGCTGGGGCGAGAAAGAGTAGAAGATCAGATAGCGCCCATCTTCTTTGATGATTCGACGTTTCTCCATCGCTCTGGTACCTCTCGTTTCGGCACCGCGCCCAGTGGCGACTGGCAGCAACTGATCAATACTAGCTGGCTGGCGCTTGTTCAAGCGCTCACTCTCGGTCGGCCGCCCTATTATAGCACGCGCGATGACGAGACCAAGCTCAGCCCGGCAGCAAGGCTGGAACGTGAAATGCATGCGTTTGTTGCTGGAAACCGGCCTGGGGGCGCCCAGCAGATGCTCAGAAAGGCCATTCTCTTTCTCGCCGATCAGAATAGCGTCCACGACCTTGCTATGCATCAGCCTTTGGCGCGTCGGTTCGCGCTGCGCTTCGTGGCTGGGGAGAGCATGGACGAAGCTATCGAGGTGGTGCGCAAGCTCAACGCACGGGGCCTTCGTGCCTCACTTGATCATTTGGGGGAGAACGTTACCAGCGTCAGCCGAGCTAGAGAAGCGGCCGAGGAGTACTTGGCGATCCTAGACCGCATCGCCGCTGCGGGCGTGGACTGCAACATCTCGGTCAAGCTGACGCAGATGGGACTTGATCAAGGCCCCATCGTCGCCCAGGACAATTTGCGCCTCCTGGTGGCGCGGGCAGCTGACCTCAAGACCTTCGTGCGCGTAGATATGGAAGGATCGGCCTACACACAGCGGACCCTTGACATTGTGCGGGCTGTGCACGAGGAGTTCGGCGACCACGTGGGGCCGGTAATCCAGGCCTACCTCTATCGCAGCGCAAGTGACATCCAGGATCTCATTGCGCGGCGAATCCGAACGCGGCTGTGCAAGGGAGCATACAACGAGCCTTCATCCGTGGCTTACCCGCGCACGCGAGATGTGGAACTGAACTATATGCGCCTGGCACAACAACTGTTGCAGTGGGGCAACTACCCGGCGCTAGCGACTCACGACGAGAAGATCATCCGCTGGGCACAACGTTACGCCAAGAACAATGGGATCGGGGCAGAGCGTTTTGAGTTTCAGATGTTATACGGCATCCGCCGAGACCTTCAAGACGAGTTGGTCAAGTCGGGCTACAATGTCCGGGTGTACGTGCCATATGGCACAGAGTGGTATCCGTACCTGATGCGGCGGCTGGCCGAGCGGCCGGCAAACCTCGTTTTTGCGCTGTCCAACGCCCTACGTCGGTAGCGTCGCCTTGACGCGAATACCTTGGCGTGATAGTATCCGGACGACCCTGCGGTGTTAGTGATGCAAGACAAAGCTCTGAGCCAACACCTCTGACATAGGGAGCCAACCTCCGCTAGCTGTGTGTCTGAGGCTTACCGTCTCACCTAGAAGCTGGTCGGCAGGTTCCTTCTTGTGAATTGAGGTTCAGAGCCAAGTCGCACACGGCATAGCGGGGTCTTTCTTTCATCCTGGTGCTAGCTAGGCTGTTCTCCTTGCGTTTTCGCCCTCCTTCGCTTATGATTTGATTTGTATCCACCAGTCAGTGGCGAAAGGGGGACTGGTCTCGTGGCAACTCAGCAAGAGCTAAAAGCCAAGCTAGAGTCCGAGCGCCAGCGCCTGCAGACAGAGTTGCGAGATCTGGCAGCGGAAGAAGAGCCGACGCGGGACGCCCGGTTAGCTCGCGAGCAAACCGGCTACGGCAACCATATGGCCGATGATGCTACGCAGACGTTCGAGGATGAGAAGCAGTTAGCGATCGAGCAGCATCTGCGGGGGATGCTCGACGAGGTGGAGCGTGCTTTGCACAGGATGGCCGAGGGTACCTATGGCCGCTGCGAGAACTGCGGCCAAGAGATCGACCCGGCACGTCTGGAGGCTTTGCCGTGGACAACGCTCTGTCTGCGTTGCAAGACAGTGCTGGAGAGCCGACGCTGAGCATGACGGCCGCTGCCATCGATCTTCGGGCTTGGCATCCTGGTGGTTTGGGGGTGAGCTTTTGACAAGCACAAGCCAAGCAAAGCGAGTAGAGTGGCGGGCGTATCTACCGGTTCTGCTTCTCGCTACTTTCATTCTCGCAGCCGATCAGCTGAGCAAGCTGGCCGCCACCGAAAACCTCGGTCCTCAGGCCGGGTATCCTCAAGTCCAGGTTCTTGGCGACTACTTAAGGCTGACCTATACCACCAACACCGGCGCTTCCTTCGGGCTTTTCCCGCAGGCCACTTTCTTCCTCACCATAGCTTCTCTGGCAGCGGTCCCAGTGCTGTTCTGGCTGCAGGGCAATCTGATCAGGGAGTCATGGGTGACCCAGGTCAGCATCGGCTTGCTTCTGGGTGGGGACTTGGGCAACCTGATGGATCGGATCCGTTTGGGCTACGTGGTGGACTTCATAGATGCTGGGGTGAACAACCTACGTTGGTACACCTTCAATATCGCCGATAGCGCATTCGTGATCGGCGTTGCCATCGTTGCTGTCTGCGTGTTCCTCTATACGGAGTCTGCCCCCGCCCAGCAAGATGCGTAGAGAGACCGTCGCCATAGAGGGCGGCCTTCGCCTCGACCGTTTCGTGGCCGCTGCCTGGCCCGAGCTTACCCGCTCTGCCGTGCAGCGGCTGATTCAGGCTAACCTCGTCTGGGTGGATGGCCAGCCCGCTCGCGCCAGCTATCGCGTCTCCCCCGGCGACCGCATCACCGTGGAGGTGCCGGCTCCGTCGCCGAGTGAGCTGGAGCCAGAGGCCATCCCTCTCGACGTCGTCTACGAGGATGCCGACGTCCTCGTCATTAATAAGCCAGCGGGCCTGGTCGTGCACCCCGCGCCCGGCCACGCCGGGGGCACCCTCGTCAATGCGGTGCTGGCCATGGACGTCGAGCTGGAGGTGTCGAACACCCAGCGGCCGGGCATCGTGCATCGGCTGGATAAGGACACCTCCGGCCTCATGGTGGTGGCCAAGAACGACTGCGCTCAGCTCAGCCTGAGCGAGCAGATGCAGCGCCACGAGATGAAGAAGGAGTACCTGGCGCTCGTCTGGGGCCACCTGACGCCCTCTCGCGGCATCATCGATGCCCCCATCGGCCGCGATCCCAGAGATCGAAAGCGCATGGGCATCGTCGCCAGCGGCCGGCCAGCGCGCACTCACTTCCGTGTGTTGGAGCAGCTAGACGGCTTCGATCTGGTGCGGCTGAGGCTGGAGACCGGGCGCACGCACCAGATTCGAGTGCACATGGCTTCGCTCGGCCACCCCGTGGTAGGCGACCGGGTCTACGGGCCGGAGCGAGAGGCGCTCGGGCTCAAGCGGCAGTTCCTGCATGCCTACCGTCTGGGCTTCGTCCTGCCGTCTGGCGGCTACCGCGAGTTCGTGGCTCCGTTGCCAGGAGACCTGCGAGAGGCGCTGGACGCGCTCGGCTCGGCTTTCGCGGCCCGTCTGCCCGAAGGGACGTGACCCAGTAACGAGGCCAGACCACTGCCCTGGCTGAGGAAGTCCTCCCCGGGAGCGCGGACGTCTCGTCCGTCCCTGGGCCTTGCCCCAACGACCCGACGCTCAAACGGGAGCCGGCCACTCCGATATGAATGAAGGGAGGCTATTGCGAGTCTCGGAAACAGACGAGATGTCTGCGCTCCCGGGAACGATCTGGGGCGCAAGCTCTCTGACGTTTCTGATAATCCTGACGTTCTGACATCACGCCTGTGGGAGGGCGGCACGTAACGACCTGCCGTTTCGTCCGCACTGTTCGATGCACTGTCGGACGTTTCGGACGTTCGGACATCATGCATGGTAGGGGCACGTACGAAGAGTCCAGGATCTTCGTTCAGGCCGGTGAGGACACTATTTGAGGAAGCGGGCGAGGTCGTCGATGCGGTGAACAACACCGGCGATCTTGCGCGGCCAAGCATGGGAAACTAGAGCTATAGTTGGGGCCTAGAAGCAGAGAGGGGAGAGCACGATGAGCAGCGAACAAGTAGCACCTGAGACGAAAGGTGTTACGGTGAAGTTACTGGCAACGGTTGGCCTTGGCCCTGAGATCGAGGGCATGGCAGGGCGCCAGCTTCGAATGCGTATGGTCACCATCGAGCCTGGAGGCGTCTTCGGCCCGCTTCACGATCACAAAGACAGACCAGGAATCGTCTACATATTGCAGGGAACGATTACTGACCATCGAAATGGAGTGGCTACGGACTATGGGCCGGGAGTGGGCTGGCCCGAGGACAGAAACACTACACACTGGCTTGAGAACAGAGGAACGATTCCGGCGGTGGAGATTTCGGTCGATGTAGTCAGGCAAGAGTAAGCCACTACTTTCGGGTTCATTGGTGACTGCGTCCAGGGCACACATGGGAGTACGCCTCCGGGCAATCCGGTGGACTGAAAGCGCTGGCAATACGCCGGAAGCGCTGCTGGAAGGCGTGCCACAAGGCATCTCGGGCGGTAGGAGGCATGCTTCAGAGTCGCTGGGTAGCTTGGCAATAGGTGCCTCTCACGAAGAACGCGAAGCTAGTGATGATGTCTGAACGTCAGATGGGGCAAACGTAGCTGGCGGACGTTACATGCCTACCCCACATGCATGATGTCCGAACGTCCGACAATGCGAGGGGCTCTGTAGAATGAGCCCGCTCGCCTCAGCGGCGGGCGGGGACGGACAACGGGACGCAGCCAGGGGCAAGTGGCGTCAGGACCGTACTGGGCAGGCTGCCCGCAGGCCGGGTGGGTGCTGGGTCAGCCCTCCGGCAGAGAGCCTCAGTGGCGTCCGTTGGAGCAGGCGCCACAGCCCAGGCACCCATCGTTGGGGTTGAGGCGGGCAGACGCACCCGCGGGGGCTGGAGCGCCGGCGCTGGCGCCGCAGGAGCAGGACTGGCATCCTGCGCCGCGCGCTGCCGCGGCCATGCTGGCCCGCAGAATACGCAGCTCGCTCACCTGCTCAACGGTTAGTTGTCTGCCTCCGCCAAGGGTGCGAGCCGCCGCCATCGTCCTGGCCACCAGCTCCAGCAAATCCATCTTGTAGAAGGCGTCTAGGGCGCTGCTGCCGAGAGTGACGGCGCCGTGATTGGCCAGCAGGACGGCATCGTGCTGTGGCACCAGGCTGGCGATGGATTCAGCGAACGCAACGGTATTGGGCGCGGCATACTTGGCCAGGGGCACTCCATTGAAGCCGAGGAGCAGGTCCGTTACTAGCGGCTCCGTCATTGCAAAGCCGCAGGCGGCGAAGGCGGTGGCCGTGGCCGGGTGGGCGTGCACCACCGCGCGTACGTCAGGACGCAGAATGTAAGAGACGGCGTGCAGCGGATACTCCACCGGCACGGCTGAGCCAGGGCGGCCGTCCACTATCTCGCCCTTGAGGGTAGTGGCTACCACCGCCTCGGGATCGAGCGCCCCCAAGCAGGCGCCACGAGGAGTGGTGAGGATCAGGTCTGTATCAAAGCGAACGCTCAGGTTACCGTTGGTTCCAGCCACGAAACCGCGCTCGTACAGCTTGCGGCCGACCTCTACGATCTCTTCTCGCACTTCGCGTTCAGTCTTCATCTTCACTCCCCCACCCTAGGATAACCGAAGCTGAGCGATGACTTGACGGACGATGGCCTCGATATCCTGGCCAGTGGGCGCGGTCGCTGCCTCGCTAGCGACCGTGGCAACCGGGGCCGTAGTTGCGGAGCCGATAAGGCGGTGGATTTCGGCGAAGATCTCTTCCTTCGCCCTGTAGGCCGCCGGCGCGTGCGCGTCGGAGATCGGCTGTTGTGGAGGGCCCATACGAAAGCCGCGCGCTTCCATCCCCCACTTAAACCCTTGTGGGAAGTTGGGAATCTTCATCAGGCGGATGAGCTTGATGATAGAGCGCTGGCGCTCGAAGGCACGCTGGTAATTGCCGGCTTTGTAGCTGTTGTAGATATCGAGCATGATCTCGGGCAGGATGCCCGAGGTGGCGGTCATGCAGCCTTTGGCACCGGCCATCAGGGCGGGGAAGAGCCCCTCCTCGTAGCCAATGAGCACGTGGAAATCAGGCCGGATGCTGGTGGCCAAGTCTATGTTGTTCATGAGGTTGACGAGGCTGCCGCTAGAGTCCTTGATAGCTACAATGTTGGGGTGCTGGCAAAGCCGTGCCACCGTCTCCGGCAAGATGGGATTGGTGAAGAAAGGAATGTTGTAGAGGACGATCGGTATGTCAACGGCGTCGGCGACCACGTCCACGTACTTCTCCACGATGTCTTGAGTGTTGGTGTAGAAGTAGGGAGCCATAATCACCACAGCATCAGCTCCGCTCTCCTTGGCGTGCTTGGCCAGGGCAATGGATTGCCGTGGGCAGGTAGCACCGATGCCGGGCGTTACGGCGCAGCGCCCACGGACCTGATCGATGGTCACATCCATTAGCCACTTGCGCTCGTCAATGCTCATATGCATGAACTCGCCACAGGTGCTCACGGGGAAGATGCCATGCACTCCCTTGTTGACGAGCCACTCTGCCATCTCGCGCACTACTAGCTCGTCGATGCGGCCATCGTCGGTGAATGGGGTCATAAAGGCGACGTTGATGCCTTCCGGCCTGTACATCTTCGCTTCTTCCTTTCCGATGCTCCCGCGGTCTTCTCACCCTGAGCCAGACGAGACCTGAGGTGATTATCAGAGGAGGGCAATGGGCCGAGAATGGTCAACCCTGGTGACTGCCTGCGCAGACGCCGCGCCGGCTTCCACTAGTGCATTCCTCGCACCGTGGCAATAATAGACCGCAACCGGGGCAAAGTCAATATTGCCGAAGCGTTGGGATCGACGGCGCTCGAGGCCGATTGGCCGGAGGGCCGGCTCGTCCAGTTTGCAGGCGGAAGTAGGCCGGGGCAACGCTGTACCCTGCTGCTTCAGTTGAATGTCTTTTCCTGCCCACCTATACTCGTTTGCTGATCGACTCAGGAGTACCGATTGAGGGTTTGGAGGAGCGCTGAATGGAG
>Ga0272448_1003826_pt1 | contig 17607 bp, 19 predicted proteins | sample YNPCB0191_FD_202220 | JGI IMG/M metagenome (GOLD analysis project Ga0272448, IMG submission 202220) | Hot spring sediment microbial communities from Yellowstone National Park, WY, United States - YNP-CB-019-1 | ecosystem: Environmental > Aquatic > Thermal springs > Hot (42-90C) > Sediment... | reverse complement strand
GATACGCAGCAATCATAGCAGGAATTTTAGCATCTCAAGGCAGTGGAGGTGGAAGTTCAGCAAAAAATTCTGATAATCCTCCAGGCCAGGACAACAAGCCCAGCTCAAGAAGAGATAATTCTGATTCTGGAAGTGGGAGTGGTTCTGGAAGTGGTGGTTGGGGTAATGAACTCTAAAAACAAACTAATAGTAATAACAATTTTGAGTCCAATAATTATTTTCTGCAACACATAATGGTGCTTCTACAAAAACTTCATGCCCATTTTCATCTGTTCCCCAATATCTAGATAAAAAGATATCTGAACTTCTATTTGTCCAGGATATTTTGTTTGCAGCATTATACTGTCCATTTGCAGGAATTATATAAGGTTTAGAAAGTGTTGTATTTTTGGCATCGCATCCTACATATTTCCCACAACTCTGCCCCTTTGTTAGATTTACACTAACATTATTAAATTCTGTAAATTGTTTAGTATGATAGTATACCCAATCTGTGCCATTCCAGACAACATTTGTTACTATATAAGTTAATGTCAATATTGCCTGTGGGCAGTCTTGAGGACATGTATATGATTCTTCTGGGACTTTACAGATGCCATCTCCACAAGAAGGCTCTTGTACAGGAGGCTTGCTGTAATTGAACTGTGGACAATTTTCAGGCCAGCCGCCTTTCCAGACAAAAATTTTTAGTTTTGTGGGATTGTAAACAGTAAGGTTTGCGAAGAAAAGTGTTTCATCAGTATAAACATCACTTTTAATATAACAGCCTAATGAACAAATATCAAGAACACTACAATTCCTTATAGCATAACTATAACCTTTAGGAATCATCTTGCTTAGTGTTTCGTTCACTCCTGTCAAATCTCTTGCAAGAACTTGTGCTCTAATATCTTCGTCATATCTTATAAATTTTATAAAACTACTCAACCACTTAGTTATTTCTTTTTCTGCTTCTTGGTTGTAGATTGCTCTTTGCTTTACATTAATCACAAGAACAGCGCTAAAAACCATCAGAACAGCAATAAATGCCTCAACAATTCTTATCCATGCTTTTTTGTTTTTTCGTTTTAATAAGTGTTGAAGTTTCATTTTTCCTCTTTTTTCTTTTCCTCTTTCTTCTTTTATACTCTTGATTAGATTGTTAAAGATACAAACAGGGATTTTAATAGTTTTTGTTGGATGCTCCTTTCACCTAAGGATCATTAGTTTATAAATTCTTGTGATAAAGATTCTGTTAAGCGAACGGGTGATAAATAATTATAGATGGTTGTGAAATTTATGATGATGCTTGTAAAATGTTTAGAAGAAAAACCAAACATTTTGTTGATAGAAAAAAGAAATTAAGATTTTTTCATAAAGGATTGATAGTTAAACTAAGCAACAACCGAGTTGAAAGAATAAATAGATTTTATGCTCTCTGGCTTCATGTTTGTCGAGGGCTAAAAAACTTTGAAACAGCAAATGTATTGATAGAATTCTTTACTATTAACTATAATTACTTAAGAAAAGTTGGAGAGAAGGAACAAAGCAAAATTGAATGGTAAGAAATTTCTTTAATAATTCAAACAAAATAAGATATTTTTAACTATGTAAAAATATCACCTTTTAAGTTAACAGAATCGCGATAAAAACTAGATTACTAATCATTAAGTTACAAAATACTCAAACTTTTACTCTACCATTTTTCTTGATCATCTAATATTTGCATAACTAAACTCAAAATCCTACCAATAAGCCTAATCTTCTAAATCATTTATCCTAATCTTGCTAACTTTGCTCTAATCTCTTCCAGCTGTTTTTCTATATCACTCATTTTTCTTTCTTTTGTGATGCCTTCTTCTCTTAAAACTTTTGTCTCTTTTTTTATTTCTTTTTTGATTTCTTCTGTACGATACCCCTCTCCAATAGCCTTAACCTCCTCTTTCGGAAGAGTTGTTTCAATAGAAGAAACAAGGTTTTTTAGTGCTATTAAATCTTTTCTTATTTTCGATTTCAGGGCAAATTCTTTTTTCTTAAGAGCATTATAAGCTCTTATTTTGCCAATTATTTTCAATAAGCTCTCTTCAAATAGCAATGCTTCTCTCTTTAAAGAAACTGCTTCTGGATATTCAAGTTTTATATGAATGCTACTTGCCATATTTTGTTTATTATTTTAGATTTTACCAAAAAGAGAGCTGTCTATATTATTCACTTTTTCTTTTATTGTTTTAATTTCCTCTTCCCAGCCTCTAAGCTCTTCTTCTTCCTTATCTTTTATTTCTCTTATTTTCCTTAAAGACTCGTCCAAGTCAGAAATCTTTATTTTTATCTCTTCAAACTTTTCAACAGCTTCTTTAAACCTGTCAAGTTTGACAAAGACAGGCTCTTTGCTAACTGCAAGCCTCTCTGGCAACTCTAATACTCTGGGCGTTTCTATCCCTTTTCTTTCAGTTATTGTTGGAACTTCCTGACTAGTTTGAGCCTCAGGCAGTTTAGGCAAAGAAGGTAATGGCTCTGGTTCAGCAGTTGGTTTTGGCAATCCTGGCAGAGGCGGCAATTCTGGCAATTTTGGCAGTGTCGGCAATTCAGGAAGCCCTTGTTCCACCCTCTTTGTTTCTTCTTTTCTTTTAAAAAGTGGCATAATATATGATTTATAAAGAGTATATAAATAACTTTGCATAAATTTTAAAGTAGTAACAGAGAAACCGAAAGGTATTTATTGATCCTGCTTGAATAAATTTTGTATCAATCATAAAATGCGAATAAATTTTCTCAAAAGAGTTGTTGAAAACACAGCAGGAGAGCAAGCTGTAAAAATTGTTGATCTTCTTGCAAACAAAAAAGATATTAATGAATTTTTAATCGCAAAGAAACTTGGTTTGACAATTAACCAAACAAGAAATCTTCTCTATAAGTTATCTCATCTTGGAATCATCTCTTCGACAAGGAAAAAAGACAAAAGGCGAGGTTGGTATATTTATTTCTGGACGCTCAATGTCTTGAAGTCTCTTGAGGTGCTGGAACAATCAATAAGCGATGAGATAAATTCTTTAAAAAATGAACTAGCGAGAAAACAAGCTCAAAGATTTTATAAGTGCAAAATCTGTGGTAGAGAGGTAAATGAGGAAACTGCATTACTTACAGATTTTGTATGCAGTGAGTGTGGTGAGGTTTACGAATTAGCCGATACAACTCCGATCATTAATGAAATATCAAAAAATATTGCCAAACTCGAGAAAGAGCTTGTTTCAATAAGGGGAGAGATAAAGCAGGAAAAAGAAAGAATCGAACAAGAACTGCATAAGCATCTAAAAAGAGAAGAGAGAAAGAAAAAAGCTCTCAGGAAAAAACTAAAAGGAAAAGAGAAGGTTAAGGTAAAAAGTAAAGCAAAAAGGATTAAAAAATCTAAGAAAAATTAAAATGGGCCATTATTTCAGAGTCTATCGAGAGCCTTCTAAGGAGAGAAATTTTTTTGGTTTAGGGTTTTTTAGATTAAATGTCAGCGGCTGGCTTATAGTTGTTAATATAATTTTTTTTATTCTTATTATGCTGCTTAGTTTTATTTTTGGTTCAGAGAAAATTTTTTCTCTTTTTGCTCTTCAACCAAATAATCTTTTTGTTAATGGTTATTTTTGGACCTTGCTGACAAGCATGTTTATGCATGCAGGTTTTTTCCATTTATTCGTTAATATGTTTTCACTTTTCTTTATTGGAAGATTCCTTGAAATGCTAATTGGGAAAAAAAGATTTTTTTGGCTTTACATAATTTCAGGAATTTTTGCAGGGATTTTTTTCGCAGGGTTATCATATTTTTTTGGGTATGGTTATATTGGAAAAAGTCTTTTTGGAAGTCCTGGTACTTTTGCTGTTGGAGCTTCTGGTGCTTTGTTTGCTATTGCAGGAGTCTTGGCTTTTCTTACACCTAAAAACAAGGTTTATCTCATAGCAGGTCCTTTGGTTGCTTTAATTGTTCAAGTTATTATCAACAAATTCGTTGAATCTCCTATATTAGCAAGCATTCTTAATTTTTTAATAATGATTTACATTTTCATTTCACTATTTGCGATAATTTCTTTTAGGCCAAATTTGCTAAAAGTTGCGCTTCCTATAGAAATGCCTTTTTGGATTTTGCCTGTCGTTGCTATTGTTCCTCTTGTTCTAATAGGGTTTTTTGTTGAATTACCTATTGGCAACATGGCACATCTCGGCGGCTTTATTGCAGGAGCAATCTATGGCATTTATTTAAGAATAAAATACAAGAAAAAAACTAGGCTAATTGCTGAATATTTTTCAAGGTAATTATCGTAAATTAAAATTATAAATAAAAACCTCGATAGAAAATAGCAGAAGAAGATCATGAAAACAAAAACTGAAAAAAAATCTGCAAAAATCTTAAGGCTAGAAATCGTAACTTATTTAAAAGAAAGCAAAAACTATATTCTCTTTATCTTTGTTTTATTTCTTTATTTATTGATAGCAGGATTGATTCTTCCAACTCCGGCAGTTCTTGAAGAAATTATAAAAAACTTATTAAGAGAGATTATCGAAAAAACTTCTGGCCTAACAACATTTGAGTTGATTTTTTTTATTTTTAAAAACAATGCTTTCATAAGCATTCTTGGAATAATACTTGGAGCTTTTTTAGGAATTGTGCCTTTAATACTAACTATTTCAAATGGCTATGTTTTGGGTTATGTTATCAAGCTAGTGTTAAAAAATAGCAGCCTTTATCATTTATGGCGCTTGTTTCCGCACGGAATTTTTGAATTGCCTGCTGTAATAATAAGTCTTGGTTTAGGATTGAAACTAGGAGCAAGCTTATTTACAGCAAATCCTGAGAAAGAATTTTTGAGAAGGTTTTTGCTCTCAATTAAAATTCTTTTATTCTTGATTATACCTTTATTGCTTATTGCAGCAATGATTGAAGGTATTTTGATAAAAATTTTGGCGTAAAAGCTTCTTAAAATTTATAGGCTAATCCAACTATCAATTCTTGTTTGTTTTTTGTAATTTTTCAATATAGCTGATTTTTCAGCAAAAAATGATAGAGGCAGTTTAATCCTGCTTTGAATTCTGGCTAAAGCTTCATTCAGGCAAGAGAATTTTTCCGGAGTCTTTATAAAGGCTTCTCTTGAAATTTGTCTTAAAATGCCGACACCCATTGATTGACTATAGATAGAGGGATCTATTTCCCTAAAAACAACACAAGATGCTTGCCTTCGTATTTTTTCAAGATATTCGCATAATGCAAGACGATTAGCATAATATGCTCCTGTGACACTTTCTGCATAGGTTTTTCTTGGAAAAAAAGTTTCATAATCATGCCAGAATAAATTAGGGTTTCTTTGATTTATTTCTATAACTTCAAAGCTCCATTTGTCAGGAAGAAGCAAAAATTCATAGTGATTTCCAAGATATTCTGCGTTAAACAATAAAATTTCACTAATTTCAGGAGATTCTTTTATTCTTTTTAGTTTTGCTTTACTCAGCGTGTCATCAACAGCAGTTATTGCCCATCGTGTTGGTACAAGTTTTCTTCTGCTTCCAAGCCCAAGAAGGCCTGCAGAAAGAATTTTTATTATTGTAGAGGTTTTTATGTTTGTTTTTTCTAGTTCAAGCATCGCTGTTGTAGATTTAACATCAGTATCATTTACAAGATAGTCTATTTTTCTTTCTATAATAGGGTTTTCTTCTAATCTCACTGATTTAACAAGAGCAGCATTTTTTATTATTGGCACATAACTTTCTTTTTCTTTGTGTTTTTCTATAATTGGTTTTAAAAGTTTGAATTCTGCAGCAATAGAATGGGAGGCCATAGCAACTTCTTGCATTGTTTTTAGAAAGCTTTTATTCCAGCTATACTCAAGAGCTTTCTTAACATTTGTTCTTGCGCGACCATAAATAAGCTTTGTTCTTAAATTAATTATCTCTTGCATCTTTAGTTTTTTTTGATGCCACAATTCTTGAGAAGAAAAGAGTTCTGTATCGCCAAACTGGTTTTGTGGAGAGAGGATTCCAGTATAAACATTTGGATAATTCCAACGTCCAACAAATATTTCAGGAGGCGAGCTTCCAGAAAATTCTGTTATCTTTTTAACTCCTTCAAATAAAGCACTATGCTTTTTGCAACCCTCCTTACCGCAAATTTTACATCTCTCTTCCATGATTAATAAAAAAGAAATAGATTTATAACTATAACTATACAAAATTATATCTTCTATATCTCTCTTTTATTGTTCTTTTTGCTTTAATTTATAGCCTTACTCCCTTAAGTCACTTATGCCCAATATTATAAACAGCAGGCCGATTAGAATAACAAACCAGATCAATCCTCCTTTGAAGAATTCCCAAGCTGCTTTGCCAAAATTCCAGAAATCTCCCCAGCCCGCTGAGTAGATCCAGACAACTATAGCTGCAATCACTAATACGATGCCTATTAATAATTCAAGCCATTTGTTCATGTTATAAAGATAGGGTAATTTAAATTTAAAAACCCTTCTATACTTTTGTTTATATGCTTACTGAAGAAGAAATTAAAGAACTGAAGAATCATCTTGAAAATGCAAAAAACCCAATTTTTCTTTTTGATAATGATCCTGATGGTTTGTGCAGTTTTATTCTTTTGCGAAGATATTTAGGAAGAGGAAGAGGTGTTGCTATCAAAACCATACCTGATTTAGACAAGAGCTATTTTAGAAAGGTAGAAGAATTTAAAGCAGACTATATTTTTGTTTTAGATAAGCCTGTTATTAGTGAAGGCTTTATTGAGCTTGCTGAAAAACAGGGAATTCCTATAGTGCATATAGACCATCATAATGTTCCTAAAACAGAAAAAGCATACTACTACAACACTTTTTATTCTTCAGGCAAAGCAGAACCAGTTTCTTATATTTGTTACAAAGTCGTCGGTAGGAAAGAAGATGCATGGATAGCTGCAATTGGCTGTATTACAGACAGTTTTATTCCTGAATTTTTGGAAGAAGTTGAAGCCAAATATCCTGGGATGATTGATGCAAAATATAAAACTGCTTTTGACATACTTTACAACACTATTTTTGGAAAGATTTGTATGATTGTTAGTTTTGGAATTAAAGATAGAACAAGTAATATAATCTCTTTAATGAAATTCTTAATCAATTGCAATAATCCTCGAGAAATTTTGGAAGAAAATTCAAAAACAAGAGTTTTTTTAAAAAGATATCAGGAAATAAATAGAAAATATCAAGCAATCCTAAAAAAGGCTGAAGCACATGCAAAAGGAAAAGTTTTGACTTTTATTTACTCAGGAGATTTAAGCATAAACCAGTATATTTCAAATGCGTTATTTTATAAGTATCCCGACAAACTGATACTTTGCTTTTTTATCAAAGGGAATATTGCAAATCTATCAGCGAGATGGAGTAAAGATGTAAGAACTGCAGTTATAAATGCAGTTAAGAATATTGAGGGTGCTTCTGCTGGAGGGCATGAGCATGCTGTCGGAGGAAGAATACCAGCAGATAAAATTCAAGAATTTAAAAAAGCTCTCCTTAAAGAGGCAGAAAAGATTGAATCCCAAAGTAGTTAATTAGCGGAAATTAATAAAAATTACTTAACAAGAAATTCAAATTAAAGATTTTTTTGAAAGGGGTTTTAGATATTTTTAGGAGAATTTTAGAGTGCTCCTTCTTTCTAGAACATATTCCTTTTAATCAATAATCTTCAATTAATAAACTTTTCCTATATAAACATTATAATCCGCTTTTTTATTGCAGATTATGCATTTATCATTATCTTTTACAAGATTCTTTTCATCGATAAAAACCGCTTTAGCTCCTTTTGTTTCTGCTTTTAAAATTTCTTCACATTTCTCATTTTTGCATAGGGGAGAAATTGCAACTTTTTTGTTTTCTATCAAATTTTTTACTTTTTCCAATGTGTTTGCTTTTTCGGTTTTATTTTCAAAAATTTTCTTGGAGTTTTCAAAAAGATTTTTTTGTATTTCTTCGAGAAGTTTTAAAGAGATTTTTGAAATGTCTTTGATAGAAACTTTTTTCTTTTCTTGAGTATCTCTTCTATATAAAATTACAGAATTTTCTTTCAGTTCTTTCGGCCCAATTTCTATTCTTAAAGGAATGCCCTTAAGTTCATATTCGTTAAATTTGAATCCTGCCTTATACTCTTCTCTATCATCAAGATAAACAGAAATGCCCTTTTTTTCTAATTCCTTTTCTATTTTTTTAGCTTCTTTTATTGTTTGTTCTTTAGTTTCCTCAAAAATTATTGGCACAATAACTACTTGCAAAGGTGCAATTTTTGGAGGCAAAACAAGTCCTTTTGAATCAGCATGCATTGCAAACATTACTCCTAACATTCTTGTTGTTATAGCATAAGTGCATTGATATGCATATTGCTTTTTTCCCTCTTGGCTTAGAAATTGAATATTGTAAGCCTTTGCAAAATTTTGGCCATCATAATGAAAACAAGGGCCTTCTATAATTCTGCCATTAGGAAGAATGTAGTGAATTTTCCAAGAAGCTAGTCCGCCAGCAAATTTTTCTCTTTCTGTTTTTTTTCCTATTACCCCATATAAAGCAAGATAATCTCTACAAACTTCGTCATAAATTTCTAGCATTTTTTTCCCTTCTTCTAATGCTTCTTTTTCTGTTGCTAAAACAGTATGCAATTCGTTCCATAAAAACTCTCTTGTTCTGAAAAATGGAACAGGATGTTTAAATTCCCATCTTACTACATTATTCCATTGGTTTATTCTTAAAGGCAAATCTCTCCAACTTCTAATCCATTTCGAAAATGAAGGATACATTATTGTTTCGCTTGTTGGCCTTACTGCCAATCTTTCAGAAAGTTTTGTGTCGCCTGCTTGTGTTACCCATGCGACTTCTGGCGAAAAACCTTGAACATGTTCTTTTTCTATGTTTAAAAGTTTTTCAGGAATAAATAAAGGGAAATAAGCATTCTCAACTTTAAGTTTTTTCATTCTTTTATCTGTTTCAGCAACAATTTTTTCCCAAATTGCATAAGAAGCAGGTCTAAAAACCATGCAACCAGAAACATCGGTATAATCAGCAAGCTCTGCCTTAATCATAAGTTCTGTAAACCATTCGGAAAAATCATCTTTTTCTGCTTTAATTCCAAGTTCGTGTTTTTCTTGTTTTTTAGTTTCTTTTTTCTGCGTATCTTTAGTCATATTCTTATTTATCTTCTTAGATATTTAAATGTTTCATGGCCCCAAGAGGATTTGAACCCCTATCACCCGGTTTCTTCAATATCCTATTACCGAAGCCGAGTGCTCTATCCTGGTTGAGCTATGGGGCCTATATTCTAATAAGTATATTAATGTTTAAAAAGATGATTAGATTAGTAAAAGTATAATGCAGTATTAATAGTATTAAAATAACTTAAAAGAGGCCAAAAATGAAAAGTAAATTTTTTCCAGCATTGGCTGTTTTTGTTGGAACAGCTGTTGGAGCTGGTTATCTTGGAATTCCATATGTTATTTCAAAATCAGGATTCTTGCCAGGTTTTTTGTATTTAGTTTTTGTTGCTTTATTTATTTTAATTGAGATGCTTTATTTAGGAGAAGTTGCTTTAAGAACAAAGGGCAATCATCAGTTGACAGGGTATGCTCAAAAATATTTAGGAAAACCAGGAAAGATGCTAATGTTTTTTGCTATGATTTTTGGAATTTACTATGCTCTTACAGCTTATCTTATTGGCGAAGGCAAGAGTTTAAGCTATATTCTTCTTGGAAATGAGAGTATGGCTTTTGTTTTTTCGATTTTTTTCTTTCTTGTTATGGTTTGCTTTACTTATATTGGTTTGAAAGCACTCAAAAAATACGAGCAATTTGTAATGATTCTTGTTTGGGCAACTATATCTCTTATTGTGCTGTTTTTTGCAAAAGGAATTAATATAGAAAATCTTTCTTACATTAATAAAGAGCATATTTTTTTACCTTTTGGAGTTATTTTATTTTCATTCTTAGCTTTTTCAGCTTTGCCTGAAGTTAAGAGAGTCCTTTCTGGTCAAGAAGGGCTTATGAAAAAAGTTATTAGTTTTGGTATTATTGTACCTTTTATTATTTACTTAATTTTTACAACAATTGTTGTTGGAAACTTTGGAAAAAATGTTCCTGAAATTGCTGTTCTTGCTTTAGGCAGGTTTTTTTCTATTCTTGCTGTACTTACAATGTTCACTGCTTTTTTCACTTTAACAATTGCAATTCGCGATATGTTTAGATTTGATTTTGATTTGGGAAGATTTAGAGGTTGGTTGCTCGCAATTCTCGTGCCTTTAGTTTTGTTTTTGCTTATTTATTTTTTTAATCTCTTAACCTTTACTCAGATTTTAGCGATTTCTGGAATTGTTTCTGGGGGTTTGACAGGAATTTTAGTTTTGTTGATGAACATTAAAGCAAAAAAATTTGGAAATAGAAAGCCTGAGTATAGTATGCCTATAAACTGGTTAATTATTGTGTTGATGTCGGCGATTTTTATTGCTGCTGTTCTTGCAGAGTTTTTACTTTAACTCTTTCAAAATTTTGGAAGGCAAAAACTATCATAATAAAGTAAAGTTGGTGTAAATATTTTTAAGAGCCTTCTAGCATTGGATTTATTCAGGAAAGGAAAAAACATAGGAATTAAAAGGTTAAATTTGGAAACTTATGGCATTTATATTGAAGATATAGTTTTTATCTTATTTGCTATTTATGATTTTGCTAATTAATAAATAGAACTCTTTACTTTAACTTTTCCTCTAAAATCTTTTTTACAGTAGCATAATCTGCTCTTTTATTGCTCTTGTTCATGGCTTGTCCAATAAGGAAATTTAAACTTTCTTTTTTTCCTGCTTTATAGTCTGAAACAGCTCTTTCATTTTCTGCAATCGCCTCATTAACTAGAGCTTCAATTTTTGTAACATCTTCTATCTTGGTAAAATTTTCGAGTTTTATTTCCGAAGATTTTTCTTTCCAGCTTCTTAAAATATCTTTAGCTTTAAGTTCAGTAATTTTGCCTTTTTCGACTAATTTTAAAAGCTGAACAAAATGTTCGGGCTTTATTTCAATTTGGTCAAGAGTCTTTTTGTTATAATTTAACATTCCTAAAAGCTCTACTGTAACCCAAGGCACAGCAAGTTTTGCAGGAACTTTTTCTATTATTTTTTCAAAAAACTCTACTAATTCGAGATTACTAACAAGAATCTTTGCATAATAATCCCCAATTTTATGCTTCTTTATCAACTTTTCTAGCTTTACCATCGGGCTTTCAGGAAGTGAATTTTTAATCTGTTCGACTTCTGTTTTTGTAAGCTTTATTATAGGCAAATCTGGATCTTTAATAAATCGATAATCCGCGTGAGTTTCTTTTGAACGCATTTTTATTGTTTCTTCTTTTTTTGCATCCCATCTTCTTGTTTCTTTTTCAGTTACTTTTACTTTCGCTTGCCTTTTTATTTCGTATTCTATTGCTTTTTTTATTTCTTCAATAGAGTTAATGTTCTTTATTTCTACTCTTTCCCCATCTGTTGAAATATTAACATCTGCTTTTATTCCTGCATCTTTGTCAAGAGATTTGATGTAAGACATTGTTAGTATCATTTCTTTTAACCACTTTTCGACCTCTTCACTTGTTTTGAAGTCCGGCTCTGTAACTATCTCAACAAGAGGGGCCCCGCTTCTATTATAATCAATCTCACCAGTTTCAGGATTCCAAGCAGCAGGATCTTCTTCCAGATGAACTTCTTTAATTCTTATACCGAGAAAATTTCCTTTTTCGCCTACAGGATTTGCATAAGTTCCTGAAATTGTGTTTTGATAGCCTTTAGGAAGATCGGGCCAGTTGTAGTGTTTTCTCCACCAAATTAGAGGTTTTTTATCATCTATCGTATTAACTTTACAATTTAACATTAATGCTATTTGAATTAGTTTTTTTATTGCTTCTTCATTTGGGAGCATCGGCTTGCTTCCAGGCTGGCCTGTGCAAATAGGACAGATAAATGTATTTGGCTTTGCTTCTTTTTCTTTATGAGCATTCTTGCAATTGCAAAATAATTTTTCTTTTGTTGTCAAATAACCATGTATTTCTAAACCTATTTTTATCATAATTGACTAAAAGAAAGGGTATTTAATAAGGTTTTTATAGCCTGAATTTTTAAGCTATATATGAAAAAAGACAGAAATCTCAAAAGGAAAATTTTAATCTATAGCGGGTTGTTCATAGTTGTGTTGATATTATTATATTTAGCTTTTCTCTTTTATATTTCTGGGCCTGAAATAACTGTTATTGGTAATTCTGAAATAAAAGCAAAACCTGATTTGATTTCTATCCTTGTGATTATTCAAGCAAGGGAAAATTTAAGTTCGATTGCGCAGGAAAAAATTATTAAGATTTCTAGTAATTTTATTTCTGAGTTAGAAAACCTTGGAATCTCTCGAGAGGATATTGAGCTTTCTAATTATAATGTTTATGAAGAATTTGACTGGACTAGTGAAGGAAGAAAAAGTTTAGGCTTTGTTGCAAGTCAGTTTATTACAGTAAAACTTTCTCAATTTAATAAAACTCTTCAAGTTATCAATGCAGCTACAAAAACAGAGGCTCTTGTTTCTGGGATAAGTTATGAGCTTTCTATGGCAAAACAAAACGAGTATAAAGCAGAATCTTTAAAGAAAGCGAGTGAAGACGCGAGAATTAAAGCAGAGTCTCTTGCAAGAGGTTTTGGTAAAAACTTAGGGAAGCTTGTAAAGGTTCAATCACAAGAATTTAGTTATATACCCTATCCTATTTACTATAAATCTGATGTTGCTTCTACTTTAGAGAATAAGAATGCAGAAAATACTTTAAGAAATCTTTCTCCAGTTGATTTAACAGTAACTTCAAGTATTTCTGCAACTTATACAATAACGAGATTTTAAATTTTGCCTGGAAAGTTCTAATATATTAAGCATTTTAAGGCAGCCTATTTTAGTTAGGTTTTTATAATCTCTATTCTTAATTTTTTCATGACAGAAAAAGGCAAAGATGCAAATATCGGCGATTTAGTAAAAATTAAAACAGCAAAAGAGGAAATCCAAGGCATTTTGCTGGAAAGTCCTGAAGCAGGGGTCGTTTTAATTAAGCTCGATAATGGATATAATATCGGAATATCAAGAGACAATATTCTTGAGATAAAAGTTGTGAAAAAAGAAGCAATTGAAAAGAAAAAAGAAGAAACTTTTAAATTAAGCCATAAAAAGCCAGTAATTGATTTGATTATAACAGGAGGAACAATTAGCAGCAGTTTGGATGTAAAAACAGGAGCAGTAAAATGGCTTACTTCTCCAGGCGAGTTGTTTAAATTCTATCCAGAAATATTTGAAATTGCAGACATAAGGGTGATAAATCCTTTTATGAAAGCTTCCGAAAATATGAGTTATGAAGATTGGAGAAAAATTGCAAAACTAGCTGTAAAAAGCCTTAACGAGGATAATGTTAAAGGCGTCATTATAACGCACGGAACAGATTTTTTACATTATACTTCTAGTGCTTTAAGTTTTATGATTCAAAATTTAAACAAGCCCGTTGTTTTAACTTATTCTCAAAGAAGCACAGACAGAGGAAGTAGCGACGCTGAATTAAATTTGTATTGCGCTGCTAAAATGGCTTTAAGTGATGTTGCTGAAGTTATGCTTGTCGGGCACGCTTCAATCAATGATGATTTTTGTTATGCTATGCCTGGAACAAAAACCAGAAAAATGCATGCTTCAAGAAGGGACACTTTTAAAGTTATTAACGATACTCCAATCGCTAAAATCTATAAAGACAAAATTGAGATACTGAAAAGCTATAATAAAAGAAAAGAAGGCAAAGAAGCAAAAGCCAAGCTTGATGATTCTTTTGAAGAGAAAATCGCGCTTATAAAATTTTATCCCGGACAAAATCCAGATATATTGAATTATTATGATAAACAAGGATATAAAGGATTTGCTATAGAAATGTCTGGCTTGGGGCATGTTCTAACAGAAGGAAAAAATAATTGGATTCAAGTTATAAAAGAACTTGTGAAAAAAGGAACAATAATTTGTGCTGCACCTCAAACTTTATATGGAAGATTGGACCCTTTTGTTTACTCTCCAGGAAGAGAATTAGAAAAAGCAGGGGTTGTTTATTTAAAAGATATTTTGCCAGAAACAGCTTTTGTTAAGCTTGGTTGGGTTTTAGGGCATAAAGATTGGAGCTTAGAAGAAAAAAAGAAAAAACTTTTAGAAAATATTTCTGGAGAGTTTAACGAAAGACTTGGAGAAGAGTTTATCTAGTTTTTAATCGCTTATTTATCTTTTTGGGTTTTTTATAAGAACTTTTTCAATTAATCTTTTCTGAAGAGGAGAACTTATTTGATAGGCTTCTTCAAAACTTTTTCTGTTTTCTCTATATTCTTTTAAGGCTGCTTGATAAATTTCTTTTGAGGCATTTGATTCTCTATTTTCTATGGCAGTTAACTCTGAATTTAAGGCATCTATTTCTCCTAAAATATATACTACAGAATAACTTATATCCCCAGAATCTAACCCCTTAACTATTGTCTGTGTATTTATATATCCTAATGCTTCTAATCCTCTTGCAAATTGTTCTGCATGTCTTCCTTCGTGATATTTTATTATATGAGCAATATCTCTTGAATTTCTGAATAATACGTTCGGAGATTCAAATAACTTGTAATCTACAAAAATTGGCGGCTTTATTCCGCTTCCGCTTAATTGAAGGATTTCCGGAGTTCTTATATTTACTTCAGGATCCCTTATATAATTCTCGATGTCGGCAATGACAGCTTTTATTTTTGAAGGATCTTTTTCAAAATTGTGGATTATCTTTAATATATACTCTTTTATTTTTCTTCCATCAGGATCATAAATGACTCCTGAAGAGTAAGGGATGTCGTTGCTTGAAATCAGACTCTCAAGATATTTTTGCCTTAATTTAGGATTTTTTATGGCTTCTGCTAGTTCATTATCCGAGATATTTTTTTCCGAAGACAAAAATAATTTCGGTTGATATATTTTATGCATAGAAAAATATTCTTTAATGGAGCTGATAGTTATATATCCTGCTGTAAGGAAAGCTATGGCTAATGAAGCACTTTGAATTAATTTTCGCCTTTTTGCTTTTTGTTGATTTTGGATTTCTATTTGTCTGGCTTCTTCGATTTTTCTTTGAATCTTTATTTTTTGTTTTCTGCCCATCTTAAGAATTAATTATTTATTTTTATATAATTAAGGCATATAGCTGCTTCTTATTCATTATTTTTTTATTAAATTTGGTTTTTAATTATAAATTCCACTTATAGATTTTTCAATCAATTTTAAAGGTACTCTTTTTCCGTGTTCTTGTTCTATTATCGCTGCAATAAGATTAGAAACAGTTTCTCGATCTTCTAAATTTAATGTTTGATAAGGATGATAACCTGTTCTTTCAGAGACTCTTGCAATATATTGGTTTGTATTGTTTTCGTTTCTTGGCGCCCATTTTTCTGTTATTTCTTGTACAGAATCAATCCCATATTTTTTATGATAGTCCTGTAAATTTCTGCCCATAGCTCTTATTCCATTTTCTAAACTGTCGAAAATGCAGAATCCTCTCGAATCGACTCCAATTTGGCCTTTCCATTTTACTGTTCTACCATATCTATCTCTAACAGCTCTTAAATTTCCAGGATTATTGTTTCTTATCTTAGGGATTTTAACATAATTTGTTTCATTTTGTACATCCTGTATTTGTCTCGGTTTATAATCTTTAATTTTAGGTTTTTGATAATCTTGTGCTGGTTTGTCATTTGTTTTGACAGCTTCAGGAGAACACCAGCCTCTTTCTGTATAGATAAGCCCTTTATAGGCTTCTTCTGTATTTCCTCCAAATTCATCGATCGGATCTGGCATAGGAATATTCGTACAACTTTCTAAAATCTCAGGACTTCTTTGTTGTAACGGCAGAGAATAAAATCTTATAGCGGGCTTTTCTGTTTTATTTTCTAAACTTCTTTCTAAAATATGTTCAATTCCATTTTCTCTTGCTCTTTTTGCAAAATAACAATCAATGCCCTTGCAAAACATAATCAAACTTAAACCTCCGATTGTTATGGCTGCGGCTATTTTTTCTAAAGGATGCATATCTCCGAACATTTTTTGAATAAAGTTATGTCTTTTATTTTTCATAGTGATATTTTATACTGCAGTTTTAAATACATCTGGAATATTTTCTTTTAATTTTAGTTCTCCCAGCGAGCTTTCAACATTTCCTCCTGTCGCTATACAATCATTTTTTGTTAAAATTCCACAAACTCTCTGTGCAGTGCAGGCATATCTTACATCATTTTCAAGAACACCGAATTCTTCGACATTTTTTCCTTCTTTGTTTTTTAATATCATATAAAGAGCATAAGCTGGGCAGATGTTTCTTGCATTTTCAGGGCATATCAAAATTGTTTCCATTTTTACTACTATTTAGTAAATATTTTATAATATTTTTATGATTTAAGGGTTTATAAATCTTTTGTTTGTTGTATCTGTATAATAGTAACAATAGTAACCTTTATAAAGCATTTTAGCTTTTTGTTTTTGAACTATTAAGATGAAAAGAATAGTCCATGTAGAAGATAGTTTAGAATGGCAGGATAATCTTAGAATAGCTTTAGCTTCATTAATAGAGAAGGGCCTTGAAGTAAATATATATAGTTGTATAGAATCTTTTAGAAAAGCAAATTATCCTCGCGCAGATTTATATGTTTTGGATATTCACCTTCCAGAAAAACCATCAGAGGTACCAAATGATAAGAGTTGGAAATCTCTTTTAAAGACAATAGTTTCCCTATATCCCCAACAAAATATAATCCTATTATCTTATTACCCTCCAAAAGATTGGCAGAGATATAAAAATGTTGTAGGTGCAGTTCAAAAAGAAAAATTTAATCCTCTTGAATTTAGAATTCTTGTTGAAAACTACCTTCAATTAAATTCTCAAAAAAGTTAGCATGACAAACCAATCTCTTGAACAAATTCTTTCAGAAGAGAATCTGCTTGCATATTCTACAGCTTGTATGGCTTTAGCAGAGGAATTAGCATCTGCACGAAAAAAGAATCAATTTGATACTCTTTTGATTCCAAGTAGAGGAGCTTTTCCATTTCTTATAGGCATGGTTTATTCGCTTAATAAAATGCGAGATTTAGGAGATGATATTCAAGACATTTATAAAAATCTTGTTATACCCTCTATATTAGCGCCTTTGATACCAGAAAATTCACATTTATCAACAGATACTAAATCAGCCACGAATAGAAGTTCTCTCAAAGTGTTGTTAATTCCATTCACAGCAGATTTAAATATCGAAAAATTTGATTCAACAGAAGATAGTACAGAATATGTACAAAATACAAGAAGATATTGGGCTAATGTAACTGCTTCTTTTTTTGAAGAACCCTCTTCAAGAGAAAAGGGCCCATACTTCCGTACTTTCACGGAAATTATTTTAAGGGATCTTGAAAAGAGAGATGAAATTGCAAATATCTATCAAGCTTTTCCGAAAGTAAATAGTTTCGCTATGATAGATACAGTAGTTTCAGGAAGAGCTTCTCATGATATCCTAACTTCTTTTGATACACTT
>Ga0272448_1003825_pt1 | contig 17608 bp, 23 predicted proteins | sample YNPCB0191_FD_202220 | JGI IMG/M metagenome (GOLD analysis project Ga0272448, IMG submission 202220) | Hot spring sediment microbial communities from Yellowstone National Park, WY, United States - YNP-CB-019-1 | ecosystem: Environmental > Aquatic > Thermal springs > Hot (42-90C) > Sediment... | reverse complement strand
CAGCGAAGCGTGCAAATGGCGCAAGCTGAGCGGTGTCAGAGCCGGCACACCGGTGCACCGGCATAGACGCTTCAGGTTGTGTTCCACCACTGAAGGGTGTAGCGCATCACCCGTCCGGCTGGTGAACATCATGCTAGGCTTATGCCACTCCGCACCAAGGCGCAGGCGCATTTCTGCCTGACGGACTTTGTGGCATCGCGTTCGGCCAACACCTCATCGGGCAGCGTGATAGTGCGCACACTGCTGCGTGTCTTCATCTCAGAGAAAACCCACTGACCGCAAACGCGCTGCGCAGACCGTCCCACCGTCAACTGGCCAGTGCGAAAGTCCAGGTTGGCCCACTGCAGCGCCAACACCTCGCTGAGGCGTAGGCTGGTGGCCACAAGTAGCAAGAACAAGGATTAGAGCTCATGGTCATGTGCACCATCCAGGAAACAGCGCAGCTCATCTTGTGTCCATACCCCCGACGCCCATACTGGTGCTTCGGCTTTATGATGCGGTCACAAGGGTTATGAGGCAGCCAGCCCCACACGACGGCCGTCGCACAAGCCCGATGCAGTGCTCGATATGTCTTCTGCACCGTTCAGGTCTTGCCCTGCTTCTGCAGCAGCACTAGTAGCCGCTGGACAACATCAGGTGTGAGACGTGACAATTTCAGACGGCCCATGACTGGCCTGACGTAGGTGTCACAAAGCTGCCGATAGGTTTGCAGTGTTCGGGGCTTCAGTGTAGGCCCTGCCGTCTCAAGCCAGGTGTGCAGCAGGTCATTGACCGTACGCTTGCCAGGGTCTGCCAGGATGCCTTGACGGGCTACCTCGTGCTGCAGCTGGCGCAGCTTCTCGGACGCTTCTTGACGTGTCCTGTCGTACACAAACTCAAGCTTATCGGCGGTGCGCAGTGACACCACTCAGAGTTCATCACTGCGCTGGTAAATGCTGCTCTCGCCTTTTGCCCGTCGCCTTGCCATTGTTTCCCTCCTGGATTGGCTGCAGTTTGGCTGCAGTGGGAACAATGGCAACTGAACGGGGCTAGACGTTGTGGTGGGCTTTATGTCGGGGGACTACGTCTTGCCCATGGGGCGACTCGAATGCCCGCACACGGCTCCGGAGACCGCTACTCTATCCTCTGAGCTACGGGGGCGTGTTTTTATACTTAAGCACATTTGGGTGTACTTGGCAACTATGCGTGAGGTCGCGATTGTTTAATCCACCACGGAAGATACCCTAGAGACCGGGTCGCCGAAGGAGACAAGCACTCCGGACCACACCAAAATTTGAACCACCACGATAATGGTATAAAGCGCACATCATCCCACAATGGTCGAGCTGCGACAGAATGCGACGCTAATTTCCATACTAGCCACCTGACAGTTTCACAGCAAGGCAGTTGATCGGTCTAGGTTCTCCGGTGAAATCGGTTTTAGGCCGAACATTCCAGAAAAGAGAACCTGATGCCGACCAACCAACTGTATGATGAGAGCGTTGAAAAAGTCTGTAGTTGCCCGCTTTACTGGCCCATTATCCTACAAAAATCTGAGCGGCCAAAGAACTTGTTCAACCCTCTCCTTTGGGTCCCCTTAACGAAGATGATATCGAAACAGTCCACGACAGACTTTACAAACATCTTGAGACCATCGTGATAGACGAGGTCTCTATGCTCAGGGCGGACTTGATGGACGCGATTGACCTTTTTCTCCGCATGAACGGCCCTGACAAGAACAGACCCTTCGGCGGTGTCCAGGTCATATTTGTCGGCGACCCATTTCAACTGGAGCCGGTTGTGGGAAGCCCGGAAGAGGCTCAGTACCTGGCCACCAGGTACAGCAGCCCGTGGTTCTTCGATGCCAGGGTGTTCAAGGAGGTGTTCGGCCCATCAGCACAGGGGAGCACAATTGTCCTGGACAAGACCTACCGACACACGGACCCCGGTTTCATCGAGTTGCTGGATGTGGTGCGCATAGGGCAGATTGAAGATGCCCATTTGTCCCTCGTCAACAGCCGGTGTAATCCAAATTTCCAAATTGATGACAGGTTTCACGGGGTCTACCTGACGACTCGAAAGGCAACAGCCCAGCAGGTGAACCAGGAGAGGTTGGCGCGACTGCCCGGGCGTGCCTTCACCTATGTGGGTATAATAGAGGGCCAGTTTTCTCTACAGCGGCTGCCGACGGATATGCATTTGACGTTGAAGCAAGGTGCCCAGGTCATGTTCGTTCGGAACGACACAGGGCGCCGCTGGACCAACGGCACCCTGGGCACAGTGTGCCAACTGTCTGAGAGTTCGGTCGAAGTCGAGGTCAGTTCAGAGGGCGGCAGCCGTTGTTTTGAGGTGGAACGAGAAACATGGGAACTCATCAAGTATGTGTTCAATCCGAAAACGGGGCGCATTGAGAGAGAGGTGCTTGGCACATTCCAGCAGTTCCCGTTAACGCTGGCGTGGGCTATCACCATTCACAAAAGCCAGGGGCTGACACTCGACCGCCTGGCCATTGACTTCGAACAAGGTGCCTTCGCGCATGGCCAGGCATACGTAGCATTGAGCCGTTGCAGACGACTAGACGGCATCGTGCTCAAGCGGCGAATGACCAAAGCGGATGTGAAAGTGAGTGCCCACGTGCTGCGCTTTGCGCAACAGTTCCTGCAAAACCGGTCCGACAAGGTTGGTGTCGCACATTGCATACAGTGAGGTGAGAGAGGGTTGACAGCCGCTTGACCGAATTGTATTTAATTGAGTGGCTGCCAAGAGGGAGAAGAAGGCACTTCTTGGGCACTTATAGTTGTGAGTTCCCGAAAAAATATGATAAAATGACGTCAGGCACACCACGGCCTTGGCTTGGTTCACACAGCCCAGGGCGGGGCGCCGGTGGGGTGTGTATCAGCAGCGTGGGGACGATGGCACAATCCTGCCAGAGAAGACAAGTCCTGTTGGGCTTTCTGTTTTGGGTGAGAGATTAAAGAGCGAGGCTTTTGACAACAATTTGACAACAATCCGACAACCGGTTTTTGAGGGCATAACGGAGGGAACACCAGGTTAGCCACAAAATATCGGGGATATACTGAGTAGAAGGCACAAGATGTTGTATGCCCCAGTAGCTCAAGTGGACAGAGCGCCTGACTTCGAATCAGTAGGTTGTGGGTTCGAGTCCCGCCTGGGGCGTTAGAAGACTTAAGATGCTTGAGTTTTGCTCTCTCATACGCCACAGCTTTTCGCACACCTATCACCGGTCAAAGGGAAACTGCCCAAACAGCTGCATCCACAACTGTTGTCAAACTGTTGTCATGACATAATCAAAAACGCCCGACCGGGTGATTTTGCACCAGGTTGGGCGTTGTGGTGTCCTGTAACTCGCCGCTGGTGGTGTTCACCGCGGCCACGCCCCAGGCTGGGCGAGCAGCGCTGGGGCAATTTTGTTACGCTTATTTCTATTTTACCACACCCTCTCAAGCCCCTGCCAGGTTGAAATTAGTCATCTGCGCATCACGTAAACTTGTTACGTCGAGCATATGACCGCCATGGCCACTCTCACCAAAAACCAGGCCGGCCTCCGAAAACCTCGGCAAACCTGCAACAGCAGGTTTGCCACTGGGCTGGTTGGTCGGGGATGGCATATTTGGCAGCGAAGCCCCCTGGTATGACCGCAACTGATGGCGCATCAGCCGGGGGGCGCAATCTCAGACCGTGGCATACCGGTGGCCTGTCCCGTACAGCCGATATGCCTCGCTTCCAGGTTGCATCCGACATGGCATCACCGTTATGCTTCTCTTCCAAATATTCCGCCCAGCAGGGCAGCACGTATGTCCCAGCCAGCCAGATACGCGTCGGTCACGTCCTTGCACTGGTTAGGTAGTTGTACCTGTACGGCACGCTTGCCCAGCAAGGCCAGCCAGCGCTTTGTCGCCTCCTGCCCTGCGGGGTCATTGTCCCGGAGCAGGAGGATGCGCCGATAGGGTCTGATGATGACCGGCCATTCCGGTCTCACCTGTGCCGTTGCTCCACCTATCGTTGTCACGTCCAGCTGGTCGCCTGCCTCCTGCCAGACCAACATGGCGTCCAGTTCGCCCTCCGTGATGGCCAGCACCTCACTTCGGCCCAGGTAATATGCTCCGAACAGGCCTCCCTCCACACCGCCCTGCACGGCCTTGTATTTGGGACTACCGAAAGGACGGCGCTGATTGATTTTCCAAATGGTGTCCCTGCCCCACCACGGGAGCACGATGGAGCGTTCCAGGTGAAAGCCGTGCACCATGCCCCCTGGTGTAAAGCCGACTTGGAAGGCTAATATGGTCGCCTCGTTCAGTCCCCTCCTGGCCAGCCAGTCCCTCGCCCGCAGTCCCTCATCGCCCCACAGATGGCGCTGGCACTCGTCCACCACTTTCCAGGCACGCTCCTGCCAGGTGTTGTCGGGATATGGCCTGTAGCAAGGCCCGGCAGGCAGTGGTGTATGCTGTGCAGGAGAGACTGCCCTGCTGAGGCGCTGTACCGCTTCTAGGAAGTCGCAGCCCTCCAGCCACTGCACGAGATTGCATCCCCTCGACGTTCGTGGCACTGCCGACAGAAGAACCAGGTGGCTGTGCAGTGGAAGCGGTCGTGGCCACCACATCTAGGACAGGGTCGGAATACTCACTGCGGCTCTCTCTGCGCAGGCGTGTGTACTGCCCTGCCAGGGACACAAGACTCACAGTCTGCTTGAGGGACACGAGGTCGAGCATGCCCATCACCTCCTGCACAAGCCTCACAGTAGTAATGCCTGCCGTCAGAGAGCGGCTTGCCGCATCTCAGGCAAGTCCATTGGTTGGGTGGTGTAGTCCAGTCTCACAGAGCGGCCTGCTCATTGTCGGAATTCTCGACAGCGTCTATATATGCCTTGGAGCTGTCGAAAATCGCTTTTATGTTAAGTTCAGGCGCTTTATCATGGTCGTTTAGAATAAATATTCTATTCTCGACAGCTCCATGGCTTATATGTCGGCTGTCGAGAATCTTTTCTGCTGCTTTTCGATTCTCGACAGCCTCATGGCTTACTTGACGCCTGTCGAGAATTCTAAACCGGTACGGGTCTCCCTTCGTCCCGCTGCCCAGCCGCTGGACGCTTCCCAGCCGTGCCAGCTCGCTTAGGTCTCGCTCGATTGTGCGCTGTGAGGGACGTGGCTCTTCTGGCCAGGACGCCCGCACTTCTGCAACGGTGAGGGGATTATCGCCTAACACTTCAAGCAAAACTTTAAGGCGCTCGGCTCTTTCTGTTTCGACCCTCGTTCCGACAGCTTTGTAACTTTCCTCGGTCAGCTCAATCACAAGTTCAGGTGGAGTGTCCTCATACCTCGAGAATGCCTTGAGCACACGCTTTCTGTCCTGGTGTTCCGCATCCCAGCGCCGAAACTCCAAAATAACGTCCACGAAAGCCGTCAGCGCTCCACTGCCACGACTGGCTCGCCCTTCCGATGCGTCGCTCTTGTTCGGGTGGTGAACCAGCAGCACCCCTGCCTCTGCTTCGGCGATGGCATGGAGGGGCATCATCGCACTATTCACTTGGCCGGCGTCGTTTTCGTCCCAGACCGGCCACAACTCGGATATCGGGTCGAAAACCACTAGGTCATAGCGGTTCTCTTGCACCAGCCCTGCCAGGTGAGCAATGAACGCACCCCATTCGTCAACCTTGGGCCGTGCTCGCCAAGGCCGGCATATGAGGTGGACATTGTCGCCGAGGCCAAGTGTATCCCGCCGCTCTGCCCATTTAGGCTCACTCTCCTCGCTGACAACAAGCACCCGTGCCGACTTGACAGGCAAGCCGCAGAATTCCCCACCGGTGGCCATCGCTCGCAGAAGGTGGCCTATTAGGGTTGTCTTCCCGCTCTTCCAGAGGCCCAGGAGCAGGGTGTAAACACGTTGGCCAATATAGCCGTGCCACAGCCACGGCACGCCTCGGAAGTCGGGAGCGACTTGGCTTATTGGTTTTGGCATCGGGAGAGTGTCCTCTGCGGTGCAGGCGGAGCGCAATGCCCTGTCAACAGTTGCCCTTACCTTGCGTTGGAGGGATGAGTCGGGGAGTTCAGCCAGGATGCCGCTCAGGCGCTGCCACCAAGCGGCAGCGTCAAAAGCTTGACAATCGCAAAATTTTGTGATAGGATTAGATTGAGTTTCGGAAAACTCACGGAGGGTGGTGGTCATACTGTTCCCAGCAGGATGGCCACCTTCTTCATTGCAAGTCTGCACCATCTCGCTCCTCCTTTTGTACAAAACACAACCTAATGTTCGGCTCGCACACCACGGCCTGGCGCACGAGCAGCCGGAGCACGTCGCTCAGCGTGCGATGCGTTTCCCGAGCGGTCACCCTCAACCGCTCAACGTGAGGCCGACCACACCGAAAACCTGCAATCCGCACGTTCTGTTCGTTCATACCAATCTCCTTAGTTCTTATTAGCTTAATTCTACGTAATACAGTGACACCTGTCAGGGTTTTGCGCCAATATATCCTTAAAACTTGGGATATGTAAGCGCATCCCCTCCCCTACCGCCCGCTCTGTGTGACCGGCCACCAAGACCCGGTACACACACGCACACACAGTCACCTGAGCAGCCTGGGCAGCACCCGGCGCCCACGGTCCGCGGGTATGGTTCACTTCCCCATCTGACCACCCGGCAGCCAGGTCTGCCGGGTGGGTCAGACCTTTGTCCCTATTTGTGGCTCAGGAGTTTCTTCCGGGCCGGGCGCCTCTATCCCGGGTACCGTTATCCTTTGCCCCATGGGGACGACTCATTTCCGGGAAGGGCAGCCCCTTCTTCCCTTCCCGTTATAACGGCCGGTTCTGGAGTCCGGACCTTTGGGCACCCGCCTTTTGGGGCGAGTACGCAAGGGTGCCCATACCGCGCACAAGGTCTCGCGATACTCCGTCCACACCCGGTAATCGGTCCACGACGCCGCATCACGCACCTCGATGCACAAAATCGTGCCGATGAGGGCAGAAGCCAACGTCTTGGTAAGATGCGTGTCCGGGGTCATGTCCAACGTGCGCATGGCTCGACGGAACGTGTTGGGGTAGCGCTCGGCCAGATACACAATAAATTGCTTTTGTTTCTCTGTTGCTTCCATATTCACCTCTTTATGCTACTATGGTAACACAAAATGGCCATTTGGTCAAGAGGATGACAAGGAGAGTAACCTTAAAAAAGTGGACTGAGCAGAGAAAAAGGGGGCCTCGTGATTACCCGGGGGTGACGTTGGTTCTTCTATCAGGGGTGGCAACACCATTACGGTACCATCTGCGCAGATTGTCAAGAGGATTGTAACTTCCGGGTTACAAAAAACCTATTGCACGCTGAAGAAATGTGTGCTATACTGGTCTTGGGCATGCGCAGCCGGGGCATGCCGACGCAGTGATACATTGTACCCTCGACCCGCCGTTGTGCTGCGAGTGCCTTTGTGTGCCTCTCAATCTTGCTGGGAGCAGCGCTCCCACCCCACACAGGTGAGTTAACAAGGTCATTCAAAAAGAGGAGGGACTCAGATGTACCTGCGTCTCCTGAGCGTAATGCTTGTGTTAGTGACATTGTTGCAGCCGTGTGCGCGCAGCGCTTCGGCGATGGTGGAGCAAGCGCCGCCGCGGGAGCGCGCGACATTTGCATCCGCGCTGCAGAATGTTCGGGCTTTCTTCATTGCGAATGTTGACCAGCTGGCCGAGGAGGTGCGCTACTACCTGCCCGGTGGGGAGCGCAGCATATACTTGACCGAGGACGCCATTTGGGTGACGGCGCGGCAGGCGCCGTCGTCCCTGTCCACCGGGGGCGCGGTCGCTGCCGATGGCGGGGTGGCGCTCAGGCTGAGCTTCCCCGGCGCCGCTTCCCATCCCATCCTGCAGCCGCTGGAGCGCCTGGAGACCTCGGTGAATTATTTCATCGGGGATGACCCAGCGCGGTGGCGCACCAACGTGCCGGTGTACGGGGGGGTGCGCTATGTGGGCCTGTATCGCGGCGTGGACCTGGAGGTGCGGGCCGACGCGGGGCGCTGGGAGATGCGCCTGGTGGTGCAACCGGGTGCCGACCTGAACGCAGTGCGCCTGCGCATCGAGGGGGCGGAAGGGGTGGAATGGGTTGAGGAGGGTGTGTTGCGCGTGCGCACGGCGGCGGGGGATTATCGCCTGCCGCTGATGGCGCTGAGCGGCGGGGATGCGCCGCCTGGGGATGGGGTGGCTGCGCCGCGGGTGTTCCCCATAGCCGGCGGGGTGAGCGGGTACGAGGTTGCCCATCCCTTTGGCGTGGCCGCCGCGGCGCGTGCCACCGCCGCGCAGGGCGCCGCCGACCTCGCCTACGCCACCTTCCTGGGGGGAGGGAACGAGGACTGGGGCATTGGCATCGCCGTGGACGCGAGCGGCGCGGCGTATGTCACGGGGAGAACCTGGTCTTCCGACTTTCCCATCACCGCCGGCGCGTACGATAGGAGTTACAGCGGTGATACAGATGCTTTTGTGGTGAAGCTGACCACGGAGGCAGGCGGAGGTCCCTTCTCCGGGACTATCGCGCCCATGTACCCTGCGGCGCACACAACGCCCACCCAGATCATGCAGGGTGGCACAGCCTACCGCTACTTCCGCCTCTTGGACTCCCATGGCAACCCCATCGCCAATGCTACCGTCACCTTCTCCGCCGGCAATCCGGCCACCACGGATGCCCAGGGCTATTTCACCTACACCATCTTGGCAGATGCCCTGGGCAATCCAGGCAGCTACCCTATCAGCATCCGGAGCGTCATCATCGGCGGGCAGACTTATACCACCGACAACCAGCCCACTTTCGGCGTGGAAGTGCACGAGCGGCGCTATACCTACTCCTGGAGCTACGGCGCGCTGCGCACCGCCTCAGCGGGGGTGGGGACCGGGCTTATCGCCTACCTGGGTGCGGAAACCAACGGCGGGTTGGTGCTGACACTGGAGGAGAGGCAACCCCGGCCGCACCGATGACGACCGGGTAGGAATGGAGGAGAATTACTCCATTGAGACCAATGCCGGGGTGGGGCTGGGTATTCGCGAACGTATCCACGCCGGCATCGTCAAGGCCAACCTGGACGCCTCAGTAACCACAGAGAGTAAGATACGTCATTTCGGAGCTCTGGAGGCGAACTTCAATCAGCCGTACGCCGACAGTGACCGCAAGGCTCAGGGCGTTTTCCTGACTCTTTCGGTGTTGGATTCGGTATCACGCGCCCCTATCCAGCCCCTGGTAGTGGGGATGCTGCAGGCCGCCGAGGCACGGTCACCTTACCTGAACTATATCGCCGCCCAACGCGCAGGAACGGCAGCCAAGGTGACACCGTTGCACGCGCAGGTGGGAGCGGAGGTGAACCTGGCCGCCAGCCGCAGAGGTAGTGAGTACAAGGAGAGGACCGTAGGCTTCACCCTGCTGGATGTAGGGCGCAGCCGGCTGGTGGCGATGGTTCTCACCAATTACGGCGATGAATACAGCGTGGGCTTTGATGATGAACTCTCCCTGGACCTGACGCTTCTCACCCCTCACCTGCCGGCGATTCGGAATCGGTTGATAGACGTCATAGGCAACACGGCAGTTCGCCTCCACAAGGAGTACTTCTTTAACTCCGCCACCGACAGTCTGAAACGCATTGAGCTGACGCTAACCGGTGAGGGCAACCGCAATGCCTTCACCGACGTGACCAAGAAGGCGGTATCGGTCAGGATGACGCTGGAAGGCCCGAATCTGACACCGTCCCTGGTAGAGAGGGTGGGGCAAGCTGCGGTGACCTCCGACTTGAACGCACTCCTGAGCGCAGTGTCCCGGATACCCTATTCGGTCGAGGTGGAGGATGGCTCCTTTGTGAGTGTTGTTCCGGAAATAGACATTCCTGGGACAGAGATCTCTGTTGGATTCGGGCTGGAGGTGGAGAAAACCCGCCATCTGGTGCGGGAGCGAGGGGTCTTCCTGAACGGCAAGCCCTATGTCACCGCGACCTATAACGCCGATTCTTACGTTTCCCGGCCCGGCAAATCCTGGTGGGACCTGACCAGCAATGCTCTTGGAGGCCTCTGGCTTCTGGTGCGGGATGCTTTCAATTGGGTCGCGCAGCAGGTGACTTCCGGGGTGAGTTGGGTCATCGGCACCGTGAGCCGGACGGTTCAGGGCACCGTCCGGGGCGGGGCCCAGGTCATCGCCCCATCGGGGACGCAACTGCGCGCGCAGGGGGTCACCATCCAGCAGAGCGCGCCCATCACCGTCACGGCTATCGGCTGGGTGCCTCAAACGGTGGCGGGGGACAGTGGCCTGAGCCTCAGGCCCGCGCTGGCTGCGGCCTCAGGTGCGGGATTTGTGGTGGGCGGCATCTACGAGTTCCAGCCTTACAACCTGACCCTGAGCCCGGCGGCCACCCTGGTCATTACCTACACCGACGCGGCGGCGGCAGGGGTGGACGAGAGCCGTATCGGAATGTTCCGCTGGAACCCGGAGGGCAACAACTGGCAGCCCATGTCGGCGACCGCCGATACTGCCCGTAACGTTTTTTCGGCCGCCATCACCCAGTTGGGGACATATGCCCTGGGCTACGATGCCACCCCGCCCCAGGTCACCATCCTGGCACCGATGAATGGGAGCGTCATCTCCAGCACCCCGCCGGTCATCAGCGCGCTGGTAGTGGATTCCGGTGTGGGGATTGAGCCGGGGACGGTGAAGATGTACCTGGACGGGCAGAGGGTGGCCGCTACTTACATTGCAGGGACCGGGGAGCTAACGTATCTGCCTGCTGCGCCGTTGTCGGCAGGGCCGCACACGGTGGTTGTCGAGGCCAGGGATGTGCTGGGCAATCAGGCATCGGCCACGTGAGCGACACAGCGCACAATGACTTGGGACGGCAGGTTGGGAAATGTAGCGCGAGTAGAATGATACGCCTGTGTATGCACAGCGTATTGCCGAAAGCATCTCGTCTCCCAAGCGCAGTAAAGTTGCGAAAAACCCGCGCGTCAAGGCAGCGCTGGCAAGGGCGCGGGAAGTGGACCGCAAGCGCAAGTCGCAGTGAAAGGAGACCGGTCCCCTTTTGTCAAAGGGCGCGGGTGTAATGGGACATATCTCCGGCCTGGGGGATAAATTCAAAAAAAGGGGAAACAGAAAAAAGGGGTGAAGGGGGGACGTCATTGTCCCCCCTGGCCGTCATCGAGATTTCTTTTTCTTTGGTTGCTCCGGGGTAGCGTAGGAACGCGGCACCCAACGCCGCCCGAGTGGCTTGTTCCACATCGAGGGCGGGTCCGGAGGCGTCTGCAGGTACGGGGCAATCTTCTGGGCGATACGGCGCTTATCTGCCTGCTTGGCCAGGTAGCCGAGGCCCAGCGCTATCCCTAGCATGAAGAGAAAAGCGCATGGCATTTCACTCCTCCATGAATGGCTCCTCCTGCTCCAGCTTGGCGAAGTACTCAACGGCTTGCTTTATCTCCTCTTCCGTGGGCTCCGGAGGATTGCTCAGGTCGGGCATGGGAGGATTCAGCGTCCGCTCGAGCCAGGCATCTCCATCTTCCTCCTCCAGTTCCGGGTGGGCGTCCAGGTAGGCGAGGAAGTTGCGGATTTCCCGCTCGGTTTCCGGGGTGATTTCCTCACCAGTCAGGCACTCGAACTCACGCTTGTCGGACATTGTTACCTCTCCTTTCGTGATAGATAGAATAGTTTATTTCATCGCCCGCAGCTCTTTGCCACGCGCGATGATTTCTTCTTTCGAGGCCTTCTCCAGCCATGCCTGCTCGATGGGGATGCCCTTTTCCTTGGCCAGGGTGAGGAGCAGTCCCATCAGCTTGACCTTCTCCGGGTCTTCGCCATCGAGCCATTCCTTGAGCACCACGGCAATCTCCTCTCCGGGACGGACGAACTTCCTGCCGGTCAGGGCAGGACAGCGCGATTTGGTGACCGTGGCGGTATTGGTGAAGTCCATGTCGAGAACCACGTCAAACTCATACTCGACGCCATCTCGCTGCACCGGCTTCATGCCCAACTTGACCACCTCCTTGCGCCCGTTGGAATCGTCCATGGTGTACTCCATCTTGGAGCGCAGGGTGGCAACCACATGCATGGGGGCGGCCAGGATGGTGTCCATCAGCTCGTTCTGGATGGGGGTCACCTTCGACCAGGCGGCAAAGCTCCCCCCTTTCATCTGTTGGCCGATGTTCTCGACCATCTCCAACGCACCGCCCTTGCCCATCCAGGCATGCGAGAGCGAGTCGATGATGAGCCCATCATAGCCTGCCTCCTGAGCGGCCTTGATGGCATCGATGTAATTGCGTGGGTCGAACTCCTTGAGCTCGGCCATGTCGAAGTTGAAGATGTTGGCGTACTTGGCCGAGGAGCCGTGCTCGGTGTCAATCACGGCAATTTTCTCCGCCATGTGGCTCATGATGGCCAGAGCGGTATAGGTCTTGCCGGAACCGGCCGGGCCCATGATGGCCAGACGCGCATAGGACTTGACCTTCTTGGCTGGTACAAACATAGAACCTCCTTTTTCAGTCTAATGATATCAACTTCCCGCCCAAATCGGCAATTTGTTGGGCAATGGGGTCAGCGGCCATGAACTCCCTGGCCGTGACGTGACAGATGGGACGGTTTGCCCACCCCTTGAGATGGGGACGGATGAGATGTTCTTGTTTCATTCCCAATCGCTTGTGATATTCGCTGGCCCAGACGAAGACCAAAGGACTTCCGCGCTTCACACCGATGAGCCCGGTGAGGAAGGTCAGCCCTTGCTCGATGAGCGTCCTCTTCCATTGGGTAATCGTTCGCATAGACAGGGGCCTCGCATCTTGACCGAGAGCTGGCATGCTTTCAGCACAATGCACTTCTCGCATTCCAGCTTCTTCACGGAGCGGCGCAGCTGGTCCCCGGTGGGATAGTGGACGCGCAACTGATGGATGGCCTCCCGGGAGAGGCCGGTCTGCTCCACTATCGCCGCATCGTCCAGGCCGCGATATATCAGGACAATTGCCCACAGTTCGGAATGAAGCAATACTGGCATATCCATCCTTCCTCCATCGGGGGCGGGATGTCCTTCTCCAGGGCATCGTGCAGCATTTTCGCCCGTTCGCAGATGAAGTTGTGCAGGTAGTCGTAGTTCTTGATGCGCACGCGGTGGTATTCATAGTGTCCGTCGAAGTCGATGTAGACCACCGCGAGATGGGGAATATCCCGCTTCTCCCCGATGGTGTTGTGGCGCAGCAGGAAGTGGTACAGGTTCACCTGCAACGCATGGTGGTCCAACGTCTTTCCCGGAAGGCGCCGGATGGTCTTGAAGTCGATGAGATATTCCTCGTCGACGTAGTCGATGCTGCCGTTGACGGTAATCCCATCGGGGGTCTCCCATGCGACCGGGACCTCCATGGTGTGCAGCATCCTGTGCATCCCTGAACCGTACATCAGGCGCAGGTAATTGGTAACGGGGACGTAGACCTCCAGCTTCTCCATGGCATAGTGCTGTCTCAGACAGCCCACTAACTTGGTCACGCTGATGCGGTGATGCTCCTCCTGGGTGAAGAGCTGCACCGCGTGATAGACCGGCATGAGGACCTCGTCCTTGAGGTCCTCGAAACGCACTTTTCCTTCAGGAAGTTCCAGACCGACGATAGGCACGATACTCCTCCAGGAAATGGATGAACTTCTTGGGCGGCCACAGTGGGATGACGATGTCGTTGGGCTTGATGCTGAAGAAGAAGGACCCATTCTCGTCAACACCCAACATAACAACGCCGTTATAGCTCACATAGTTGAAGTCGTCGGTGAGGAAGAGGGCGAAGGCCAGGATGTGCAGCGTCCACCCTACCTCGAACCGTTCCAGGCGTACGGGATGGAGGGTGGAGAAGCACCGTACCCCTCCATCCTTGTAAATCGGCTGCCCATTCCAGTGGTTGACGATGACGCAACGCTTCATTGTTGTGGATTGGCCAGGCACAGGAATGCGATACAGGCGACGTACATGAGCATGGCCAGGGCTAAGGCTGTCTTTCTGGCAAATTCTTTATCAACGGTCATTTTCTCCCTCCTTATGCAGTCCATATAGCTTGGGTCTTCGCTCGTTCTTCTTCATCTTGGCCATGACGGCTTCATAGAGGTCGATGTCGAGGTGCTCGGCCAATCCCAGGATGCAGCTCCAGACCCTGTCGGCCACAAGCACCCCCTGTTTGCGATAGAGGTTGGCCATCTCCGCGATGGCGTTGGCCGCGCTCTCCAGGCGTGGCTCGACCTTGGGGACATCGATGCCATGCAATCCCAACAGGTCGAGGAAGACGATGGCGACATCGGCCAGCTCCTCAGGGGAATCGGATTGATAGAACTCACCGAGCTCGATGAAGAGATGGCATATCTGTCGCCACGTCAGGGATTGGAGATGGGAGAACGCGGTATCGTGGAAGCCCTTCTCCTGGATGACGTTGAAGACGTAGTCCCGTACCGTATTGTCAATCATATCACCTCCTAGAAGTGTTTGAGTTGCCAAGGTTTATGCTTCCTCCTCTAAGCTGCGCAAATGTCCGGTGCTCCTCTGCCAGGCACAGCGTGCCCTGCCTGTCCTGCCATCGCGGTTCTTGGCCACGATGAGCTCATAGGGCTCCCAGCCCGGCTCGAACTGCATGAGCAGGGCCAAGGCTTCCTTCTCCCCGACATACTCCAGGACCGGATAGGTGAAGATGACCACATCGCTGTCCTGCTCGATGGAGCCGCTTTCCCTCAAATCGGAGAGCATGGGCTTCTTCTCCGCCCTGCGCTCGATTTCGCGATTGAGCTGGGAAGCGGCGATGACCACCATGTCCTGCTCTAAGGCGGTGAGCTTGAGGGTGCGGGTGACATCGCTGATTTCCAAATCCCGCCGCTTGAGCGTCTCCTTGGGCGGCACCAGCTGCACATAATCCACCACCACGGCGCCCAGGGGACGGCCATATGTCCGTTTCACCTGGGCATTGGTCTGGCGGATTTGGGATTGCATGGCATAGACATCGCGCACCCCGGTCTGGAGCATGAGGGGATATTTCCCCTCGATGAAGTCCCCCAGGATGCGCTGAATCGTCTCCTGCTGTTCCGTGTTCAGCTGGTGCTTCTGGATGCTCATGCTGTCGATGCCGGTCTCATAGGCGACCATCCGGGTAAGGAGCTGCAAGGGGGACATCTCCAATGAGAAGAAGAGGGTGGGCACTCCCTGCCTGGCCAGCTCCATGGTCAGCGCCACCAGGACGTGGGTCTTTCCCGTCCCGGGCCTTCCCGCGATGGTCACCAGTCTGCCCGGCTCGAACTGACCGCCCATGATGGAATCGAGATTGACGATGCCGGTGGAGTAATGCTTGGGCTGATAGGGTTGCATCAGCCATTCGGCCATCCGCTCGGCATAGGTGCGGATATCCCCCACACCGCCGGGAGTCTCTTCCCGGATGCCCTCAATCCCCTTCTCCAACATGCTCAGCAGCGCTGAGACATCGTTGCCGTCCGAGTAAGCCTGATTGATGACTTTGGTGGCCAGTTCGACTAAGGAGCGCAGGGTGAAGGCATCGGCGACCCTTTGGGCATAGTGTGGGGCATGGGTGGCGACGACGTCGCCTTCCAGGAAATCCTCCAGCTTTCCCTTCCAGCCCTTGCGTCTGAGATAGTCGGCGATGGCGAGCATGTCGAGGGGCATGTTCTGATGATACATCTCGACCATGGCCTGATAGACCGTGCCCGCCTCGCTGCGGAACTTACGTCCATCCCTTCCCAGGATGGGGATGACGGTATCCATATTGGTGGGGTCGAGCAGCAGCGCTCCCACCAAAGCCCTTTCCATGTCAGCACTCATACATCACCTCGATTTTCTTGTAGGACTTGAGCACCTGGAGCTGGTCGTGGCTGGCGACGAATCTGCCGTGGTAGGCCCCGTTACCGTCCTGGCGCACCGTCATCACGATGCTGGGGATTTCGCTGGGATATATCACCCCTTCCAAATCCCGTGTCGTAGGTGCGTTCTGGGCCAGCTCGATGAGCTTATCCACCGCCTCCTCGGGGCTCTGGCAGTCCTTCATCAGGAGCTCCACGGAGAGGCGCACGTTCTCCGAGGCGCTGTGATATTCCGGGTCTATCAGCGCCCTCAGCACGCGGATGATGCGTCGCCACTTTGTCTTGGGGAGGAGCTGCCAGGTCTCCCAGGCGCTCAACCCCTTCTTCTCCTGAAACCAGGGATAGATGACCTTCTCCCACGCCAGGAGGTCACAAGCCTCCGATTTGGAGATGCCGATTTCCTCGCTGATGAGCATTTCATTGAGGGAGTTATACATGCCGGGATGGGCGGACCAGAGCTCCCCATCGGCGAGGCGTTGGAGGATTTTTCCCTTCAGACGGTCATGGGCATAGGTCACCTCACGGGCCAGGATTCTCAGCTGTTCCACCAGGATGGCTGCTTCTCTCTGCAGTTGCGTCTCGAAGCTGCCCGGATGGATGACCAGCTCGGCCTCCTTACGGGTCACTTCCTCCAGAACACGAATCTCGTCCATATTTGCTCCGCTTTTCCAAGTTATCCCTGATGGATATCCTCTTGACCATTTGGGATATTTGTGTTATCATCATCATCAGGAGACAGAAGATGTACTTTCACATAGTCGCTGATACGGATGCAGAGGAGGGCATCGGCGTATGGCATGCCCGGTCGGTGGATGACCACGGCTGGGATTTTGTCACCCTTGCCCTGCTCCTTGGCACCCTGGAGGACCTGTTGCATGAAGTCCCAGAGGTATCTGCCGATGGAGGCGCGGGACTTGACCTCGACCACCATGCAATCGGTCTCCAGGTCGAACCCACGTTGCCCGGTGACGGGGATGCGCCGGGTATGCAAGAGTTTGGCGATGCCGCGCTCAACCCCCTTCCAGCGCAAAGTACTTCTCCATTTCTGCCAGCGCGTCTTGAAGCGTACCTGAGGGAGGTGGTGTGACCTTATGGGCGTCCTCGATGCGCCGCAGGGTATATTCCAGGAGCATCTTGCGGAAGCGTGGCATGAAGGCGGTGGGCGTCTGGTTGGCAGTACGGGCGATTTCGGTGATGTCGTCGTAGTTGATTTCCAGCCCGTGGCGCTCCAGGCGTACGCGGCAGATATCTCTGACCGCGCGGGCCAATTCGCGAAATTCGTCCTTCTGCGACCCATAGGGGTCACGCAATCCTGCTGCCCAGAGCAGCTTCCAGGGGAGACGTTTGTTGGTTGTCATAGTGTACCTCCGTGTTACGATTGTAACCAAAACATCCTGTTTGTCAAAAGGGGAGACTGTCATGAATGAGCGTTTCTGCCGTTGGGTTGAAGAGGTGGTTCAGCGCAACGGTGGGTGGCGCAAGGCGGCCGAGAAGGCAGGGGTGGTGCATGCCACCCTCTTAAAAGCGGCGGGGCGCACCAAGAGCGACCGCATGCTGGATTTGGAGACGTTGATGGCACTGGCCAGGCTGGGCAATGTCTCGTTGTCCTACGTCATCAACCTCTACCTGGGCCAGGCGGATGACGGGGAGCTCCTGGCCATGCAGGTGCAGCGGCTGGCACAGGAGCATCCTGAGCTGGCCGAGGTGTTGTTGACTGCCTCCGACATGGGCTATGACGTCCTGCGCGATGTGTTGCGCTATGCCAAATTCCGCATCGAGCAACCCTAGG
>Ga0272448_1003823_pt1 | contig 17613 bp, 13 predicted proteins | sample YNPCB0191_FD_202220 | JGI IMG/M metagenome (GOLD analysis project Ga0272448, IMG submission 202220) | Hot spring sediment microbial communities from Yellowstone National Park, WY, United States - YNP-CB-019-1 | ecosystem: Environmental > Aquatic > Thermal springs > Hot (42-90C) > Sediment... | reverse complement strand
CTATACCACGACTTTGGGCGTATATGAACGCTCGGTCAGGGCCGTGGTCGGCACACCGGTCCCTCTCGTTCTCGTGCACTCCTTGCGGTCGCCGATCGCCTCGGTCAACAGGCCGGGGCTCTTCCACGGAACCCCCGCATTTTCTTGTTGACAGCGGCTCTGCCTTTTCCCTATATTCCGTCTGTCTTTCGGAGACCGGCAGCCAATGGGAGCGAGAAAGCCCTTCGCAGCCACCTTCGCCAAGAACCTCGAGTGGGCAGGCAACTGCCTCTTGTTCCTGGCGTGCGGGGGCCTCCTCGGGTCCCTCATCTGGATCGCACCTGCCCGTGCCGGCTGGGAGAAAAAGGTAGACGAGCTCTCCGGCCTCACCTACGAGGCCCTCCTCAAGGGCGATGTTCCTGACGATGCATTCTGGGAGTACGTACGGCCTCAGAGGGACTACTTGAGGGCCACATTCGGCCCTGAGGTGTCGACCACCTACGAGCTTCACTACAGAGAGCTGGCGCGGCTCGATCGTCCAGGACCGGGTCCGGACGACCCTCGAATCATCGAACTCAAGACACTGAAGAGGTGGCCTGACCCGGTCGTCATCTACGGCAGGGACCTCGGCGAGCTGGCCGGGGCGAGCCTTGCCGACCTGAGACTCTTTGCGTGCCGTCTGGGCAGGTTCGTCCCGATACCGTATCAGTTCGACGAGATCACCCCTGAGGGGAAAAAGGTATTGCCTGACGGAGGCCCGGAGGCAAACCCCCAGGAAGGCAATGGGCTGCTCGACGCCCAGGACGAGTTCGTCTTCATGGCCCACGATGCCGGCGATCGAGTGCGGCCTGAGCAGTGGCTCGGCGGGTGGGACAAGGCGATCGAGATTGCGCTCGAGGACCCCAAGGACAAGGGAAAGGCGTGGTGCTACCTCTTGAGATTCCCCAAGGACCCGCCCCCACCTTCTCCCCTCGATTACGCGAACTACAGCGAGAAATACAATCAGCACTACAACTTTTATGTCTTCAGTCAGGACCAGTTCAAGGTTCATGGCGGCAGGCTCTACCGGCAGATCTTCAATCATAAGTGGAAGATCCCTGACTACGCGGGCGGCACCTTCACCAATTTCATAGATCGTCTCAAGTTCAGGGCGCGGGTCCGCCTCTTTTTCGGCAGCCTCAAAATGACGACCACAGAGGACGATGTGGCGGGAGACACCCTGGCACTTCGGGACGGGCCTGTGAGGTGCAACCGGAGGTGCTGGGGGCAGGTGATACTCCCCCTTCATGTAAGAACGCCCAAGGTCGTATCGGACATAATCGGTTACGACACGATGTTCGTCTGCCCGGTGGAGATCTCCGTGCCGGTCAACCCCGGCCTCGTACTCACCGACTTCACCATGTACTCAGGGACCGATCTCAACGAGAGCGCTGTCGGCGGCTACTGGTACAACTCGAACAACCTCTCCGGGTTCCTCATCGACGGGACGCCTACTCGGGAAGAAGCGGAGATGAACAAGGCCCTGGATCAATGGAGGCTGGTTACCGGGCCATGGGGCACGATGATGAACCGCTCCATATGGGACCCTGAGTTCATGAGGCAGGCCAAGATTAGAGTCGAGTTCACCGACGACCGCACTCGACAGGACCCCCCTGAATACGTCCCCGGTCAGATCGGCATGGCATACAACTACAGCACCGTGGAGAATCTGGCTCCGGGCCTCTACATCACCGAGCTTGACTGGTTCTTCATCCCGTGGTTCGCGAGCCCGGACCGGGCCGGGAAGCTCGACAGAGAGAAGGTCCAGGCCTATCTCGATATGTACGAGGCGCCCTTGCTCATCTCGACCGGCGGGGAGCGGTTCCTCAACGCGCCGAGGCCCAAGGGGTACCACCACCGCGCAAAGACCCGATGAGTGGAATGCCTCGAGGGAGGTCGTCCGGGGCGGGGTTCCGGGCGCCGCGCCCCGGCGCGTCTCTGAGACCCTTCGGCTACAAGGAGGAGGACACTATGGCGCTTTTCCCCAGTCAGCAATTCCTCGACGAGCTGGTCAAGCTTCTCAACGAGAGCAAGGAGTACGAGCAGGCCGCCAAGAACTGGGAGGGCGGGCTGACCCTCATCGTTGAGGCGGACGACAAGGTCCCCCACGAGTATTATGCCTACATCGAGCCCTACCACGGGAAGATCAAGGAGGCCCTCATGTTGAGCAGGCCGGACGAGCGGCAGGCCGCGTTCGTGCTCTCCGGGCCTTACACTGCGTGGAAGGATGTGGTGCTGGGCAGGCAGGATGCGGTCTCGAGCCTCATGAAGGGGAAACTTCGACTCAAAGAGGGCAAGATGGCGGCCCTGCTCAAGAACGTAAAGGCATCTCAAATCACTATGAAGACCATGCAGCGCATACCCACCGAATTCGTCGCGTGAGGCGACAGGGGGCGGGGGCCGACCGGGGGGAAGAGGCGGATGGCTTTGCACACAGCGGTTGAGATCCACCGGAAAATGGCTGCCGTTGTCGGGCCGGAGAACGTGAAAGACGACCCCGGATTTCTCTCCGCCTATTTCCTCGGGCAGCAGGGCGTCTCCGGGCTGGTGGTCGTTCTGCCCGCAGCTGTCGAAGAGGTCCAAGGGGTCGTCAGGAACTGCGCCTCTGATCGTATCCCTCTTTTTACGACCTACGATACGTACCTCCCCGATGAGGCGGCCTCGGCCTCAGGCGTTGTCATCGACTTTTGCCGCATGAACGCCATAGAGCGGATCGATGCGAAAAATCTTTGCGTGCATATCCAGCGGGGAGTCACCTTCGAACAGCTGGAGGAAGCCCTCCGGCCGCAGGGCCTCGCCGCCCTCTACCCCGCTGCGGCAACGACCCGTTCGGTCCTCTGCCATGCTGTCTCCAGAGGGATCAACCAGGCGGCCGCGCGCTACCCCGAGGTCCAGGTGGCCAACATGCAGGTGGTTCTCCAGGACGGAAGTGTCCACCGCACGGGAAGCCATGCCAACAGCGAGGAGATGGCCGACTGGAAGGAGGACGGCGGCCCCAATATTTCGAAATGGTATCTGGGGGCCGACGATGTCTTCGGCATCGTGGTCTGCGGCAGCGTGTGGGTGTATCCGCGATTCGAGGGGAGATACTTCGAGGCCTTTGGGTTCGAGGACCGGCAGGCTGTGGTTGCGCTGGCAAAGGACCTCGCCAGGATGGAGCTTGCCGCCCAGTGCCTCGCCATGAACAGGGAGGCCATGGCGGCCAGGTTCGGGGTTCAGCGGGAAGGGCTCTCGGCCTGGACGCTCCTCGCAGGCACAGAAGGCTTCAGGGAACTGGCTGCCTACCACAGGAAAAAGATCGTCGAGTTCGCGGCAGGCGCAGGCGGCCGCCGCATGGGGCCTGAGCTTGCCGACAGGATCGCCTCGGGCATGAGCGTGCCGTGGTACGTCCGGCCGAAGCACTCTGTCGGCTTTTATACGCTCTTCGGCAGGATACCTCGGTTCGAGGCGATCCTCGAGGCCGCTGCCCGAAGAAACGGGCTGTCGGCCGGGGCGGATATCGGCATGACCTACCTCGCCTACGGTCTTGGGCGTGCAGTCTCGTGCCGGTACGATCTGCCGGAGGAGGGCATGCCCGGGTCTTTTGTGGCCGAACTCGAGCGTGAGCTTGCCCTGGCAGGCGCGTTTTTCGACAGGCCTCGGGGCGCTCTTGCCGAACAGGTCTATGGGAGTGCGCCGGCCTACGCAGCGCAGATCAAGAAGATCAAAGCCATGATGGACCCTCGCGGGATCTTCAACCCGGGACGGCCCTTCAAGGGGATATGCGATGGCGACTGACGTTGCGCCCTACCAGAATATCGGGCCCCTGGAAAAATATCGCAACGAGGCATGGAAGTGTCTCAGATGCGGGCTCTGCCGGATGGTGAACCCCGAGCGGGTGAAGAGCTGGAAGTGGTCGAGCCAGTGTCCGGCCGGAAGCAGGTTCCTGTTCGAGGCGTACTACGGCTCCGGGAAACAGGAGATGGTCCGAGCCCTGACCGCCCATCCGCCGGAGCTCGCCTTGAGCCGCCGTCTGCAACACATAATCTACACGTGCACGCTCTGCGGCGCCTGCCAGGCGACGTGTAACTATGTAAAGGACCTCGAGCCCACCAACGCCTCGGTGGCACTGAGGGAGTATGCAGTAAGGGAGGGGTGGGGCCCGCTGCCCGAACACGAGCCCCTTATCAAGAGCATCCTCAACTACGACAACCCATGGCTCCAGCCGCGGGCCGCGCGATCGCGCTGGGCGAGGAAGCAAGGGCTGCCCAAGGTGAAAGATGCGGCCAAAGACAAGGTCGAGGTGCTCTACTACCCGGGGTGCACCGCATCGTACGACCCGTTCATTCAGGACGTTGCCAGGGATGTGGTCCGACTGCTCGGGGCCGCCGGCGTCGACTTCGGGATTTTGGGCAAAGAGGAGATCTGTTGCGGTTCGACCATCCTGAGGGTGGGCGACCGGGAGCGCTTCGAGATCGTGAGAAAAAAGAACACGGAAAGCCTCAATAGGACGGGGGCCGGGACGATCCTGACGGCGTGCGCGGGCTGCTACTCGACGCTCAAGAGGGAGTACGGCGCCGATCTGCAGGCAGAGGTGTTCCACATCGTCGAGTACATAGAGCGACTGCTGGCCGAGGGCCGCCTCGCGATGCAAAGGGAGGTGAGGCGAAAGGTCACCTATCACGACCCGTGCCACCTCGGGCGCTACTGCGGCCTCTACGACGCCCCGCGGGAGATCCTCGGGAGGATCCCCGGTGTCGAGTTTCGGGAGATGGAGAGAATCCGCGAGTGGGCATGGTGTTGCGGGGCGGGCGGCGGCGTGCGCACGGCCTTCCCGGAGGAGGTCGCCACCTGGGCTGCCCGGCTGCGACTGGAGGAGGCTGCCGACAGCGGCGCGGACACCCTGGTGACGGCCTGTCCATTCTGCGAACTCAACCTCGGCGAGGCGGCCAGGGGTGGGGCATCCGGCATCCGAGTCGTGGATATCCTCGCGCTCGTCGCCGAGGCGGTCTAGGAGGAGGCGAGCGCCCCGTTGCCGAAAGGGGGGAGAGATGAGCGCAGGTCAGCCGGCCATTGCCACAGAGCTTTTCGATTACGAGCGCAAGCAGAGGGTTGTCTCGGAGACCCTCCGGCGCATCCAGGACGTCGTGGGACCCGACTATGCGACCGCCGACCCCGAGATCCTCTCGGTCTACTCGAGGGACTTCACCATAACCCCTCAGAGGCGGCCGAACATCGTCGTGCTCCCCGGCTCGACCGAGGAGGTGCAGCGCATCGTCCGGATTGCACACGAGTTCTCGATGCCTGTCTACGTCCTGACCAGCGGGTTCAACCATGCAGGCTCCTTTATCCCCAGAAGGGGCGGCATCATGGCGGACCTCAAACGGATGAACAGGATACTCGATATAGACGAAGAGTCGATGACCGCCACCTTCGAGCCGTACGTGCCCATCGCAGTGCTCTACGAGGAATGCAACAAGCGGTGTGCCGTAAGGGACATCATGCTGCGGCCCGCAAACCCCATCACGTACGGCAGCGCCTGCATGATGTCCAACGTGCTCTCCGGCGGGGTGGCCTTCATGGCGCTCAAATCGGGGAGTCATGCCGAAAACGTGGTGAGTATGACGTGGGTGACGCCCCAAGGGGAGATCCTGGTGACCGGGCCCCCGGCCGTGCCCAATGTGGGGCCGGTGCCTGTCCTGGGTCCGGGTCCTGATGTGGGCGGCATGTTTCTCGGCGCAGAGGGGAATTTCGGGATCTGCACCCGGATGACGATAAGGCTCTTTACCGAAAACCCCTGGCCGAGGGAGAAGATCTTTCTCATCCATCCGGTCGACGAGAAGGAGGATCGGCCCGAGGAGGTGGCCTCGCTCTTTTACGACATTACGAGGGACAATTACGCGCAGTCGCTCTACAAGGGGTCGAACAGACACTCGGCCCAGATCGCGGCTACCTCGGCCGAGGACGTCGAGGCCATCATCGAGAGCCTGCCCACGACGATCGTCTACTGCGTTTTGGCAGGGCTCGACGCCGAGGAGCTCGCCATCAAGAAGAGACACCTCGATGAGCAGCTCGACGCCCACGGCAGGTTCGTCGAGATGCCGGAGGAGGCAAAGACCCTGTTCTTCGAGACCCTGGGCAAGACAGAAGAGGAGGTCAACAGGCTGCTCCTCAAGCGCTGCTACACAGGCCCGGGCCGTGTCGGCAGGTGGAAGGGGAGCTTCCAGTGGATGGCATACGTCGTCAAATTGGAGAAGATCGCCCAGCTCGAGGAGCGGTACAAGGCCATTGTGCACCGGTACTGGATCTCCCCTGATTACTACGGGCCCTCGTCCGCCACGACCACGGACACGGCGCTTCAAGGGCCGTACCAGTACGGCCGTACGGTCATGCTCGAGTACGATTTCTACTACGATCAGGGAAACCCCGAGGAGGTCAAGCGCGCCGCGCTGGTCTACGAGAAGCTGCATCGGATGATGCTCGAAAGCGGGGCTGTCAACTGCAAGGTCGTCTCGCGCTCTCTCGAGCTTCAGATGCCCCGCCTTGGGACGTACTACGAGCTGTGCAAGAAGTTGAAGAAGGTCATGGACCCGCAAGGGATCATGAGCCCGGATACCATGCCTCTCATGGACGATTACGTCTGAAGGGCCCTCCGGTGCTGCAGCCTGTCTCGGGGTTCGCGGGGCTGGGGGAGTGGAAGGCGTGCGGCGCGTGCGGGCTCAGGCGGGCAGTGGTTTTTCGAGACACACTCACGTGAGACGCGGGGGTACGGCGATGCCGCGACTGCATTGTAACGAGTTTCCGTGGTTCTCCCCTTCTGACCAACATCGAAGGGAAAACGGCGTCCTGGCGGCGCGACTCATGTTGAACGCCGCACTGACCGCCCCTGTGACAGGCGGGGTGGATCATGTCGAGGGCGAGATCGTCTGGGGCTACGACGAGCAGGAGGAGATCGCCCGAAAGATGGAGGAGTTGGCCCACACCTTGAAGAACAAACGGCTCGTGGAGATCTTCACTTACGAAGCCGTCATGGCGCGGGAGGCCGACTGCATCCTTTTCCTGGGCGATTACCGATCCAAGGAGACGCCGTTCGATGTGGACTGCGGGTACTGCAACGGGATGGCAGGGTGCGCGTTCGTCTACGAGCGCCACAAGACGGCCATGGGTCAGATCGACGCCACTGACAGGGACCTCCAGGAGACGCCCCTCGACGGCCCTTTTTGCATGATCCGCGTGGGCGATCTCGGGTTTTCCATAGGCTCTGCGCTCTGGATGGCAAAGACCCTCATGGTGGACTGCCGGCCGTTCTACAGTATGGGTTTAGCGGGCCTCAAGCTCGGGTACTGCCGCAACTCGGATATCGTGGTGGGCTTGCCCGTGGCCACGCTGTCCAAGAACCCGTTCGTCGACATTCATTATAACTATCATGTGGTCAACATGAGGAAGATGGTCGACGCCGTACGGAAACACTACATCATCACAAGGCAGGCAGGGCCTGACTACAGACTGGTTTCCCTCGAGCGTTTCAAGCGGATGGGGGGGGACGAACCGGGGGCGGGCCGGACCAAAGACGAGGGAGAGAAGGAGTAGCGCATGACCATGATCGATGGAAGGCGGCACGCCCACGAGGGGCTGCTCGCCGCCGCCTCGCAGGTGCTCCAGGCCTACTACAAGGCGCCCCAGTGCACGAGCAGGACAAAGCTCCTGAGCATGGTGGTCAGCGGCGAGGAACTCAGGCCCATGGTCGAACTTGTGGGGGCGCTCGAGGACTCCCTCGGCAGGGAGGGCGCGGCGTCGGTGTTCTTCCCCTTGTACATGGACTACCTCTGCTACAAGGAGGCACTCCAGCGTGACGACCCCCCGGTCGTGCTCATCCTCGGCGCGAACCTCATGCACTCCGAACTCGGCTGGAATTGCGGGGCCTGCGGGTTCAAGAGCTGCGCCGAGTTCAACAGGTTCTCCAAGGAGTCCGGCGGCATGGGGCTTTTCGGGGGAGGTCCCTCGTGCGCGTGGAAGACCATCGATTTTTGCATCGCGGTCGATTACGCCTGCGCGGCCGCCCATCTGCTCAACATCGAGAATCGCGTTCAGGCGACCTTCGGCGCGGTCGCCTATCTTCTCGGGTATCTCGAGGACGCCAGTATGGTGCTGACCCTCCCGTTGGGCCCTATCGCAGAACTCTGGTACTACAACCGGCCGTCGATGACGCGCCTGGCGACCTACCAGGAATGGGTCAAACTGATGCGCCAGAACTACACCCTGATGTTCCAGATGTTCAGCTCCAACATGCATCCGTGGGTCAAGGACGACGGCCCGTGGTGGCGGAAGGAACACACGGACCGGGACGTCGTCGGGGTGAAAAAGGACGAGGGGCTCGAGGCTGTCATCTACGAGGCCAGGGGCAAACTCATGGAGATCGCCATCGGCATGAGAGGGCAGGTCCAAGAGATAAAGCAGAAGAAGGGCTTGATAGGATGACCCGCCAGGGGCTGTGCGAGGGGGCTGCACGATGAGTCAGGACCGCCGGTACTACAACGAGAAGATGGAGCGGATGCTCCAGAGCAAAGAGATGGCAGACCTCCAGTGTGCCAAGATCCGCAAACAGGTCCGCTATGTCTACGAGAACTCGCCGTACTACCGTTCCCGGTTCGAGGAGGCAGGGGTCGAGCCCGACGACATACGCACACTCGAGGACTTCAGAAGGCGGATCCCCCTGTTCGACAAGAAGGCCCATCAGGCGAGCCAGATGGAGTCGTTCGTGACGCAAGGGCATGGCTTCGGCACCCACCTTTGCGTCAAGCCTGAGCAGATCCGGCTTGTCGGCGCGACCTCCGGGACCACGGGCGAGCCGACCTTTTACACGTTCACCGACAAGGACCTCGGCGTTGTCTACGAATCCGTGGCAAGAGGGCTTTGGCGGATGGGTGCGAGGCCCGGGGACCGGATCGTGCATGCCTTTGCCCTCGGGATGTTCGCCGCAGGGGTCCCCCTGGTCCAGGCGCTCGAACACTTCGGGGCGCTGGCCATCCCTGCCGGCATGAATCTCGGCACAGAAAAGGTGGTGCTCATGTCCCGGATAGGCGGGGCGAGCGGCATTCTTTCGACGCCTTCCTTTATCGAGCACATGATCGAGAAGGCCCGCGACTCGATGGGGATCGACGTAAGAGACCTCGGCTTCAAGAGGATCATGGTCGGGGGAGAGCCCGGGGCAGGCCTCCCCGAGGTGCGCAGGAAGATCGAGGGGGCCTTCCAGTGCCCGCTCTACGACCTCATCGGCGTTGTCTGGGGGATCATGGGGTGCTCGTGCGACTGCGAGGAATATCAGGGCATGCACTTCCTCACCGAGGATCTCGCCTACATAGAGGTCATCGACCCGGAGTCAGGAGAGCCGTTGCCTCTGGAGGAAGGGGTGGAGGGGACGGCAGTCATCACCGCCCTGGAATGGGAGGCAGGCCCGCCGATCCGCTACTCCATCGGCGATGTGGTCCGTGTTCACACCGCCCCATGCCCCTGCGGCAAGAGCGGGTATCGAATGAGGGTGATCGGCAGGAGCGACGACATGCTCAAGGTCAAAGGGGTCATTGTGTACCCTGCGGCCATCCGGAGTGTCCTCGAGCAGTTCGTCCCCCGCATCACATCCGAGTTCAGGATCGTCCTCGAGGCCCCTCCACCCCGTGTGATACCGCCGCTCAAACTCAAGCTGGAGCAGGGCCGGGACACCCCGGCCGAAGCCCTGCCGGTGCTCGCCGAGGAGATCCGCACCGCGATGCACAACAGGCTCCAGTGCACCCCTGAGATCCGTTTCGTTCCGTACCGGTCGCTGCCGAGGTCGGAACACAAGACGAACTACTTCGAGAAGCTCTACGAGTGAGCACCCCCGGCATCAGGGGGAAGCTCCGGAGCGCATCCGTTTTCTGAAGAGCTTCCAGTCGATCCTGAATCGGCTGTTGGCGATGGTGTCCCGTACGATGATTCGGTACTCAGGAGAGGAGAAATACCGCTTGAGATCCTCCGAGAGCGGGTAGATTTGGTTGCCGCCCTGCCAGACGACCTTCTCCCCTGTGACCACGTCCCAGAGGCAGCCCAGATGCACGGCCCAGCTCACGTCGGTCGGGTTGTAGTCGGCCGTATCGCGGATCATTGCGACGAGGCGGCCCTCCCTGACCGGGTTGTAGAATGTGAATTTCTCCCGATACCATGCCGCCGTGTGGAAGTACTGGGGGGTGTTGGCCACGCCGCACGCCTTGAGCCGCTCGGCCATGAGGATGAGAAACTCCATCATCTCGTAGCCGATACCGAGCCCCGGGTACACCTGACCGGGCAGGGGCGGTCTCTGGGGCGAAAACTGGGCACGGGGGTTTTGCAGGCACAGCCATTCGATGATCAGCAGGGGGCAATTGAGGTGCGGCTCAGGGCCGTGGACCTCTTTCTCCTCATCGCGGCACTGAAGCGTGCCTTGGCGCAGGATGAGGTCGATGAGGAGGTGGGAGGGGTCTTCCTTGCCGCCACAGTACACCCTCATCCCCTGCCTGAAGGGATCGTCGAGGTCGAAGGTGATCAGAAAGTCGTCGAACCCCTTGTTTCTGAGTGTCGCGAAGATGCCGTATTCCTCAAAAGCCGTGGCGATCCCCTCTTTGCTGTAGTATTTCATGAACAGATCGGACTTCTTTATCCCGTCAGGGTCTGCCAGGGCCTCGCTCTCGAAGATGGCCTGGTGTTCGGCGCTGATCTTCTGGAGTTCGATCGGGCTGAGCTTCTTGTAGACCTTTCTGAATCGCGCCTCCACCTCTTCGAGCTTCCAGTTGGGCCGTATGGTCAGCACCGGGCAGGGCGCATCCCGAATGACCCGATCGGTGGTCCTCGTGGAAAGAAGAAGCCCCAGCGACGTCCACCCGTGGGTCCCCATCACGATCGTGTCGACGCCCTCCTCGATGGTCGTCTTGAGGATGGCAGAGGCCGGTCGCGAGGTCGCGATTCTGGCCGAGACCCTGAGGTTCTCGAAGAATGCGCCGATCTCCTTGACGAGGTCCTCCATCCTTTCCTCGACCTCGGGGCGGCCGGGGCCGGCGGCCCCGTCAGTGCTTTCTTCGGTTCGAAGCGCCAGATCCTCGGGCGATGCGGCGTGCAGCAGGATAAGCTCTGCGTTGGCCTTTCGCGCCACGAAGACGGCGTAGTCCATGGCCAGCCTCGAGACCTCGGAAAAATCGGTGGGGTAGAGGACCTTTCTCGGGGGGAATCGGTACGCCTTTTGTGGGCCTTGGGTGTCCCTGCCGCGCGACTCGAAGAATCGAGCCCCATCGAGGATCTTTCTGAAGAAGGTTTCGAAGCCCTCTGGTTTTATGGTCAGCACCGGGCACCCTGCCTTTCGGATCACCCGCTCGGCAGTCCCTCCGATGATCACGTGCTCGAGACCTGTGGCGCCGTGGGTTCCCATGATGAGCACGCTGGGGTCGCAGCGGCGGGCCATATGGAGGATCCGCAGAAAGGGGATCCCCTTCTCCAGCTGGACCGAGTGCCTGATGCCGCTCAGAGGGAGCCCTGAGAGGAACTCGTCCAGGGAGTGGCGGCAGTGGACCCTTTCGGCGTCTGTGAGCCTCTTCGCGTCGGCGGCCGATGCGTCGGTCTCGGGGAAGAGCAGCCTGGACGAAAAAGAAGAGGTGGCCAGGACATGGAAAAAGATGATCTCTGCGTTGAACACCCTGGCCAGATCGACGGCATAAAGACTGCTGGCGCGGGAGACCGAGGAAAAATCGATGGGCACAAGGATCCGTTCGACACGAATCATACACACCACCCCCGGGTCGGCTGGTCCGCTGCCGCCCGGCGAGGGCGGCGGCGGCAGGTCCTTCTCGACCCTGGTCACATATCCGAGCGGTTCGATTATAATACAGGCGAGCTTATTGTCATCGGCCCCACGGCGCTGCCCCGGAAGCAGTCGCCCGCCACCAGGATGAGGATCGAATCGAAACCAGATGTCCTTCCAGCCTGAAACCGCACCGCTTGTTGCCCCTGAGTCTCTGGTCGAGGTCCTGGGCGTCGTCTACGTCCACCGAAAGACGAGCGACGGCGGCGACATGTATCTTACGCGATTCGGCTTGCCGTTCGCCGACCTTCTCGAGGTCGAAAACTGGTACGAGCCGTCCTGGTTCCACCTCCACAGGGTGCCCCTGGAGGGTACGAGCGCGGTCTACCGCGTGCGTACCAAGGAGGTGAGAGGACTGAGCCTCGAGCTGGTCGTGAAAAACTCCCGGGTGGGCGAGGATGTCCCTGTCGACACGCGCACGCTCTTGGAGTTTCTCAATGCGGAGTTCAACAGCCCGTGGGAAGAGTTCGCCCTTGTCATGGAGATGCGGGACGGCAAGTACGGGCCCCCGGAGATCTCCATCCACACGCAGGAGCCCCTGGCGATCTACGTGCCTCCCGAGAGGATGCAGATGTGGCAGAGCGGGAGATCGCAGGAGCGGATCAACCGCCTCAAGAAGCGCCACCCGGACATAGACATCGACATACTGAGGCAATACAAGATGATCTATGGGTGGATCGAGGGGAAAAATGCGGTGGATGTCTGCGAGGAGGCCGGAGTGGCAGGGGAGGAGCTCGCAGGGCTTCTTGCGACCATAACCAAGAAGGCGATCAGCGACCTCGATGCGAAGGGGTATGTCATTGCCGATATGAAGCCCGATCATGTGATCGTGAGCGGGGAGAACGTGGAGCGCATCGAACGCCTCAAGGAAGCCGGCCCGGGGGAGACCCTGCGTCGCAAGGTCGAGCTGTTGACCGAATTGATCGGGCGAGGAGAGTACGCAGTGGTCGACTACGAGCTTCTCATGCGCACCCCGCCCCATGTGCAGGCCGTTGCCTCTGCCAGGAGGCATTCCTACCTGGACGACCAGCGCAACAGGTTCATCGCCACGCCGATCCCGCCCCACCTGGAGCCGGTCGATGTCCTCGGCGTCCCCTATATTTACGGTCATGTGGAGAGCACCGGAGGCCGCTTATGGGTGGTGGGCAGGAACGCACGCCTTTTTGATTACTTCCTGCCGGAACGGTGGAGGAAGACGCCTTCCTGGAGGCTCTCCGCCCACAACGAGGTCTACTACACGGTCACCAAGGACAACATCCATATCGTCTGGAAGGCCTCGAGGGTGGGAGAGAGGCCGGCCGCAGACATCCCGGGGCCCAAGGCAGCCAAGATCGCGGAGCGCGGGTACAACAGCCCTTTCGAGGCCTTTGCCATTGCGCACGATCTCGGCTCGAAAGGCATACCGGTCGTCTACGTGAGGGCGATCTACATGACCGGGAGCAGAAAGGCCGAGGAGAACCCGGACCGAAGTCGATTCGAGTCCCACAGACACCTGCTGAACCCGGACGGGACCCCGGTGCTCCAGGAGGATCGCCACTATATCACCCTGAGGGGATACTACAACGGCGCCGATACGTGGGTCGCCCAACAAACAGGCCAACTGTGCAGGCCCATGAACCTGGTGCAGGCAGTTGCCAACGGCGTGATAACCCATGGCGAGTTTGTGAGGCTCTACTACAGGATCCGCCACAGACTGGAGGATATCGGGTATGACGGGTCCCTGCTCGCCGGCAATGACCTGCTGCTCGCCATCGACCCCCGAGGCGAGGTCTTGAGAGAGTCCGACGGGACCCCTGAGGTGAGGATTTGCAGCTTCGAACTGATCTATCCGCTCCCCCGGGGGAAAGACTGAGCGCTGCCGGGCGCGGGTGGGCGGTGGTGCGACGGCCGCGTGCTTGCCTTGATCTTCGCCGCCCGATAATGCAATATTAAACTGTTTGTCCGGACCGGGCGTGCACCCCTGTCAGAGGCTCGAGACCGCGAGGAACGCTCAGATGACAACCCTCGTCACCATGCACCGCACTGTTCGCGAATTCGTGGAGTATGCCGCCGCGCTGTGCAGACCTGCGCGCATTCACTGGTGCGACGGCTCTGATGAAGAGTACCGGCGCCTGTGCCGGGAGATGGTCGGGCAGGGGACATTCATCCCTCTGAACGAAAGATACCGGCCCGGCTCGTATCTAGCCAGGTCTCACCCGAGCGACGTGGCTCGCGTCGAGGACCGCACCTACATATGCTCACAGGGTCGTGACGACGCAGGCCCGACAAACAACTGGATGGATCCCGAGGAGATGCGGCAGAGGCTCGCCGGCCTCTTTGCCGGTTCGATGCGCGGCAGGACCATGTACGTCATCCCTTTTTCGATGGGACCGCTCGGCTCGCCCATCGCCAAGATCGGCATAGAAATAACGGATTCGCCCTACGTGGTGTGCAACATGCGGATCATGACGCGAATGGGCAAGAAGGTGCTCGACGTGCTCGATGACGGCGCTTTCGTCCCGTGCATGCATTCTGTGGGGGCCCCTCTGAGCGGGTCGGACAGCGACGTTCCCTGGCCGTGCGAGCCCGACCCCGCCAACAAGTACATCGTGCACTTCCCGGACGACCCCTCGATCTGGTCCTACGGCTCGGGCTACGGTGGGAACGCACTGCTGGGGAAAAAATGCCTCGCACTGCGCATCGCTTCTGTTCTGGCCCGCAAAGAGGGGTGGCTTGCAGAACATATGGTCATCCTCTCGCTGACCTCGCCCGAGGGGAAAACGTACTACATTTGCGCCGCGTTCCCCAGTGCGTGCGGCAAGACCAATCTCGCGATGATGAGGCCCACACTGCCGGGCTGGACGGTCAGGTGCCTCGGTGACGACATCGCGTGGATCCGCATCGGAGGGGACGGACGGCTGTACGCGATGAACCCTGAGTCCGGCTTTTTCGGCGTTGCGCCCGGCACGTCGTACTCGACCAACCCGAACGCCATGGAGATGATCTCGCGGCAGACGATATTCACCAACGTCGCTCTGACCCCTGACGGCGATGTCTGGTGGGAGGATATGGGGGTCGAGCCGCCGGCACGACTCATCGACTGGGAGGGCAAGGAGTGGACCCCGGGCTGCAGCCGCAAGGCGGCGCACCCGAATGCCAGATTCACCGCCCATGCGGCCTTGTGCCCGGTGATCGACCCTGATTGGGAGAAGCCCGAGGGCGTCCCCATATCGGCCATCTTGTTCGGCGGCCGGCGTACCACCACCATACCGCTGGTTGTCGAGGCATTCGACTGGGAGCATGGTGTGTTCATGGGCTCTGCCGCGGGCTCCGAGACCACGACCGCGGCACTGGGCAAGACAGGCGTGCTGCGGAGGGACCCCTTTGCCATGCTGCCCTTCTGCGGGTACCACATGGGGGATTACTTCGCTCATTGGCTGAGCATGCCCCTCAGGACGGATCGCGCGCGACTCCCCAAGATCTTCTCGGTCAACTGGTTTCGCAAGGATGACCAGGGAAGGTGGCTCTGGCCCGGCTACGGCGACAACAGCAGGGTTCTGAAATGGATTTGCGAGCGGATCGAAGGCGGGGGCAAGGCGATCCGCAGCCCCATAGGGTATCTCCCCTCACAGGACGGTCTGGATCTTGCGGGCTTGGGGATGTCCGCTGAGGGCCTGAGCCGGCTCTTGTCCGTGGATCGGGGCGAATGGAAAAAAGAGGTGGACGATATCCGGAGATACTATGCCGGCTTCGGCGACCGCCTGCCCCCGATCCTGAAGAAGTCCCTCGAGGATCTCTGCGCGCGGTTCGGGTTCGAGTGACAGGCGGCGCTCTGAGGGGGGGCCGGCTGAGCGGCGGCCGAGCCGAACGCGATCGCTGCCGCCGGGACGGGCCGGCCCCTCAGGGTGTCGCGGCCTTCCTCCCCAGTGCGTACGCCCTCCTTTTCGCCTTCTCGTCCTTCGCGATCTCGCCCTTTGCAAAGGCCGAGGCCCGGACCGCGCCGAGCCACCTGAGCTTGGCGAAGCGTGCCGTTTGCCTGAAGCTGTGGACGACAGGGTCTGCCGTCGAGACGTCCGGGGCCCCGCACACGGTGATGACGCCGATCCTCTTGCCTGTCATCCTTTGCCGGTACTTCTCGTGCCATTTCCATTCTGCGTCGAAAAAGGCGCACCACCGGTCGAGGTAGGCCTTCATCTGAGCGGTCATCGCCCAGAAGTACACTGGAACGCTGTGGATGATGGCGTCCGCAGCGAGGATCTTCCTGTGGAGCTCCGGCATATCGTCCTTGATGACGCACAGGCCGGTCTGGTTGCATCTGTCGCAGGCAAGACACCCTGAGATCCTCTTGCGGGCGAGGATGATCTTCTCGGGGCGGCCGCCCGCATCCCGTGCGCCGGCGAGGGCGGCCTCCAGGAGAATGTCGCTATTGCCGCCGATCCTGGGACTGCCCAGTATCCCCAAAACCTTCATCGTTCGTTCCCCTCCTCGTTCCTTCTCGTTTGTTGCCTGTATGTTCCGGTCTCTCCGTGCCGCTCTATGCCTTGAGCCTCTCGATGAGGAGCCGGGCCGCCTTTTCTCCGGAAAGGAGCATCCCGCCGAAGATGGGCCCCATGCGAGGCCCGCCGAAGGTGGCGTTCGCGGCCATCCCTGCGACATAGAGGCCTGGGAACACCTCACGGGTGTTATCGAGGGTGAGCTTCTCTGCCTCTTCGGCCCACATGGATTTCTCGCCCTCGATGTCCCCTGAGGGCGTCATGAGCCTTCCCGGGGTCTTTCGATGCACCACGCGAACCACCTCTGTGGCATGACCCGTGGCGTCGACCGCAAAGCGACACCGCACCGCAAGGGGGTCGACGTGGAGCCTGGCCGTCTCCACAGGGGTCCAATTGAGCACGAGGCCGCACAGCCCCTCGGGCCGCATCACCACATCTTCGACGCTTATGCAATTGAATACCGCCGCGCCGGCCCGCACTGCCGCCGCTGCAATGGAGCATACAGCCTCGACGGCGTCGGCGGTGTAGTACCCGCCGGTCTCATAAGGGGTGGAGCGAACGCCGAAGGTGTCGAGCAGGCGTCTTGCCTCCTCCTGGACGACGATCTCATTGAAGAGCATACCCCCGCCCCACATGCCCCCGCCCACACTCAATTTGCGCTCGTAGAGAGCGACCTTGCAGCCTGCCTTGGCGAGAAAATACCCTGCGACAAGGCCCGAAGGCCCTGCGCCGACCACGGCGACATCGAGGTCGAGAGACCGCGTCAGCTTGTCCATATATCGATGGATGATGGCCCTTGTGACGACGAGTTCATCGAGCGGCATCGGTTCCTCCTCCTGCTACGTTCTTTTCCCTTCCGTTCATCCGCCGACAGCGTGAATGGTCTTTACCGCGCAGAGCTTGCCGCACATCGTACAGGCTTCTCGATCCTTGGCTATCTGGAGCCGCTTCCTGACCAGGTCCGGGTCGAGCGACGAGGCGATGACACCCTCCCAATCGAGGTTCTGGCGGCAGCGGGAGATACGTTCGTCTTGTTCCAGGGCCCCCGGGACGCCCTTGACGAGGTCTGCCACATGGGCAGCGATGCGTGCCGCCATGACGCCCTGGTAGACGTCGTCCTCGGTGGGGAGGGCGAGGTGCTCTGAAGGCGTCACGTAGCAGAGGAAATCCGCACCGGCGGCCCCTGCGAGGGCCCCTCCGATCGCAGCGGTGATGTGATCGTACCCTGGGGCGATATCGGTGGGGAGCGGCCCGAGGACGTAAAAGGGCGCGTCGTGACAG
>Ga0272448_1003822_pt1 | contig 17613 bp, 14 predicted proteins | sample YNPCB0191_FD_202220 | JGI IMG/M metagenome (GOLD analysis project Ga0272448, IMG submission 202220) | Hot spring sediment microbial communities from Yellowstone National Park, WY, United States - YNP-CB-019-1 | ecosystem: Environmental > Aquatic > Thermal springs > Hot (42-90C) > Sediment... | reverse complement strand
GGTCCGGTGACGGTCCAGGCGTACGTATAGGGCGGCGTTCCCCCGGCCACGGCGACCGAGAGGTGGGCGGTTCCGTTGACACCGCCGCCGGCCGGCATCTGCTGGCGGTCGATGGTCACATCGACCAGCAGCGCGTCATAGACCGCGATGGCTACGGAGTCGCGGAAGCCCACGCCCATCGCGTCGGCGATATAACAACTGATCTGATACGTGCCCGTTACATTCGTGCTGGTGAAGGTTCGGGTGGCGGCCGTCACGCCGCTAAGCCGGTCGTCCGCCGGCTGGCCGGCCGGGTCGAGGACCGACCATGTGTACGTGTAGGGGGGCGTGCCGCCGATCACTTCCGCGGTGATCGTTGCCTGGCCCGCCCACCCGCCGCCGGCGGCCACCCACATCGCGCTGGCGCTGAGGCCGCCGCTGCCGACCCACTGCGAACTGGTGTTCAGATTGCCCACGAGCTGCTGCCCGACGACGATTTCCAGCGAATCGGTGGCGACCTGGCCGGCCGCGTCGGTAACCGTGCACGTGATGCGGTATGTGCCGGGATTCCCGTTGCTGACGAACAGCGGTTCGGCGATCTTCGTATCGCTGAGCAGGGCGTCCAGACTGTTGCCCGCCTCGTCGCGGACGGACCAGAGGTATCTGTACGGGCTCACCCCGCCGAGTACCGTAGCCGAAAGCGCCGCCGTTCCGTTTGCTCCACCGCCCGCGACGATCCGCTGCCGGTTCGTGGTGACGTTCATGTCGAGGTTTTGGCTGACGGTGAGCAGGACGGAGTCGGCGACCTGTTGGCCGCTTGCGTCTGTCACGGTGCAGGTGGCGCGGTAGGTTCCGATCGTCGAGGCGCTGGTAAAAAGCGGATGCGATGCACGTGCGTTGTCGAGCCGGAAGACGTCGATCCTTCCATCCGGCCCCGTGACGGCCCAGGAGTAGCTGTACGGCGCTGCACCGCCCCGGACCTCTGCGGACAGATACGTCAACCCTCCCGCACCGCCGCCCGGTGCCAGGTGCAGGCGGTCGGCGGTGACATCAACGGACAGGACGTTGCTGACCATGATCCTCGCGGAGGCTTCGGCCAGAGCGCCGGTCGAGTCGGTGACGGTGCAGGTAACCTGGTACGTGCCGAAGGCGTTCGCGCTGGTGAAGATCGCCGTGTCGGGCGATAGGGGGGCGAGCCGGGCGTTGTCGAGGATGCCGTCGGGGTTCGTAACGGACCATTGGCAGGTGTACGGCGGTACGCCGCCCAGCGGCTTGGCCGTCAGCGTGACCTCGCCGGCAGGTCCGCCGCCGGTGGGGACCCATAACCGGTTCGCCGCCAGATCGCACGAAAACGGCTGGCTGACATGCACCAGGATTGCGCTGCTGATCCGGTGTCCGGCGGAATCGGTGACCAGGCACGTTACCTGATAGTCGCCCACGAGCGACCCGCTTGTGAACACGGGGTTGGGTACATCGAGGGCGTCGAGCCGGTCGTTTTCGGTTTCGCCGCGTGGGTTGATGACCGACCATTGGTATTCGTAGGGTTCGACTCCTCCGCTGACGGCGGCGCGAAGCGTTGTAGCACTCTGGCCGGCGGGACGGCCCCCGAGGGGAAACACACGCGGACTCTCGCTCGTGATATCGAGCGACAGCGGACCGCCAAGCGTTCCGCTCAGCGGCGTAGTGAAGTCCGCCGGCACACAGGCGCTCGCCGTGGCCACGAGCAGCGCCGCTGTCCGGCAGATCATCTTGCCGGCGGCGCGGCGAGCGGAGTGACGGGCGGGCGTGTCGTAGAGCATGCACACTCTCTCGATCGTCCTCATTCCGGCGAGACGAACCTCGTGGCTCTCTTGCCGACCGTCGACCCGTCCTGCTGGGGCGGGCCGTCCGGCGGGGGAACTCGCAATTCGCAGCACGCACCGGTCCCCGGCGGCGCCGGAGTATTCGTATCGCGCAGGGAGGCACTCCCTCGGAAGCGCTATCGGCTCCGTCGGCGCTCATGGTTAGTTAGAAAAGGTCCGAATAGCAGCCAGCTTCCCGACTTGCGTGTATGCCTTTCAGGGGGCAATGCGGACCTGAGGCACCGTCCTGCGGCGCGCCTGGGGACGCTTGGCGGATGGCCGGCCGCCAATGTTTGCTTATGCGCCTTGGTGATACGGCGGATTCCGGCGAACCGGCCCACTTGGGGGGTGAATCGCCTGGCTCACGCGGACAGACGACGGCCTGGGTCGGCGATACTGCGGCTGCGACGCCCGCGGCCCAGTGCCGCATTTGGTTATAGGGCCATGTTTCGCCGGTGGCGAGCATACTACCCGCGGTCCGGCTCATCCCCTGATTTCGCCGGTAGGGCGGGGCCGATTGCCCGGAATCAGCCTTATCCGGCGGTTTTCCGTTCTTGCAGGTAGGCGACCAACTTCTTGGCCATCACCTTGGCCATGTCGGCCGGGCTGGTACGCGCCGCCTTGCTCTTGCCTGTCACGGTGAGCTTTCCAAGCAGCTTTCCGTCCGGTCCGGTCAGAGTCACGAGCACGACCCCGGTCGTTTCGGGCGAGACGGCGGCTCCGAGCGTGTCGGGGCTTTCGTAATGGACAACGTCTGCATCGACCGTCGCCGGCGAGGCACTTCGGGCAAGTGATTTCGATTCCTTCGCGGCAGCGGCCAGCTCCGTGCGCAGCGCCGAGAGGAACTCGGGCGGGCAGAGCTGCTCCGCCTCATTGCGAATCTTGCCCACCTTCAGGCCGTCGATGCCGGCCAGATTGGGTGTGGTCGCGCGGCTCACCACTTTTGCCGAAGCGCCCGCCGCCTCGTGCAGTACCCGCTTGGCGGCCATCTCGGCGCAGCCGAGACTTGCCAGGGCAATCCCCAGTGCCGCAGCGATGATCGTCAGCCGTTTCATAGCAGCCTCCTTTTCGAGCGAAGATGAACCCGGACTTGCCCGCAGCGCTGCGACCCATTCCGCCGCCGGGCTGCAATCGAAAACCATTGTACGAGCGTTACGAGGATGCGTCCACCAGATGACGCAGGCAACCGAGCGCAGTTGCCGCCGTTGATACGATCTGCCCCGCACTGCTTACGCAGCGGCAGCACGCGACGCCGCCGCGAGATCGGCAGCACGCAGACAACGTGACAGGTTCGTTACTGACGGATCGGGGACAGGTCGGCAGTCCGCGCGTATGCCCCGAGCGGCAAGACAAGCCCGCAGCGGGATCGTGTGTGACGTGCACAACCGCGACGCCGCAGTCCAAGACGGGCCGGTGGGCGTTCGTCGTGGTGGGGGGGGGCTTGCGGCCTGATCTGTTCAAGGCGGCACAAAGCCCCCGCGGCGAACTGACGGCGTTGCGGCCGTGCGCGGGTACGGAGCCCGAGGCTGCGCGCGACCTCGCATTGCCGTGCGAATTCGGTTACGCTTGCGCCCCGATCGGCCATCGCAGGAGTGCGACGCTCGACGCGACGGCGACGGCCATGTACCGTCGTGCGGACAACGTGAACCAATAAGGGATGTCTATCCGTGAGCCCATCCGAGCGATACCGGCCGTGGTTCGTATTCGCCGGCGGGGGGACGGGCGGGCATCTATGCCCGGCTCTGGCGATCGTGCACGCCCTGCGGCAACTCGACGACGGCGTGGATGTCTCATTCCTGTGCACCGATCGGCCGATCGACCGCCGTATCCTCGGCGAGGCCGGTGTGGAGGCGATCCCGCAAGGGGTACGGCCGTTCTCGACCCGGCCGTGGCGGTGGCCGGGGTTCCTGATGGCATGGCGGACGGCCATCGCACGATGCCGATCGTTGTTCCGCCAGCGCAGGCCGGCGGTGGTCATCGGGGCCGGGGGCTACGGGTCGGACCCGCCGGTTCGGGCGGCCTTGGCCGAAGGGATACCCACGGCGATCCTGAATCCCGACCTGGTGCCCGGCCGGGCGAACCAACGCCTCGGGCAGCGCGTCGATCGCATCTTCGCACAGTGGCCGGGCACCGCCGAGTACTTCCCCGGGGCCGGCGGCTTTCGGGCATGGGGCTGTCCGGTGCGGGCGGGGTTTCTCTCGCCGCGCGAGGAGCTGCGTCAGAGCGGGTTTGCCCGCTTCGGGTTGCAACCTCATTTGCGGACGTTGCTTACGACCGGGGCGTCGCAAGGGGCGCGGACGATCAACGAAGCGATGATCGCCTTGGCGTCCGAGTTGGCGCGGCTGGGCGGCTGGCAGGTGCTGCACCTGAGCGGCCCGCCGGATGTCGAGCGGGTGCAGGCCGCGTACCAAGCGGCCGGTCTGCACGCCACGGTTCTGGCGTTCACCGACGCCATGCCGGAGGCGATGGCGGTGGCGGACCTTGCGATCTCGCGAGCGGGGGCATCGACGCTGGCGGAGCTTACCGCGATCGGCCTGCCATCCATTCTGATGCCGTATCCGTTCCACCGCGACGAACACCAGCTACGCAACGCGAGGGTGCTGGCGGATGCCGGGGCGGCCCGCATCGTTCGGGACCGGATCGCTACGGCGGAGAACGCCGCTGCCCTGCGATCCGCTTTCTTGCCTCTGGCGCGGGACGCATCGCGTCTGTCCGCCATGGCGGAGGCGGCGAGGCGTTTGGGGCGGCCGGACGCTGCCCGCCGGATTTCGGCGGAATTATTGGACATATCGCACTGTCGCGGGGCGATTCGCTCCGCGTCCTGAGCGCCTCAAGGATTTGCGCGGCGCGGCCCGATATGAACGATAGGCGGTTGAATCGAGCGAGGAACGTGCGCGCTTGCAAAGCGGGCACGAGTCGATAGGATCATACGGTCGAGCGAGGGGCGGCGCGGCCAAAAAGGGCGCGCCGCCGGAAAGGGCCAACAATCATGGCGCAGGGCGCACGGACGCGCCGCATTCCGCAAACGGATGCGGTCACGCCGACAGTCGGTATTCATCCCACCATTGATCTCGGGGCAGGCGGGGCCAGGGATTTTCTCGGAAAGCGCGTGCATCTGATCGGCATCGGCGGTTGCGGCATGCGGGGCGCTGCGTTGATCCTCATGCGCCGCGGTGCGACGGTGAGCGGCTCGGACGCCTCGCCCTCGAGCGAGATCGCCCGTCTCGTGAAGGCCGGCGCCCGGATCTCGATCGGCCAGCGCAAGGAGAACCTGCCGGACGACGTCGACCTGGTCGTATACTCGGCGGCCATCAAGCCGGAGAACCCGGAACTGGTCGAGGCACGTCGGCGCGCGTGCGAGACGATCAAATACTCCGACCTGCTGGGACGTCTGATGCGGGGGCGGGAGGGCATTGCGATCGCCGGCACGCACGGCAAGAGCACCACGACGGCGCTGACGGCTTATGCCTTGCGGCGCGCCGGGCGGGATCCGTCGTTCGTGGTTGGTGCGATGGTGGAGCAGCTCGGCGGGGGCAGCGGCGTGGGCGACGGCCCTCACTTCGTCGTGGAGGCCTGCGAATACGATCGCTCGTTCCTGCATCTTTCGCCGAAGTACGCGACGATTCTCAACATCGAGGAGGATCATCTCGACTGCTACCGCGACCTGGATGACATCGTCGACGCGTTCCGCCGGTTTGCGGGGCTGCTTCCGTCCGACGGCGTGCTGATCGTCAACGGGCAGAGCCGGGCGGCGATGGCGGCTGCGCAGGCCGCGGGGGCGCGGGTGGAGACGTTCGGCTTCGATGGGGATACTACCTGGCAGGCGGTCGATCTGAGCGCGGATCGGGGTTGCTTCCGGTTCGGCATCGCGCGCAACGGGGAAGTGCTGGCGCGGACGCGCCTGCAGATTCCCGGGCGTCATCACGTGGGCAACGCCCTGGCGGCCGCGGCGCTGTGCTGGCACGGCGGCGTGGCGATGGAGGCGGTGGCGCGGATCCTTCCGGAGTTCCGCGGCGCGCAGCGGAGGCTGACGCTTCGCGGCGAGGCGAACGGCGTGACGGTCCTCGACGATTATGCGCATCACCCGACGGAGATTCAGGTTACGCTCCGCGCGGCCCGCGACATGTATCAGCCCCGTCGGCTCTGGGTTGTGTTTCAGCCGCACCAGCACTCGCGGACGCGGTTCCTGCTGGCCGATTTCGCCCGGAGCTTCGCCGCGGCGGACGTGGTCGTCGTGCCGGAGATCTACTTCGTGCGGGACAGCGAGTCGGAGCGAAGCCGCGTGACGGCTCGCGATCTGGTTGATCGGATCTGTTGCAACGGCGGCGTGGCCCGCTACGAAGCGAATTTCGACGCGATCGTGGATCAGCTTGCATCCGCCGTCGAGCCGGGCGACGTGGTCCTGACGATGGGCGCGGGCGACGTCTGGCGGGTCGCGGACGATCTTGTGGCGCGGTTGAAAGGGTCCGCGCCCGTGGGCGAGTTCGTGTTCACGCCGCCGGGTACCGTCGTGACGCTGGGCGATCTGAGGGACGCGGGATGACGCTTTCCGCCGTCGCAGACCGTTGCGTGGAGAACGCCCCGCTCGGGCCGCTGACTTCGTTCGGGCTCGGCGGCTGCGCCCGCCTGCTGGCGACGGTGAGCACCGCGGACGAACTCGGCCGGCTTCTGGCGCGGGCCCGGGAGGCGGACCTTCCGGTGTACGTGCTGGGCGGCGGCGCGAACGTGCTCGTGAGCGACGACGGTGTGGACGGAGTGGTGGTCCGGCTCCAGGGCGGCGCGTTCAACGAGATCCGGTGGGACGGTCCGCGGGTCACCGCCGGCGCCGGGGTCGATATGGCGAAGCTGACGCTTGCCACCGCGCGACGAGGACTGTCCGGCCTCGAGTGCATGGCCGGGATTCCCGGTACGCTCGGGGGCTGCATCCGCATGAACGCCGGGGGGAAGTACGGAGAGATCGGAAGCGTGGTTCGGCGTGTATGGACCGTGGACCGGTCCGGTTGCCGCCGTGAGTGGAAGCAGGAGGAGCTCGGGTTCCGCTATCGCGGCTGTGCGCTGCGGGATGAGATCATCGAGCGGGCGGAACTCGAGCTGTCGCCGACCGAGGCGGCGCGCACGATGGCGCGGTATCGGGAGATCTGGGAATTCAAGAAGAAGTCGCAGCCCCTTTCGAGCTGCAGCGCCGGGTGCATCTTCAAGAACCCGCCGGGGGCATCCGCCGGCGCCCTGATCGACCGGGCGGGGCTTAAGGGCACGGCGGTGGGCGGCGCGGCGGTTTCCGTGCAGCATGCAAACTTCATCGTGGCCTCCAGGGAAGCCTCCGCGACGGACGTCATCCGGCTCATCCGGCTTGTGCGCCGCCGGGTGAAGGAGAGCTTCGGCGTGGATCTGGAGCTCGAGGTGAAGCTGTGGCCGGACGGCGTGAGCGACGATTGTTGACGATTGTGGCGCCGGGCGCCGGGAGCGCCGAGGCGTTTGCGGATCTTCGAAACCACGAAATATCGGAGCAGTGAATCACATGGCAGGGACGCCGACACGGGATTCGGGAATCACTCCGGGGCGGCCGCGCCCGCTGCGGATCACGGTGCTTCGGGGCGGCCCCGGCGCCGAACGCGAGGTAAGTCTCAAGAGCGGACGGGCCGTCGCGGCGGCGCTGCGCCTCTGCGGCCACCAGGTCTTCGAGGCGGACATCTCTCCGTCGGATCTCGGCGCGCTGGACGAGCCGGCGGATATGGTGTTCATCGCGTTGCACGGTACGTTCGGGGAGGACGGGCAGATTCAGCGAATCCTGGAGCAGCGGGGATTGCCCTATTGCGGTTCGGGGCCGGAGGCCTCCGCGCTGGCCATGAACAAGGTCCGCACGAAGGCGCGGTGCATCGAGACGGGTGTTCCGACCCCGCGGTTCGACGTAGCGCTACCCTCCCGATGGCGGCAGGCGTGCATGAATTGGACGCCTCCGGTGGTGGTCAAACCGGTCGCCGAGGGCAGCAGCGTGGACTGTCGGATCGTGCAGGACGCGGTGGAGTTCATCCCCGCGGTGCGGCATCTGGTTCGCAAGTACGGCGAGTGCCTGATCGAGCAGTTCGTCCGCGGTTTCGAGCTCACCGTGGGCGTGCTGGGTCAGCAGGCGCTTCCGCCGATCTGGATCCGGCCGGCACGGGATTTCTACGACTACGAGGCGAAGTACATCGACGACCGGACCGAATACCTGTTCGATATTCCCCTGCCGGCCGCGACGTTGCGGCGGGTTCAGGAACTCAGCCTTCGGGCCTTCGCGGCCGTCGGGTGCCGTGATTTTGCACGGGTGGACTGGATGGTCGACGCGGAGACTCGTGAGCCGTATCTGCTCGAGATCAATACGATTCCCGGGTTTACGGATCATTCGCTGTTGCCAAAGGCGGCGGCTCAGGCGGGGATCGGCTTCGGCGAGTTGTGCCAGCGGCTTGTCACTCTGGCGATGAACCGGGCCGTCGCGGGGCGCGGTCGGGCGGCGGGTTGATCGCGGGGTTCTGAGGGCATCAAAGGGCCGATGACAAGGCGATCGCGACAGCGGCAGTCGGACGGTTCCCCGGGCATGGCGGCACGGGCGATGCATGCCTTGTCGGGCGCCGCGGGCCGAGTGAGCCGGCGTCAGTGGCTGACGGCGCTCGGTGTGGCGGCGTTCGTGGCGGGTGCCCGGTGGGGCCTGGGCCGGATGGAACAGGCCGTTCGCAGTCTTCCAGCCTGCAGTCCGCGGCCGCGGCTACAACTCGCGGAACTGCCCGAATGGGCGATCAAGGAGGGCTGGACGCCGCGGCTCGCTTCGATCGTGACCGTGGATCCGAGCGACGCGTGGCTCGATGAGCGGTTGACGGAGCGCCTGGCGGAGCGCTTTCGCCGCAGCGGGTGGGTCAAGGACGTCCGATGGGTGCGGAAGTACGCGGACGGAACCGTGCGGGTCTCCTGCGAGTTCCGCCGGCCCATCGGCATGGTGCAGACGCGGGAAGGGTTCATTCCGGTGGATATCGAGGGCTATCGCCTGCCGGAGGTGTACGACCGGCTCAGCCCCGGCTGGATCATGATTACGGGCGTGGTGTCCGCTCCGCCGCCGCCGGGGAGCCGATGGGACGATGGCGACGTCCGCGCCGGCGTGCGTCTGACGGCGATGCTCTTCGAGCAGCCCTGGGCAAGCCGCATCACGGCCATCGACGTGTCGAACTATCACGGGCGGCGCGACCCGGCGCGTCACCATATTGTTCTGGCGACGCAGCAGGGCACGCGGATCCGATGGGGCTCGGCCCCCGGCGAGGAGATCGAAGAACCGACCGCCGCGGAAAAGATCCGCAACATCGAGCAGCAGCTTCGCATGGACTCGGCCCGGGCGTGGGTTGACGTGAGCGTCTTTCCGGACAAAGTCATTGCCCCCGCGGGGCCGCAGGCAACCATGCGGGTCGCCAATCGCGCCGGCGCCGATCGCTGATTCCGATTGCCGGCGGGCGACCGGCGCCATAGGATCGTACCGGCAACGTATGCGGATCGGGCGATTTGACTCGCGGGTCCGGGGTGTATGCCTGCCCGACACAGCCCGGAACGCGGAAGCGCAGAGGCGATCTCGGGTTTCATGCCGGATTGGATCACGCAAGTCGGAGATTTGATTCGCTACCACCTTCCCGCAGGCGAGGCGGCGTCGTTGTGGCCGGCGGTTGCAGCGATCGCTGCCGGGATCGTCCTGTGCGTGGCCGGGGCGAAGCTGGTCCGGATGGCGGTGGTGCTCGGCTTCGCCGGGGCCGGTGCGATGCTCGGCGCTGAGGCGGCGGAGCAATTCTCGGTCTCTGCGATCGGCGGAATCGTCGCGGGCATCATCGTTGCCGTTGTGGTCGGTTACGTGCTGTTCCGGTTGTGGGTAGCGATCCTGGCCGGGTTGGTGGCCGTCGCCGTCGCGGCGTGCATCGCCGTCGGGCCGAGCGTTCCCTCGCTCCTGCAGGAATATGACGATGCCCGGATCGCCGGAGGGGCGACCGGGGACGGTTTCGCGCTGCTGACGCCCCAGCAGCAACAGGCTTCTCAGCACGCCGGCGCGTGGGAGTACTGTCGCGGTTTTGCGGCGCATGTCCGGTCGAGGTATCCGGGCGACACTCGCCGCATGGCCGTGATCCTCGCGGCGGCCTTCCTTGCGGGCGCGGCGTTCGGGCTGTTCGCGCACCGCTGGGCCATCGTGCTGGGCACGGTGACGCTTGGAACGATGCTGATCCTGGCGGGCACGGTACCGCTGATAAGCCGCTACTACCCGTACGCACTCGAGCGTTGTATGCAGCGGCCGACCGAGTTGCTGATCGGTCTGGGTGCGTGGCTGTTCCTGGTCGTGGCCGTTCAGCGCCGCGGCCTGCGCCCCGCGGTCGCGCTGGCCGCCCCGCCGGCCCAGGCGAGTCCCGCAAGCTGACGCACATCCGCCCCCTGCGGCACACCCCGGAATCCCAGCCGACGGTTATCGCCCCTTTCGCCTCTTGGGTCTGCGCAAGGCAGGTCCGTTTTTCTGTCGCCGTCGGCATTCCGGAACGAGACGAAGAGGCGTCGCGGATCAACCGATGTAATGTGGATGCCGCGCCGACCGCTCGTGGCGGCGGGGCAGCGTCGTCTGACGGAGGAGCAGGCTTCGGCCGAGGGGCGCGAGCCATGGAACGCGACCCTCCGTCGGGGGCTCGCGGCTGCGGGATCGGCGGCGGATAACTGCTCCGCGAAGCAGGAAAGGCCGCGGACTGATGATCAACGAAGTCTCGTTGCGCCAGTGGCTCGCCTGGGTTGTCGAACAGGATCCCGGGATGGGATTGTTGTTTGCCGGTGGAGGCCTGGTTCTGCTCATCCTCGGGTGGCGTTTGTTCCGGTACCTGATCACCGCGTCGCTGGCAATCCTGTCCGCCGTGGTGGCCGCCCGGGTGGTGCCGACGGAGGGCTGGGACACCGTCGGTCTGGTAGCCGCCGTGGCGCTGCTGGGCGGATACATCGCGGTTCGTTTCGCGCGTACGGGTGTCGCGTTGCTCTCCGGCGGGTGGACGGCCGCCCTGGTGCTCGGAGTGATGGTGCACCTGGGGGCCCCGCCGGGCGCCGCCGCCGTCGCCACCGCCGTTGCGTTCGCGGCCATCGGGGCCATGGCCTTCGCCGCGGTCCGGCCCTGCGTGGCCTTTGTCACCAGCGTCGAGGGCACCATTCTTCTGCTGACAGGTTGCTCGATTCTGCTGGCAGGGTTTCCCAGCTACTGGGTATTCGTAAGCGATGCGATCGAGCACAACCCGGTCTTTCTGCCGTTTGCGATTCTCGCGGGGACCGTGACCGGCTACTACGTTCAACTGGCAGACATGCAGGAGAAGGAAAGCGGTCTGTCGCCCGCTTGAAGGTCGCCCCCCGCACGCGGGAGAAAGCCGATGCCGGCGAAGCGTGCCGCGGGGCCAGCCCCGGCGTGCCTTGCGTTCGCGGACCGTCGTTTGTTGTCACCACGCCTGGTCCGTCGGCAGCCAGAACTGGAGCTGGTACGCCAGCCAGCTCAGGAATCGGCGCGGCCACCCCCGGCGCTGTACATCGGCGAGGGTATACGGCGAGGCCGCGTCCCAGAGCGCGTCGAACCGTTCGGCCATCGGCCGGGTGATCCGCTCGTCGCGGCTCCAGATCGCGATCTCGAGATTCCGGAAGAAGCTCGTTCGATTCAGGTTCGCACTGCCGACGATGAGGTAGTGGTCGTCGGCCATCGCCGCCTTCGTGTGCAGCATGGTCCGATGATGCCGCCGAACCTGCACGCCCGCCCGGAGCAGCCGGCCGAGCACATGGCACAACGCCCAGTCCGCGGCGGTCACGTCGCTGCGTGCCGGCACGAGCACGTTCACGTCGACGCCCCGGCGCACCGCCTTACGGAGCGAGCGGATCGTCTTGTGATCGGGGATCAGATACGCGTGGGCGATGCGGATCCGCCGGCGCGCCCGGGAGAACAGGTGAAGATGCGCTCGTTTGATCGGGGAGAAGTTCGGCGCGGGAAACCCGTCCAGGATGAGCGACCGCTGCCAGTGGAGGGCGTGCCGGCGGCCTCGCCGGAGGGTGACCCGGGGGAACTGCCTCGCCCAGACCTTCTCGAACGACGTCCGCGCGTGATGGACGATCGGCCCTTCGATCCGCACGTGGGCGTCCTCCCAGTCGGCGAGCCGGGCGGAGATGTTGATCCCGCCGAGATAGGCGGCGCGGTCGTCGACGACGAGGAGCTTGCGGTGGTTACGACGATCCAGCTTGCGCCAGTGGCGGAGGACGCGATCGCGGAGGATCGGGTTGAAGGCGGATACCTCGATGCCCTTCGTCCGCATGGAGTCGAAGAAGTGGGCCGGCGTATGCATGCATCCGAGGGCATCGTACACGACGCGGACGCGACAGCCCTCAGCCGCCCGCGCGACGAGGGCGTCTCGAAAACGGCGGCCCACGGCGTCATCGTCGAAGATGTACATCTCCAGCCCGATGTCGCGCCGCGCGCGCCCAATGTCGGCGAGCATGTCTTGATAGAGGGACCGTCCGGTGAAGTACAACCGGGCGTCGGTCAGGTCGTCGGCCGGCGGCGTGTCGGGCTTTCGATGGCGCACGGCGTGATTGTACCGGCAACGGCGGCGATCGTGTACGGCCGAGAAAAACAGCGCCCCGGGGGCGCGGGGCGCTGTGTTCCGATTCGTATGATGGAAGGATGCCCGTCGCGTTCGTCACGCGGCCGGGTTACGTTACACGGGCGCGTTGCTCACTTCCTGCGCCGCAGCATCGCCAGGGCACCGAGGCCGAACAAAGCCATCGTCATCGGCTCGGGGACACCCTCGATCAACACGTTGTCAACGCGGTTCGTTCCGCTGGTAGCCACCGTTACAAGGCTCGCCATCCGGAAGTAGACCGTCGCCTGGTTGTCGAGCGAGGCCGGGCCGGCGATCGGGCCCAGCGTGTACACCGACTGGCGGGTTCCGGTCGAACTCCACGCGTTCCGGGCGGGCGGGCCCGCCGTCGTGGTATTCACCAGCACCGTGTAGCTGGGAACCAGATTGATGAAGGTGAACCCGTCTGTGCTGTATTGCAGCGCGAAACTCTGCGGGCCGGTCGAACTGGCGGCCTGATCCCACGAGATCTGGATGTTCGTGTAGCCGACCGTGCTGACCTTGAACTGATAGTAATCGCCCTGGCTCCAATAGTTGGAGCTATACGATTCGTTGGACCCGTTCCCGACGGGGTTGCTGTAGACGACGCCCGAAAGGGTGTGCCATCCGCTCGCCTCGCCCGCGCCGGTCTCCGGCGCGAACGGTCCCGCCGATGCCGGGACGCTGACCTCGAACGTCCACTCCGCGATGACAGCCGCATTGGCCGCGGTCGCCATCAACACGATCGCCAGACTAGCCGTGATCACTTTCATTTTCGCACCTCCGGGAATGAATAACTCCGCTCGGCGGGCCGTGCGCACCGCCACTGTTCCGTGACTACGTCCCCTCCCCGGACATCTTCGTCCGAAGGCTGAGCACCCATCCGAGGTGACGCCTTTACCCTCCACCTGAATCGTATTATACGACTGCGGGGCATTCCTGCAAGCGGAAAAGTGGCCATCGGGCAAGAATTAGCGCGATATTCACACAGGCCGGCACGGCGTGAATCGGGCGCGGAAAGGCTCGGTTTGTAGCTCCTTGTCTAGCGGGGCGTTATGCGTCTCAGGCCCATGTGAGTATATCGGGCCGACGCAGGGTATGACCATCGACGCAAACGTCGATCATGGGCCAATCGACGCCCTGCGTGAGGATTTCCGTGCCGCTGTCGGTTACGAGAATCGTGTCTTCGCTCTTCGTGCCGCCGATGGATGGATTCCACGCGAAGGCCTGATTCGGCACGACCGCGACATTGCACGAGGGGTCGGCACGGACCTCCCGCCCGAGGTATCCCGTGGAGCCGCCCTGGTGGTGTCGCTTCCATTCGTCGGGATAGCCGGCCTCCGCGTACGATCGCTGGGCGGTACGGAAGATCTCGCCGAGCGTACGGCCGGGGCGTGTGGCGGCGATGAGCGAGGCATCGACGCGAACGACGGCGTCATGTCTGTGCCGCGACCCGGGCGGTACGGGCCCGAAGGACACCAGCCGGGTGGCGGAGCAGAACAGACCGGCTCGCTCGGCGGAAACGACCGCCATGACCCGGCTATCGATCCGGCGGGGTGTCGGCAGGGGGTGTCGGTATCGGTCGATCCGTTCGTCCGCCGCCACAAGCAGCACGGGGGTACGGATGCCCTCGCGGTTCAGTCGCGCGGCCAGGGCGGCGGCGATCTCCAGCTCGGTCATGCCGGGTTGTATCTGCCGGCAGACCTCCTGCAGACCTGCGCCGACTGCCGTGCCCAACGTGCGATAGCGCCGCATCTCCGGCTCGCAGAGCTGCCAGCGCAGCTCGTGAAACGCGGCGGGGAGCGGCACGACGTGGCCGGGCATGCCGGGCAGTATCACGTCCGCAGCGGCCTTGCGACCGCCAACGACGTCCGCCCACACCCGGGCGGCATCCTGCGTGTCGAACCAGGCGAACTCGACCACCTCGATGTTGCGGTCTTGCAGCTCTTCGGCCCGCATGCGCGGAGATTCGATCGTGTTCGCAACGCACTGGATGCCGTCGCAGGTGGCCACAAGCGTGGCGTTGCCGATCTCGGACGCCTGCCCCACGTGGTTGACGCATCCGGCCGTGAGCCAGGCGAAGTTGGCCCGTCGGGTCAGGAGGACGGCGTCGAGTCCATTCTGGTCGAGAAACTCGGCGATCCTCGATCGTTTTGCGTCTATTTCCTGGACGGGCGTCATCGGTTCGCATTCCCGGGAAACCGGATCAGCCAGATTCTAGAGCGGCGCCGGAACATGTCCAAGCCCCCCGGGCGTGGGGCCGTCGCCCGGCGCTTGCGGGCGCCTGCGGATTGGGTGGCAAGCCGGCATTCGCCGGCGCCTCCGGCTCCCGGTGCCGGGCCGGGGGCTTCGGGCTCATCGGTTCGGGGGTGTTCTGCCGATAAGTGCTCATGCGAGCAAGGCAGGGAGTCCGCGCGCCGGCGGAATGCCCGCGTCGCGAGCCCGTCCCGGCGAGACACGCCACATGGAATATGCCGCGATGACGTTCTGGCTGGTCGTGATCGTGTTCACGGCCCTCGGAGTGCACCGGCTGTGGAGCGGGCTGGTTCAGCCCCGCGTGGTCAACTCCATCCTGCTGCCGGGAACCCTGATCGCGCAGCTCGGCCATGTCCTCGGGCTGCTGGTCACCGGCGGGACGGTCAACAATACGACGCTGATCAAGGACGACGACTCCGGCGAGCCGCAGACCGGCAAGGACGTCAAGCCGCGTATCCCCGTGGTCGGCCCGATTCTCATCGCGATGCTGCCGATGTTGGCGTGCGGGGCGGCGATTTACGTGGTCTCGCGGTACATGGGGCAGGACATCCTCGCCCGGATGGAGGGCGAGGCCGTACCGCGGCAGTTGCCCACCACGCTCGCGGCCGTCTGGCCGATGCTCCGCGAGAGCATCACGCTCGTCGAACGTCTTGTGGATGCCACGCGGGCGAGTCGGTTCGACGACTGGCGGACGTGGGCGTTGGTATACCTCGTTATCTGCCTCACGGTCCGCATGGCACCGCTGCCGGGGACGCTGCGAGGCGCGATCGGAGCGATCTTCGTGCTGGGGCTGGCGGCCGCACTGATGGGGCTGGCTTGGCCTTCAACGGATGGCGCGCCGGGCCTGCTGGACCGCGCCTGGCCGGTACTGACATTCAGCGTGGCGGTGCTGCTGTTTCTCCTGCTGCTCAGTCTAGCCGTCCGCGGGGCCTTCGGTCTGGTGAAGATCCTCTTCGGGCAGGAGAAGCCGGCCTGATGTTTGCGGCCCGGCTGCCCGTTCCGTGAGGTCGCCCGGAGTCGCCTCTCCTACAGGTCGAACGCCTCCAGAGGCTGGGATGTGACGAATGCGACCCCGACGCGGATCGTCTCATCGGCCGGCGGTCGGCAATGGACGAGCGTTGCAGGCACCCAGTGCGTCTCCGGGCCGGCGCCGAGCCCGAGCATGACGGGCATACCCGGGCGCAGCCGGTACTCGCCTCGCAGCGCGCGTTCGATAGGATCCTCGACCAGTTCGAGCGGGAACGTCAGGCCCGCGCCGCCCTGAGACACGTCCAGAATACGGGCGCGGAGGCGCCGCCAGTCCGCGCCGAACACGCGGATATCGCCCCAGGTCCGCATGCGGGGCCATTTGCGCCGCCTATTCTCCCCGACATCCATCGCCTCGCTCGGCAGGCCCCGCAGCGCCCGGGCGATCTCCTGGTTTACGTCCTTACCGAGCAGCCCCCAGGAGCGGCGCGCCCGCTTGTAGGACCGCAGGGCCTCGCGGACCTCCTCCCGGGCCTTTTCCCAGGCACGCTCATGCAGCGAAGCCCGAAGGGGCCGCGTGGGATCGGATGCCGCGTCGGCTTCGACGCCCTCGAAGATGCCGGCACAGGGGTCCATTGCCGGCCCCTCGCGCTGCGTCACCTCCAGCCCGACCCGATATCCGCTGACCATCCGGGTGCAATGCATCACCCGCATCGCCCCACTCCACAGGGTGCCGCGGAAAGCAAGATCGACCCACACACGCTCTCCGGGTTTCCAGGCAGCGAGCGAGCGGATCGAGGCGCCGTCTTCGCTGATGTCCCAGAGGAAACACCTCGTGCCCGGATCCGAAGCCGCTTGCCCCGGCCGGCGCAGCCACACCGGGGCCAGAAGGATCCGACGCGGGGATATGCGCTTCCCGTTCCACGTGTCCTGCGGGCACTCGAGGTCGAACTCGAAGCAGCGCACAAATTCCTGGAGGGTCTGGACCCGGGCGACGGCGGCGGTTGTCGGCACGATTCTCTCTCCGGCTGCGGCGATCCTCGCAGGCAGGATACGATACAACGCATTGCCAGGGCAAGATCGCCGGCGGCCGATAACGCCGAAAACGCGGCCGGAAAAATGCGCGATCCCGGGCGATGCGCGCTCCTCCTCTTCCGCGCGCTCCATCTTCGCGACTCCGGCGCTTGCCTTGGCTGCGTCGGTATCTTACATCCCAGTCGGTGTCGTGAAGTCAATGCGTGCAAGAATCGTATGCGGCCTGGGCGGCCTGCTGCTTCTGCTGATCGCCTGTTGCGTGGTGATGCGCGTCGGCTCCCTGCCGGCGAATCCCGTCGGCGGCGAGGCCGCGGGCCGCCCGTCCGGTCTGATCCCGGCGGGCACGCGCCTGGGGGCGTCGGCCACGAAATGGACCCTTGTAGCGATGGTCGCCGCCGGCGCCGGGATCGCCGGCTACCTGGGCGTGTCCGTATATGCGAATCTCCGTCGCGATGCCGCGAGTCTGCGGGCCGGCATCCTCGCCCTGGCCGGGGACCCCCAGGCGGTCGAGATGCCGAAGCTGGCATACGGCGAGCTGAACGACTGCGCGGCGGCCGTGATGACCGTGGCCAGGCGGCTGAGCGCGCAGATGACCAAGCTCAGCGAGGAGGCCTTTCAGGATCCGCTGACTTCGCTGCCGAACCGCCGGGTCTTCCGGGATATGCTTGCCCGCCAGGTGGCCTTCGCCCTGCGCACGCATCAACCCTTGTCCGTGGTCATGGTGGATCTCGATCACTTCAAACTGCTCAACGACCAGTACGGCCACCAGACCGGCGATGTCGTGCTCCGGCACGTCGCCGGGCGCCTGGCCAGTCTGGTCCGGGCGTCGGATGTCGTGGCCCGGCTCGGGGGCGAGGAGTTTGCCATCCTGTTGCCCGGCGCGAACCTGCCGGAAGCCATGCGGCTGGCGC
>Ga0272448_1003821_pt1 | contig 17616 bp, 12 predicted proteins | sample YNPCB0191_FD_202220 | JGI IMG/M metagenome (GOLD analysis project Ga0272448, IMG submission 202220) | Hot spring sediment microbial communities from Yellowstone National Park, WY, United States - YNP-CB-019-1 | ecosystem: Environmental > Aquatic > Thermal springs > Hot (42-90C) > Sediment... | reverse complement strand
TCACCTAATTATATTTATTAATCTAATTATATTTATTAATCTGATTGGTCTGATTTTAATAGTTAACATTAATCTAATTATTTTGGTTAGTATTGATCTACTTAATTAGTTAATAATCATTACAATGATTTACTTAATAAAGACGATTAACATCAATCACGTTAATTTACTTAATTAAGTTGATTAACATCAATTAAATTAATTAATCTAATTATTATTGTTAATAATCATCACTAATTAGTATAATTAAGATTCATCTAATTATTATAGGTAATATTAACCTACATAATTAGTCTAATTATGCTCGTTGATATTATTTAATTTAATTTAATCAAATTATTCTTGTTATTAATCATCAAGTTAATTCGCCTAATTATGTTTATTGACAATAGTGGAAATAATTAGTCAAATTATTATTGTTATTAATATCATACTAATTAATCTAAATTAATATTGTTATTAATCATCATAATTAATCTAAATTAATATTGTTATTAATCATCATAATTAATCTAAATAATATTATTAATCATCATAATTAATCTAAATAATATTATTAATCATTATAATTAATCTAAATAATATTATTGATGAATGACAATCTAATTACTCTATTAATCTAACTAATCATATTGATGATTATAGATCTAATTATTATTGATAACTATTATTATAATGTTTAATATAATCATTGTGCCAATTTATCTCATCTTAATTATTATTAATAACTATTATCATCATGTTTAATATAATCATTATAAATAATTATTGTTAATACTTACATTATCATTAATGTTAATTATTAAATTATTAATAATAATCATAATTGTAACAATTAATCTAAAGGAACTTGAAGATAGTGAAATAGATAAATGTTCATCTAAAAAAATATTGTTAATGTTGAATAACCTAATAATTATTGTCTAAAAACGAACAATTATCTTGAGTATAATTATTTATATTATTACGTAATAGCTATCTGTTAAAAATAATTGATGTTTGATTCTTCTGAATTATTAACATTTATATTAATAGTTATCCATACATTTTTCGTAAATAAATTTAGGTTTAAATGATTATTTAATATGTTAGCAGTGACCACATAGACTATTCTAAATTGTAATAATATACTTCTTAAAAATTATCTTGCGTAAATTAATATTAAATGTTTATAAATTATTGTTTAAATGACTAATGTTAAATAGATAAATGATTAGTAGTAATAGTCATTGTCTAATAACAAATAATATCTGATTTAACTAAATAATAATGTTTACAATTAAAATTTATGATAAAGGATTAATAGTGTACTTTTTATTTAATATATTCATTTTAAGAGATCAAAATATATCTACTATAAGAAAAATAAAAAGACAATACTAAATATATTTAGTATTGTTGAAAATTGATATTTAATATTGATTATTCTAACAAAATAATGGAAATCGAACTACCCTTAGAGCTAATCTTACAGATTAATAAATCTGTAACATCAGATATTACCTTAGAATACTATAATTGTCATCTAGTCGAACATAAAAGAGTACAAAAATCCATATTAACTGACTATTATCGATCATTTTATATTAAACAAAAGAGTAAAATTTTTATCTTAGAACAGATTAATAACAGTAAATTAGAGACTATTAAAAATGCTCGTTTGGTGTGTAAAAGTTGGGCTATTAGTATTGTCGATGTTTTAAAATTAACTAACTGTAGGTTGAATTATAACTCAACAATATTTAATATGTTTACACAACACGGATTATCAGATGAATATTATCAATCATATCGAAAATTTTATAATCAAAAACTTATCAATAAATTAAAGAGATACTTTAGAATGGAGAATATTCATCATGTAAGAATCATACCCTATTATCAATTTATATGTCCATCTGAATCAAATTTGGGTGAATTGTGTGGATTATATAAATGTATAACTTTATGTTCAGATACCAATCTTAGTAAAAATTATAATAATAAAGTGATGAGCACCAAAAATAATAATAAAAAGATAACTCTATATTCAGATACCAATTGTAGACAAAATTATAAAAATAAAAATATTTATTTATATCAAAAAATAATACCTAAACATATAAAAATGCCCAAAATGAAATCTTATCATTTTAATCATTAACTATTAATAAAGAATGACAATTAAATGTTGAATACAAATTTTGATAGTGGAGAAAATAATAATTAACTATTTGTATGTGAATGATAGTATAGGTATTATCAAGTTATCCATCATATTTAATTGATAAATATGTTTCATTATCTTGTCTAGAATATTTAACATAGCTTAATATGACTAATATGATAAAGTACATATTAAAATTAAGACATACAGTTAATAGTTATTAATGATTGATATCATTAATAACTGATAATTTAATCAGGTATATTGAGAACTATTAATATTGACTAATAATAATTGACAATATTTACTGAGAATTAATATTGAATATATAATAAATATATATTCAATATATAATAAATTATATTGATACAATTAATAATAAAATTAAATTAAATAAAAATTATGACAGTATAAAAATGAATAGGTCTACTTACAAAGTTCTTTTACTTGAAGGTATTCATGATATAGCCAAAGAAAGATTTGAGAAGGAAGGGTATGAAGTTATATCACTTAAAGGAGCTTTAAGTGAACAGGAATTAATAGATTTAATCAAAGATATTGATATAATCGGTATCAGAAGTAAAACTAAAATTAGTAAAAAAGTATTAGATAAAGCAACACATCTTTCAATTATTGGTTGTTTTTGTATAGGTACTGATAATGTAGATTTGACGGCAGCAGAACAGAAAAAGATAAAGGTATTCAATTCGCCCTATTGTTCTTCGCGAAGTGTTGCAGAATTGATTATCAGTGAAATTGTATTATTATCAAGAAGAATAGGTGATAAAAATATTGATATGCACAATGGTAATTGGAATAAATCAGCTGTCAATAGTTATGAAATTCGTAACAAAATTTTAGGTATTATTGGGTATGGTCATGTAGGATCTCAAGTATCAATATTAGCTGAAGCTATGGGTATGAAGGTAATATTCTATGATATCGAATCAAAATTACCCTTTGGTAATGCCATAGCTTGTCAAAATTTAGTTGAATTATTACAAAAGGCTAATTACATAACTTTACATGTTCCAGAAACCCCACTTACCAAAAATTTAATCACTGAAAAGGAAATTAATTTAATGTTACCCGGAAGTTATTTATTAAATGCTAGTCGAGGTTCTGTGGTTGATTTAGAGGCGCTAGCCAAGGCTTTAACTAATGGTCATTTGGCTGGATGCGCCATTGATGTATTTAATAATGAACCTTTAGTTAATTGTACCAATTGGTATTCTATTTTACAAAAATGTCCTAATACTATTTTGACACCTCATATTGGTGGTAGCACTCTTGAAGCTCAATATGCTATAGCTAATGATATTGTGAATAAAATATTTAATTATTTGGAAACTGATTTTTAAAATGCTAATTTATTTAGGATAGAAAATGTCAGAAGATAAGGAGTATGTAGATTGTTATAATTGTACTGGTGCTAATGCATTAAGTATGTGTGGATTTCCTTTTTTTGGATGTTTATTGTGTGAAACTTATGGTAATGGTGGAGGAAGATTATTGAAACAATATCGTAATCAAACAGTGGAGATTAAACATCGAACTGACAAAGGGGTGCTTACAACCAAACAATTTGTGCCTCCAAATTATTCATGTTTATTTTGCAAGGATACTCACTTAGCAAGTTATACAATTTGGGTTGATAGCTTAGTCGACGATGGATGTTCTGATCATGGTGAACATAATATGCCAAGAGAAAAATTACCATGTCATAGATATCAAGAAAAGGAACACGAAGAAGCTAGAATTAAATTAACTGAGCAATATAATTACTTAATTTAAGATAACATTAAATAGATAATTTATTTAATGTTATTCATATTAAAAACGTGGTTGAAAATCAATTAATTCAAGGTTTTTGAATATTTCTTTTATATCATTAGATGTTATCTGATAATTAAAAGGTGTTTCAATCTCTAACACATCATAAATATATGAAATTATTAAATAATTGATTCTACTATCCTCCTCTAATTCATTATTATTATATAAAACGGCAAATTTAGAATACACTTCATTGATATCTCTAGCATAGATTGAATCTATATTCATTTCATCTTCATTAACCAAAAATACTTTATAATCATTTATAAATTTAAGTTGTGCATATTTCATCAGATAATACATTTTGGGATCATTGATTTTTTTATCAATACCAAAATCTCTTTTCAACAAAAACAACCAGGTAGAAGATGCTTCGCAAATCTTCTTAAAATAGCTATTAGTTTCACATAGTCTAATTATATCCTCTATAGGTAAATATCTCCAAATAACATCAATATTCCTTTCCATTTATTTACCGAAATATATTATTTTATCTGAAAAATATATTAATGTCCAATTAACTAATTAAACTAGTTTAATTCCCGATAACTGATTTAATTCTTAACAACCACTTAAATTTATTTAAGTGTTGATAATTGTTTATTCTTAACAACTAGTTTGATTGTTAATAATTAAATTAATTATTAACAACTAATTAAAATTATTTAATGAATAGTTTAATTTTTAACAACTAGTATAAATGATGTTATAGTATTTAAGTATTTATAACAACTATAAATTAATTTAAGATGATATTGAACTAAGTTAAAATAAAGGTTTAATCGGTTCAATTCGTAAATTAGCAAAACTAAATAATTGTTTAATATCATTACCTGTTAATTGATAATTATCATTTACTGATAAACTGTCAAGATAATCAGCTAGATAATCTTTAATAACATCATACACGGAATTGGTTTTTGATAGTTTGCCGGTATTATAAAAAGCTGCATATTTGTCATATACGTCAGCTGATGATTTAGCATAGATTGAGTCAAAGACATATTGATCAAAGTAAATTAAATAAACAGAATGTTTATCAATAAAATTATGTGTAGTATAATTAATAATATAGTTTAATTTGGGATTATTACCATGATGAGTGATACCGAAATCTCTTTTTAATAAAAAAACCCAAGTTGATCTATTATTACCAATGGTCTTAAAGTAGGTATTAGTTTGTATTAATTTAAGCAGATCGACTATTGATAAATAACGCCAAATGACATCAATATTCTTATCCATTTAAGTGACAACTTAATGATCAATAAATAATCAATTTTATCAATAGAAATATTTAAAATAGGTAAAATTGAATAATAAAAAATATGTTTTTAAGACGATAAAAGGTATGGTTAATACTTTTTTGACACATTCTGATTTTGTTAAGTCAGCACAATCACTTGATCGTCAGCGTTTAGGTAAACAGCGAGTAGAAGCTTACCAAATTTTATTGATTTTAGAGAATCTGGATCTACTGGCTTCTATTTTTTCTTTGCCATATAATGGTTCCAATTTAGCCGATTGGATTAAGACCATTGCATCGATTTATAAACAATTAGATTATTTTTATGTTGTGCGTGATGGTGTTCTTTATATTACTCCTAAGATTAGTGTTAAGAGTGATGTATTACCTACTGATAGAATTATTAAATTAGGATTTGCTAATCATCCAGCTATTCGAATGTGGTATGGATATCAAGAAGCCTTAAAATATTATATTAATTGTCATATAGATGAGTGGATTAAACGTGGTTACAAGAACACTATGAAAAAATATGATATCATAGGTATTCCTAATATGCCATCATGGGTTTATAGTGAGGATTTTCATCGTGTTCATCGTGCAGCTCTGATTACTAAAGAGCTACAACGTCGGGAAAAACCTTGGTATATAAATAATCCATTGTTTATAGTTGAGAAAGATAGATTTAATGATTATATTTGGCCTATTTCAGATTATGATAGCGTGTAATAGCTTTATCAAGCAACTGTTTAACATGTTGTTTATGACTTTCATTAGTTAAATCAAGATAACATTGTTCTAACAAATTAATGCCAATATTATAATGAACTTTACTTTTTTCTGGATTTTGCAATACTTCACTAAGGGCTGCTTGTTTTAGTAAAGCGCAAGCATTTTCATATATTAAATATTCAGCTGTTTGATTGTTATGATAATTTTTAGTTAACGCTAATAAACATTCGGTATGTTTATAATAACTATTAAAATAAAATTGAATAGTTTCACTCTGATTAATAATTGACTTGTCACTTATTAGTATAGCCATTAATTTAAGTGCTTTAATATAAATAGTTATAGCATTATCTATTTCATTATTCTTATAATAGTTATTGGCAAGTTCAATAATGGATAAAAAACGTTTAATTTTATCATCAACTGAATCAACTAATATAAAATCGTTTTCAATATCATTAATACAGACAAAGGGATGTGAAAAAAATTCTTCCCAATTTATTCTTGATTTAATATTATATTGAAGTAAAGCTGACAGTAAATGTAAACATTGTTTTGATACTTTAACCTCTATTTTTACTGGTGGTGGATTCTCTAATCTTTTGATTAAATCAGATAAATTACTCACATTGACCAAAACTTTCCCTGTTAACATTTCATATAAAATACACCCTATTGACCACAAATCAGATTTATCACTATATTTATTATCTTTTAACATTTCTGGTGCCATATATAAAGGTGTTCCACAAATAGAATTTAATAATTCATCAGAGTTATGAATTTTAGCAAATCCGAAATCTGCTATTTTGATGGTTGATTTTTTAGGATCATTATCACTTAATAATATATTTTGAGGTTTTAAATCTCGATGAATAATATTTTTACTTCTTAAATATTTTAGTCCTTTTGTTAATTGCACTAACCAATTACGTGCTTGAACCTCACTCACTCCTTTGTTTTTAGGTATATATTTAGTTAACTCACCTCCACTGCAATATTCAAATATTAAATATTTATATTGACGATCAATAATAACATCGTATAATTTAACTACATTGTCATGATTTAATTGTTTTAAGATTTCTATTTCATTATTCAGATATTTAAAAAATTTGGCACTAACCTTAACTTTTTTAATATCTACTATTTTTATAGCTGCTATTTGATTAGTTTCTTGATGAAAGGCTTTATATACTTCCGCTGTTGATCCTCTACCTATTTTATCCTCAAGACTATATTTCCATTTGCCTATTATTTTATCCATCTTATCTTGTTAGATAATTAAAAATTTATCTATCAATTATAGTTATTATTTTTTAGTTATTTAGTATCAGTTCAAATTAATTCAATCCCACTCATTATAATCATCGATCTAATGAGTCTATGATTATATGTAATAGTCATCCAATTATCCAAAGAATCAATAACTGTCAAAAAATAATCATTAAATATAAAGAGTATAATAAATTATCCAAAGAATCAATAACTGTCAAAAAATAATCATTAATCCTAAAGAGTTAATACATCACCAAAATTATAATTAATAATAAAGAGTATAATCATCGAAAGGATAACAGATAATCAAAAAAATAACCATGAAGGATACTATTATCAAAAGAATAATCAATGTTATAAATTAATAATAAAACACATAATCATCAAAAGAATAATTAATTATCAAGAGGATAATCATCAAAAAGAATAATTAATTATCAAGAAAAAACTCATCAAAGAGTATTTAATAAACAAGCGGAGATAGTAAAGATAATAATCAAGAAGATTTCAACAAAATAATAATCAAGAGGATAATGATAAAGGGGTTTATTAATAGACATAAGTGATATTATTATTACTGATCAAAAAGGATAAATATCATCAAGAGAATGGTTATTAATCATCGATATGATTATTACTAATATTGATAGAACTCAATAAATTATTATGAAACCAAAGAATAATTAATGATAGTGTTATTAATTATCAACATAATACGTATACTATTAATCATAGTGAGTAATATTAATAATCAAAAGGGTGATTAATCATCATTAAGATTATTAAAAATAATCATCATGAGGGATAATATTATTTCTCATGATGATTATACTATTAATTATAAACGCGATAATTGCCAAAAGGAGTATTATCAAGGTGATTAAACTTTAAAAGGGTAATAATAATCAAGGAAATTATAAATAACAATTAATCATCAAAAGAATATTCATTAAGAGGATGATCAAAAGGATATCATCAAGGTGATTATTATCGAAAGAATAATAATTATAAAAGATAGTAATAATCATCAAGATGATGATTATTACTCAAATGTATAATTAATATTAAAAGGTCAATTATCAAGGGATACTAATTAAAATAATGATAATTGACATGCCGAACAACGAAAGAATAATAATTAATAATTAAAAGTAATTAATCAAAGAATAATAATCAAAAGAATAAGTACTACGATGATAATGAAAAAGATAATCATAATATAATAATTAATAATAAAAAGATTAATTATCAAGATAATTAATAATAAAAAGATTAATTATCAAGATAATTAATACTAGAAAGGCTTATCATCAAAAGAATAATAATCAAGATGATAATCATCAATATAATGATTAATCGTCAGAGAATAATTATCAATATAATGATTAATCGTCAGAAGGTTAATTATCAAGATAATATTCAATGTGAGGTATATTAAATATATAATCATTTAGAAAATATAAACAATCGTCAAACGGATAATCATCTTGAAGATTATTTACAATATCAAGAGAATTATTTATCGTCAAAAATAATTATATCTAAACAATTAATAATCCTAGTCAATAGGATTATTAATTTACAAAAGAATTACTATATATTATCATCAAGACAATTAATAATCATGATGACGATAATCTATTCAATTCTTAATGGATTTTTAAGTAATTGTTTCTTTAATGATAATCATTTTTATGATTAATTCGTTCCTTGATACTTATTAATCATAAAATCATTAATATTTTAAATATTGGTAATCTACTTGATACTTATTAATAATTCTTTTGATTGTTAACTATCATCTTAAAGATTAATCCTCTTGTTATCATTTGTTTGAGAATTAATTTTCATTCTATTATTAACAATGTAATGATAATTGCATATTTCATTAACTATAGCTAATATGATGTCTAATATATTTTATTAAACATCATCGAGATTTCTATAATAATAATTATCAAAAGGATTATTAAGGTGATTAATAATAACGATTCTGATGATGAGTACCTAAAATTTTATCGTCATCAAGATGTTATTATTAAATATTTATTGTGTTAATTAGTAATTGTGATTTGGGGTTTAATCATTATTGGTTTCAAATACCACATAATTATTATTAGATTTTTAATAATCGTCTAAACAACAATTGAGTAATAAGACCAAAGATATTAGACAATGACTTTAGTATCCTTAAATCATTATAAAGTGATTAATATTTATATTTAAATGTATTAATGAATATTCTGTTAAATAAAACTAAGGTTAGTGTTATAATACTAACTTTGACTTGTTATTTTAAGTTTTAGTGTATAGAGTCAATTGATGTTTATTATAAACATCAATTATATGTTGAGTTAAAGTTTACTGATCAACTAGTACAAATTCTTTATTGCTAGTTGCATACGAACTTATAATCTCTTTAATTTCATTTAATTTGTTAATTTTATCGGTAACCTTATTTTGTTCTTTTAGGGCATTTTCTCTATTAAAAAGATCCATAGTCATCTCAAGCAGTTTCTCAACCATTCGATCTAATAAATTAACAGCCACATTACGATAACAATTCTCAGTTAAATTATCGGTAACTACCTTCAAATAGGCTTCGTTCCATTCATCACCATAAACTTCAACATTTAGTTTTTTGCTTTCCCTACTGTAGAATTCGAAAAATTTACCTGTAAAAGTGAAATAGGCTGGATACATTTGAGCTATATACCGACTTATTTCGTAAATAGAAACTTGAGGCCTTTTCTCAAGATTTAACATGGCTGTAATACTATATTTAATTTTCGATTCATACGCTTCATCACTGATTTCTTTAATCATATATTCGGCGAATTTCTTAGTTAAATCATCAAATCCTTCTGGATCATTATAGATATACTCCAATAATCTGGTTTCTGTTATATTATGAATTAATGTATGAATGTTGTCATCTGTTAATAATTTTGAGAAATAAGTATTTAGTTGTCTATTCCATTGTACTCTCTTTTTACCTAGTGGATCATTTATTATATATTCTATTAATGGTAGACTAGTAGCTAATGATATTTCTATACGTGCAGCATTCTTGATTGTTTGATTATCTATTGGTATAGGTGAAACCAAGCCATAGCTAAACAAATATTTAAAACCATCGGTTATAAATTTTGTTGGATCATTTCTATTTATACTATTATACATTAATATATTATGATCTACTCGTTCTCCATAAGTTGGATTGTAGTTTTTACTTTTTAAGAATTCATTCATGTATTCTTTAAGTGATTTCTTAAAATCGCTTCTTAATTTATCTTCAAAATCAGCTCTATCAATTGAACTTCCCACTAATTTCTCTATCATCATTCTCAATTTACTTACTAATCTTTTTTGGTCGTTGTTCAGTAAATTAGTTAAAAAATTCTGTGAGGTTTTCAAATTATTGATCTCATTCTCTATCTCAATTAATAATTTTGGTATATGTTCTTTAATTTTATTATATTGTATTTCTGATATCATCTTCCTCATTTGTATTACACCTGAAGGATGTAAATTCATTTTGGTAAAAAATTGTCCTTCTTCTTTAATTTTATCATTTATTGTCTTATCTGCTTCTTTGTCATTTCTCAATACTACTGCACAATAACCATGTCCTAATTCATAATTTTGACCTGTTAGTAATTCTTTAATATAGTTGGTTTTCTGTTTTTCTAACATATCAACTTTAGTTATTATGCCCAGTGCATCTTTTTCTCTTTTATATTTGTATACCATTTTAATTGCTTGATTAGTTGCTGGATCTGATGGTCCTGAATGTATTATTAATGGTATATTATTCTCATTTTTCAAATGTGTTGAACACATCTCTTTAATTTTTTTTGGTAATTCTGCGTCATCTTTCGCTACCACAAACAACCCAGGTAAATCCATTAAATTTGAGTTATATACTTCAGGTGACCAAATAGTAACATTTATTTTATTTATTCCTGTATTATTATTAGCCCTATCTATTTCGTTTTCAGCTTCTTTCTCTGTATTATATTCTTTATCTCCTATTTTAAATTTTAATATTTTTGATCTGATTAATGTTAAATTTACCGGCTTCATCGTCGCCATTCTCATCCCTTTCGGTAATATTGCTTTCCCACATAGTGCTTCTATTACACTACTTTTACCTGATGATTGTGGTCCTATAACTGTCACTGTTGGAAATGATGGTATCTTAATGTTATATTTCTCAGTTAAATCTGATATCGCCACAAATAATTTCGATGTTTCTGTACTGTATTTTCTATATATTGGTATTTTCCTACTTAAATATGATAATTTTGCCATTATTTTAGGTGTTTCAACAACACCTCTAATGTATAGATTACTTAATGATAACATTTAATAATTATTTAATTATTAAATTTTTATTCAATTTCTTTGGATGATAATATTTATTATCTTGTTATAATTTTAGTATACATCTATATTAATTATCAACTTCTTAAGCCAATTAATTTTATTGAGTTATCTTATTTTAAACCGATTCCAACGACATATCTGATTCTTTAACTTTATTTTGGATGACTATTGGTCCCTTTTTACTATACATTACTAAATATGATCTGTCTTGATTTGGTACTAATGTTAAGTTAAAGACTAATATTTTGGATGGATCTGTTAATTTATAATGTTTCAATAATACTAATACTGGTTTATTATTTTGATTGTTAGTTAATAATACTGTTCCTTGATCTAATTCATACTCTTTTAAACGTGATAATAATGAGTTAATTTCTTGATTACCCTGGTTTAATGTTATATTCCCTGCTAATACTCTACTATAAGTATTTTGTGTTCCGGTTATAATCGATAATAAGCTTGATACTAAATTATTATCCACTGAATTGGTTAATGTATTAGGTAAATTGGTAGTGTCTTGATTATTAGATAAGATGATATTTCCTTGATAATTATCTGATAGATTAGTATTCCCTTGATAATTGTTACATAAGTTAGTTCCTTGGTAATTGTTAGATTGGTTAGTAGTTCCTTGGTAATTGTTAGGTTGGTTAGTAGTTCCTTGATAACCACCAGGTAAGATTATAGCTCCTTGATAATTATTAGGTTGGTTAGCGGTCCCTTGATAATTAGTAGGTTGGGTAGTAGTTCCTTGATAATTAGTAGCTTGATTAGTAGTTCCTTGATAATTAGTAGGTTGGTTAGTAGTTCCTTGATAACCACCAGGTAAGATTATAGCTCCTTGATAATTAGTAGGTTGGTTAGAGGTTCCTTGATAATTATTAGGTTGGTTAGTAGTTCCCTGATTAAAATAAGAATTTGAATTTTGCACATTACAACCAATTTGCGAGAGTAAATTATAAACAAATAACCTGATAAGGAAATTTTGATCAATAACACAAACGTCACTAGGTACAATTGATTTAACAGTTAATGAATTCATACTATTTGCATAGATATCATTAAGAATACGATTAAGATTATCAGCTGTAATATAAGTGTTGATTAAATTATTAATTTGACCATTTAATTGTGGTTTATTAGTTAATGGAGATTTAGTATTATTAAATGATTGATTGACTAAAGATTGGAGATAATTACTTAATTGTTTTGAGGATACTGAATCAAATGAGTCAACCACTCTTAAATTCTTATTAGCTATATTAGGCATGGTTGAACATTCAACAATATTAGAAAAATTAACATTAGGAACATTGGCATAACTAGTCTTAATATGTTGAATAATATAGGTAATTATTTGATTAACATAGACATTAGAAGGTTTTAAATATTTTCCATTAAATACCCAAAGTCCGAATAGATTATCACTTGACATTTAAAATTAAAATTAAAAAAAAAACCTGTTTTATTTTTTTATTAAATTTATATCTTTCAATTATACTGTTTTATCTTGGTAGTGTTATTGATTATTTTTCATAGATGTTAATTAAATTTATTTAAAAATGATTTACTAAAAATAGACTTTGATGGTTTAAAATGGGATTCGGTGCTGCTGCTTATACAATTGATATTAGAACTATAAACAAAACTGATTTTGATTCTTCAATTGAATATGAAGATGAATTGGAAAAGTATGAAATAGCTAATTATTTATGTTGTTATAGCTCAGATAATAGATACAAGTTTACTAAATTATTGATTCCGGATTATCAATATGGTAATCAAGGTCTGGTTAAATTTACTCAACTCGATATTTTAAAACTGCTCACTCGAAAAAGAGCACCACATAGCACTAAATATTTATGTTCTAATTTATGTGTCTGGTGTTTTTTGAAACGTTGTAGTGAATATGAAGAAGTTTGGATCTCTTATGATTAATTTAAAATTGATATTATTTTTCATTATTGAGGTTATCTTAAAAATGTTGTTTATGGAATTATGGCAATTAATTTTGGATGATAGTGATTTATTAACTCAACTTAGATTAATTCAAGTTAATAAAAGATTTAATAAGCGGTTACAAATTAAAGATTTTTATCATATCGATAAATATACTAGTTCCAAACTTAATGACGATGTACTTAAAAGATATCCTCATATTAAATATTTAGATGCTGCTAATAACATCAATATTTCTGATGAAGGTCTTAAACATTTAAATTTGGAAATATTAAATGCTTCCACTGATTATAATAATAGTTTTATCTCTGATGAGGGTATTAAACACATGAAATTACATACTTTATATGCCGCTGGTAATAAAAAAATAACTGATAATAGTCTTTGTTATTTTAACTTACGTTTTCTAGATGCTTCTTATAATAATATGATTACTGATGATGGCATCAAGCATCTTGATTTGCATACTTTATATGCCGCTGGTATTAATTCCATGATCACTAATAACGGCCTTAAATATTTAAACTTAACAGCTTTAAATGCTTCCTATAATAATAAAATTACTGATGAGGGTATTAAACATCTCAAATTACAAATTCTTTATGCCAAATGTAATAAAAAGATTAGTAATTTAGGTATTAAAGATATGCCATTACACACTCTTGATGCCTCTCATAATGCTGGTGGTCCTAATATAACCGATGATGGTATTAAACATTTTAAATTACATACTTTATATGCTCAAAGTAATTATTTTATTACTGATGATTCTATTAAATGTTTCAATTTAAAATTATTAGATGCTTCTTATAATCGTTATATTACTGATGAAGGTATTAAACATTTAAATTTAGTTTCTTTAATTGCCAATAATAATGAAAAAATTAGTGATAAGGGTGTTACCAATATGTATTTGACAGAATTATCAGCTTTAGGAAGGTGTGGTATCACTGATAATGGAATTAAACATATGAATTTACAAACACTCAATGCCTCCTATAATCCAAAAATTACTGATCAAGGTATTAAACATATGAACTTACTAGTACTTAACGCTTCTTATAATACTAATATTACTAATCAAGGCATACACAATATGAAATTACATTTTCTTTTTGCAGATGGTAATTGGGCTATCACTCCTGAAGGTGTTAAGCATCTTAATTTACATAAAAATCAGTTAAAAAATAATTGTTATACCTCTTACTGATAATTATATTTACTATCAACTTCATTAATTTGCTATTTTATTAATATCATTAAAATATTTATCTATTAACAGATAAATGTTTCCTTTATCTTATTACTAGTATAACTTTATCTACTCTAATTAATCGGTCTATTAATTTTATTTACTATTTTGGGTTAATCAATCTAATAATTTATTTGTATTCACCTAATAATTTCATTTTATGATACTATCATATCAATAATTATTATATTAATATTTTATATTATTTATTGTTGATACATTAACATTAATGTTCTTTAAGATGATGAACTGTGTAATATCATTATGTTAACTTTTGTTATTTGATCTACTTAACAAGATGATTGTAATTATTTTTTTATCGATCTGACAGTAATAATACTTTAATTAAAATATCATTACTCTTGTTTTAATTTGATTACTATTGATATGATAGTAATAATACTTTAATTAAAATTATCATTACTCTTGTTTTATTTGATTATTATGGTTATTTCTTGTATATGATAATAATTTATGTTGTTTTATATTATTATATTAACTTTAACTCCTAAAATTTTGTCTACACATAATAAAATATAAATATTAATTATAATTAAAAGGTTAATTAAGAGACTAATATACTATAAAATTGCTTATTATCATGTCGATAATAAATGCGAGATTGTTTATTATCATGTCGATAATAAATGCGAGATTGTTTATTATTAAGATAATAATTAATTATGGATTATTTATTATCAAGATGATAATAAATGAGAGATCGTTTATTATTAAGATGATAATTAATGAGAGATTGTTTATTATTAAGATGATAATTAATTATTGATTATTTCTACCAAGACATTTATTAACTAATAAATTTATCATCAAAAGGATAATTAAAAGATTGATAATCAAAAGGATAATTAAAAGATTGATAATCAAAAGGATAATTAACTATAAGAGTATCAATAATCAAGGAAATAATTAACTATAAGAGTATCAATAATCAAAAGAATAATTAACTATAAGAGTATCAATAATCAAAAGAATAATCATCAAAAGGATAATTAACTATAAGAATATTAATAATCAAGATGATTATCAATCATGAAAAGAAAAATTGACAAAATAACAACTAATAATTAAGACGATAATCATCAAAAGAATAATATTATAAATACTGATGATGATTAAAATACTATATTTTTTTGATGATGATTAAAATACTATATTTTTTTGATGATATATTCTTTTAATGATTAATAATGTTTAGTTGATTGACTGTTCTTTTGTTACTTATATTTTTTATTGTAATAATCAAGATGATTATTATCCATTTAATTATAAATAACAATGGAACTATGTCAATTAACAAGTATTAATATAATTAATCATCAAAATGGTGACCATTAAAGATTATTGAATGAATATACTCTTTATGATAAATATTGGTGTGATGATTAATAATTCTGTTGGTATTGGATTAATCTTTTGACGATTAATTATTCTTTTAGTGTTGATGATTAATAATTATCCTTTTGTTGATTATCATTTTTATTGATGTTGATTAGTAATTATTCGTTTGATCGTAATCATCATATAAATACTTACTAATGGTCAAAAAATAACTATTACTTATTAATCAAAAAGATAATCATTGAGAGAATAATTAACTATTAATATGATTATACTTATTAATCATCAAGGTATAATTAAATATAATATCAATCATTAAATATATTATTAACATCAACAGAATAATTAGTAATATATATTGGTATTACACTCTAAGTCAAAATGATCATTTTTCAATGATGTTCTTTTTGATGATAAATTTCTTAATGATTATCTTATTATTAATCGGTACAAAAAAAATTATTATATTACCTCGATAAATATTTATCAACACAATAATATTTGAAATTAAAAATTATATTATTAACTATAATTACATGTTTAATATGATATTAGTAAACTTGTAGTATTATAATGTATTTGATTTCAACCATTAACCTTCATTAAATAAATAATTTAAATATTAATTGGATGAAATTTTAATCATAAGATACTATTATGATTATAAATATTAACTATATTATACATGGAAATAAATTTAACACAGTTTATTGATCTAATTTATAAACAATAAACTATTTAAAATCCAAAAATTCAAATAAATTGCCACTTGAATTTATTTACTTATTGGTTATTGGTTTATTTCTAGATTATATTTTTATTCAGATTATAATTTAATATTATTTATAACAATTTATTATGCAAAATTAAATAATATCAAATTTAAATTTTCAATAAAATTGAAAAAAGAGTATAAAGAAATATTTTCTAATATAAAAAAATTAACAGTTAATTTCAAAGAAATGTCTGGAGTAATCCGGAACTTGTTGAAAGTGAGTGGCGCTCCTTCTGAACGGAAGTGAGAATACCAGGGTCGCGCGGCCGTCGGACAACAAGTAGCGTTCACATTTCTTCGAAATTGAAAGTTATTTTCTTATATCTTTTTAAATTTTAGAGAATATCTCCCCCTCTACTCTATTTTTCGTCTAGAGGGTATCTCATCAGTTTGACAGGACATCTCCGTCTTTACTTCACTTTTTTCAGTTTGACAGGGTATCTCCGTCTTTACTTCAATTTTTCAGTTTGACAGGGTATCTCCGTCTCTACTCATTTTTAGTCAAGAGGGTATCTCCGCCTCCACATCAGTTTGACAGGACATCTCCGTCTTTACTTCACTTTTTTCAGTTTGACAGGGTATCTCCGTCTTTACTTCAATTTTTCAGTTTGACAGGGTATCTCCGTCTCTACTAATTTTTAGTC